>OLPB01001015.1_pt1 | contig 14223 bp, 14 predicted proteins | sample 1672001 | NCBI WGS metagenome assembly OLPB01 (sample SAMEA3136635, study PRJEB25190) | human gut metagenome | biome: human gut; feature: human-associated habitat; material: faeces | place: Austria | collected 2013 | reverse complement strand
GATTGACTATTCTTTAGTATATCCGATTTCACTGGTAAATACAAGGAAAGCCAGTGGAAAGAAAACTTTTTAAAATCTTTTTGTTACTATAACAAAAGGATGAACCCCCGAAAGTCTTCATCCTTTTATTTTACCTTTATTCTTCTGTTCCTATCAAAACCTTTTTCCCACGAAATGCAAATCCATAATGTCGGATTCGCTCCTTTTTGATTCCTCTGGCAAGCAGTTCTGTATCATATTCTTTTTCATTAATCTGACGCAGTGCATTCTCCACTGTCTGCTCGAGTGATTTCTCCTTTGTCATGTTCTGGACTTTAAACTCCATCACGATTGCATCCAGATTTTCTTTCAGAGGTTCCATAACTACATCATAACGTCCGAATCCACTTTCTCTGTTTGATGTAATTCTATATTTTTCGGCTAAATCCACGATCAGTCCAAGAACAAACCCGTGGTAGAATCTCTCTGGCTCCTGTTCTTCGGATGGCTTATTCCCGATGTCAAAACTGCTAAAGGTCTGAAGTGCAACCTGATTCATGAACTGGTTCATATAATCCAAATCTCCTGCAATCAATGCATCTTTAAAGTTGCCATATGCAGACGATTCCTTACTGACTCTTGTAATTCCAGTCAGAAGTCCCCGTTCCAGATATGGATTCGTCTTAAATGTGCTATTAAATAAGCTTCTTATAAAATCAGCCAGTTCTTTCCAATAGTCGTTTACATATGCCTCTTGTAGCGGTGTATCATACTCATCCAGTAGAACTAACGCATTCTTACCATAATAACGTCTTAAATAATCACACATATACTGTATCGCAATCCCTGCAACATCATCCCCCATATCCACTGAGACCGAATCGTAAAACTCCAGGTCTCTACCACTGAGAACTCCCGTCTCCTTCAAAAATTCAAAGTCTGCATACAGCTTTGTAATCTTATGGATAATCCCCATTCTGGTTTTCTCATAAGTAATGTTTTTCCGAATCTTCTTGGGCGGGTGATCAATGTAACACTATCCTGATTCTCCCACCATTCCTTTATAAAAGCTGTCTTATCTATATAAAACATATTTTTATCAGCTATTTTTGCAAAATCCTGAATTCCAATCCCTATTGTTTTCATATGCTCTATTTCCTTTCGCTGATCTATCACTACTACCTGGCTGATGAAACAAGATTGTTTCTATTTCTTTTCATTTTATCATACTTTTCTGACAGAACAAAGAGCAGAATTTTTCAGCTCAGCCAGTTCAGCCAGTTCCAATTCTCTATTTTTCCACTTATAAAGTTTATCTATAAATCCTTTCTTCATATATACATTATCTATTGGAAAACTTCGTTCAAAAGCGATAAAATTTATCTATAAAAACTTTGGTTATGAGTAGATTGTTCCCATCGTTTGTTTTTCAGAAAGTATACGTTTAACAAAACAATCCCCTACAATAACCATTTACAAATCCAACAATAAGGAGAACGATTATGGAAATTATTAAAGATTTACCGGAAGTATTTGAAGAATTCGCAGAGCAGCGTCAGAAATCATTTCTCGCTGTAAAACAGTTAAAAGACAAAGGAATCCCTGTGGTTGGATCCTACTGTACTTATTTTCCAAAGGAGATTGCCATGGCAATGGGCGCTGTAACCGTCAGCCTCTGTTCTACATCTGATGAGACGATCCCTGCTGCTGAGAAGGATCTGCCACGTAACTTATGTCCACTGATCAAATCCAGTTATGGATTTGCAAAGACAGACAAATGTCCTTTCTTCTACTTCTCAGACGTTGTTGTCGGAGAGACAACCTGTGACGGAAAGAAGAAAATGTATGAATATATGGGTGAATTCAAAGATGTCTTCATCATGGAACTGCCACAGTCCCAGCGGGCTGAAGTTCTTGATCTCTGGAAAGCTGAGATTCTCCGCTTCAAAGAATATCTTGAAGAAAAATTCGAGGTAACGATCACTGAAGAGCAGGTTCGTGAAGCAGTTAAGCTTGAAAATAAAGTCCGCACATCCTTGAAGAATCTTTACGGAGTTATGAGACATGATCCTGCTCCGATCAAAGGGCATGACCTTTTCCGCGTTCTGTATGGAAGTGGATTCAAGCTCGACCGTACACTGATTGCCGACGAAGTTGACGCACTGACAGCCAAGATTGAGAAAGAATATGCAGAAGGAAAACGTGAGGATAAGAAACCGAGAATCCTGATCACCGGATGTCCGATCGGCGGTGCAACAGAGAAGGTCATCGACGCAGTCGAAAATAACGGTGGAATCGTTGTTACATTTGAAAACTGCTCCGGTGCAAAATCCATCGATCGTCTCATCGACGAAGATGCTGAAGACATTTACCAGGCAATCGCAGAGCGTTATCTCTCAATCGGATGTTCTGTTATGACTCCAAACCCGAACCGTCTGGAACTTCTCGGAAGACTGATCGACGAGTACAAAGTAGACGGAGTCCTTGAGATGACTCTTCAGGCATGCCACACATATAACGTAGAGACTCTTTCCATCCGCCGCTTTGTAAACGAGGAAAAAGGAATTCCATACATGAACGTTGAGACAGATTATTCCCAGACCGATGTCGGACAGCTGAATACACGTATTGCAGCCTTTATCGAGATGTTATAATCTGGTAAGTGTTCAGAGCCAAGCAAAATTTCAAAAAACAGCTATAAAATGCTTGCATTTTTAAGAATGTTTTTGAAATTTTATTTGGCGGATACGCCACACCGACGAAATGCGTAGCATTTTGGAGGTTGGCTCTGAACAATCGGCTGTTCTCGTGTGAGAGCCGACTGTTTTTATAAAGGAGCTTTTATTATGAACTATATTGGAATTGACATCGGTTCAACCTGTGCGAAGACAGTTGTTTTGAACGAAAAGAAAGAACTTATCCTGGAATTCGTTCAGCCAACCGGATGGAGCAGCGTAGATACAGCCGAGGAAATCCGTCAAAAACTGGAGTTTGCCGGAATCAATCTTTCTAATGAATCTTCCCACTGTGTAGCAACCGGTTACGGACGTATCTCTGTTCCTTATGCCGATAAGACTGTTACAGAGATCACCTGTCATGCACTTGGTGCCGTACATTTATTTCAGCATCCTGACCTGACCGTAATTGACATCGGTGGCCAGGATACGAAGATCATCCAGATTGAACAGGGATTCGTAAAAGATTTTATCATGAATGATAAATGTGCCGCCGGAACCGGACGTTTTCTTGAAGTGATGGCCAACACACTTTCCCTTCGCCCAAATGAAATGTTTGATCTGGCACGCCTGGGTTCTGACACAACGATCAGCTCTATGTGTACTGTATTCGCAGAATCTGAGGTCATCGGACTGATCGGTAAAGGCGAGCCAAAAGAAAATATTGCTTATGCAGTAGTAAATTCCACCATTCGTAAAGTTGCCGCCCAGGTCAGCCGGATGAATGGTGAAATGTTCACATTCTGCCTGACCGGAGGTCTGTGTGAATGTGATTACATCCGTGAGGCTTTATCAAAAGAACTTGGAAAAGATGTTTTTTCCTGCCCGGATGCCCGTTACGCCGGTGCGATCGGTGCTGCACTTAGTGCGATGAAGGTACGAAGATAAATATCCACAAAAAGCACTTCTCAGATTAACTCCTAAGAAGTGCTTTTATACGTCTTCTGTTTGACTTAACTGTTTATGAACATTACGTCCACCATACATAATTCGCACTACGTATACTATTCCCGTTTCATTTCTGCTTCAACTTCATCTGCTGAATACACTCTGCCTGTTCTTTTACTTCAGGTTCGACACGTGCAAATACATTTGCTGTTCTTGCTTTCCATTTAGTGAAACTGCGATTTTCTATATTCTCTCGGAGTCATTCCATAATTTTTTTGAAAAAGTCTGTAAAATTGTGTCCTATTGCTAAATCCAATCCGTTCCATAATTTCCGCCACTGTAAGGTCAGAATCCAAAAGAAGTTCCCCCGCCTTTTCCATTGTAAATTTCGTACTATATTCATACAGAGACAACCCTGTATATTTTTCAACCGTTTTATAAAGATAATCCCCTGAATAACTGAACTTTTTCTCCAAATCCTTTCTACGTACCTGTCCATCTTTTTCTCGAATGTAACTGCTTATCTGATCAAACAGTTCCCTTTCAGATGTATTTCCAAAAGCAACCGGCGTATTCGTATAGGCTTCTTTATCAAACAATGCAGATAACATTTCAATCATTGCTCCTGCAATCTGAAAATTTGATTTTGGCGTTCTCTCCTGCAGGCCTAGTGCAATTTTGTCAAAACAATCATGCACTACTTTTGTCTCTTTCATCGGAATAAAATCGATATAAGCCCGTTGTGATGCCTCTTCTTTATCCAGTTCATGTAAAAAGAACTTCCTTACCATTTCATATTCCGGTGTGAGTTTCCCGGTAAAAACACTTGGAAATTGTAGTAAATTCAAAATATATTCTTGTGTAAACTCCAGGAAAATCACTCTGCAATACTCATCGAATTCCTCCAGATGGCGAATATTCATATTCATCAGACAGCAACTTCCTTTCGGATAAAGATGTATGGTATTCTCAATATTCTGATATAACCTTCCATCCGCAACATACATCAACTCATAGAAATTATGTCTGTGCATACTTTTTCCTTCAAGAATTTTGTCCGATTCCTTCTTGTCCATGCAAAAATATCCTACATCCTTCGGTCCTATAAATGTAAGCACCTCTCTTCCTTCTTCTTTTTCCGGATAATAGGAATCTAAAATAAAAGAAAGACTGTCTTCTGTAAAATGATTTTCTCCAAAACCTTTTTCATACGCCTTCATTTCTTTAATTAAATCCTGATGCATCATAAGACGCGTAGATTGAAAATACATCGTTTATTCCTCTTTCTGATAAAAATCAGTTTTCGTCTTTTTATAGTTATCATTCCTGTTTAGCACGAATAGCTCTTAATAATTGAATCTGATACATATAGGATTCAATCCCCTCATATATGCCATTTATACTCCATTTCATATTATTTATAATAATATGAAATGATATGGGTGTCAAAATTTTTTTACCACTCACTAGTATAACCGAATTGTTCTGTTCAATAGTAAAAGGGGAGGAAAACTTATGCAAAAAACAGATTTCAACCGTGACTGGACCGTGCAGAAAGACGGCTCCACCGAAATACTTCATGTCAATCTTCCAGATGACGCCATGATCCGTGAAGAGCGCTCAAAAGAGAATAAAACTGCAAGTGCAAGCGCCTATTTCGCCGGTGGCAAATATATTTACACTAAAATTTTCAATCTTTCGGAAGATGAAACCAGACAGACTCTGATCTTAGAATTTGAGGCTGTCTATCAAAACGCAATCGTATTCTTAAACGGTAGACAGGTTGCCGAACGTCCTTACGGATACACAAACTTTTTTGTTGACATCACTGGAAAAGTCATTGCCGGAACAAATGAACTGAAAGTCGTTGCAGACAACGCAGATGTCCCGAACAGCCGATGGTACTCCGGATCCGGTATCTACCGCGAAGTGCACCTTTACCGTTCCGAAAGTTCTTATATTCGCCCAGAAGGGTTGAAAGTGCAGATTGTTGATCTTAATACAATCCACATTTTTGCTGATGCGGTTATGCAGCCTAATGAAAAAATTGTACTGGAAATTTTCAGTGACAGTGGCAAAATTGCATCTGCCGAAGGCACAGATGTCACAATTACCATCCCAGATGCACACCTCTGGTCTTCCGAAGATCCTTATTTATATACCTGTCAGGCTACTCTTCTGCAAGGCGGAACTGTCATTGATACTGCAAAAAGCTCTTTCGGAATCCGTACCCTTTCCTGGGGAAAAGATGGATTCCTTGTAAACAACAATCCCGTCCTTTTCCGGGGTGCCTGCATCCATCATGATAATGGAGTACTCGGCGCCTGTGGCTTCCATGATGCCGAATTTCGGCGAGTACGCATTTTAAAAGAAGCCGGATTTAATGCCATCCGTTCTTCACACAACCCTATTTCAAAGGCAATGTTGGATGCATGTGATAAACTTGGTATGTACGTTATTGACGAAGCTTTTGATATGTGGCTGATCAAAAAAAATCCTTACGATTACGCCGGTGAAAAGTTTTCCAAATGGTGGAAAGATGACATTGCTGCCATGATTTCAAAAGACTATAACCATCCTTCTGTTGTGATGTACTCTATTGGAAACGAGATTACAGAACTTGGCCTTGCAACCGGACAGGAACAAGCCCGTATCATGACTGAATTCTGCCATACACAGGATCACACACGCCCTGTCACAGCCGGGATCAACCTGATGCTCGCAACAATGGCTAAAAGTAAAAAAAGTATTTATGGCACAGACGAAGACGGCAACGTCAAAAACAGTGGTACCAGAGGAATGGATGATGCTCCAACCTCTGAATTTTTCAATATCATGATGAACAAAATGGGCGGACTCATCAATAAAGCTGCCAAAACCAAAAAGGCGACTGCCATTGCTGAAATCATGTCCGATATTTTTGATATTCCCGGATATAATTACGCGTCCAGCCGCTATAAAATTGATGCAAAAAATCATCCTGAACAGGCAACAACCGGTTCCGAAACCCTTCCACAGACTCTTTACGATAACTGGCAGCTTGTAAAATCCATTTCCACTATGACCGGCGACTTTATGTGGACTGGATATGATTATCTTGGCGAGTCAGGAATCGGTACCATCCAGTATAAAGATAAGAAAACAAAGCAACCTGCTGATCCAGGTCTCATTATTTCCGGTGGTGCCGGTATCATTGATATCTGTGGAAAGAAACGCCCGGAAGTCGGATGGAGTAAAATCATCTGGGGATTACAGAAAACTCCAACAATTGGCGTTGATCCTTATACACGTGCAGACTACTTCCAGTCTCTTTCTATGTGGCGTATCACAGATGCGGTAGAAAGCTGGTCCTGGGAAGGCTGTGAAGGTAAAAAGGCATCTGTAACAGTCTACTCCGATGCAGCCAAAGTAGAACTGTTTGTCAATGGAAAAAGTGCCGGTAAAAAGAAAACAAAAAAAGATATTGCAAAATTCAAAAAAATCCCATATGAAGCCGGAAAAATTGAAGCCGTTACTTATGACTCCTCCGGAAAAGAAACAGGCCGCACCTCACTGATCTCTGCCACTGGAAAAACTTTGATAAAGCTTACTCCTGAGGCAACCAGTCTCTGCGCAAATGGTCAGGATCTCTGCTTCCTTAATATCGATCTTATCGGGGAAAACGGAATCACAAAATCTTCTGTCGACCAGAATCTGAAGATAGAAATCTCCGGTCCTGCAACCCTTCAGGGCTATGGCTCTGCAAGACCGAATATTGAAAAAAGCTTCTGCAGTGATACTTTCAAGACATTCTACGGAAAATCCTTAGCCGTTATCCGGGCTGGATATGAACCAGGTACTGTCACTGTAAAAGTTTCCGGAAAAGGATTAGACACACAAAAACTTACATTAAATATCTGCTGAAACTCTACAGATTTCTAAATAAAATCAAGGGAGAACATCAGAACTCTTTTTCCGTTCTGACGTTCTCCTTTCGGTCATTTTTCTAATATAGTTGTGCTACTTGAAAATCAATTGTTATGTTCTAATTATCTTTTCTCTATTACCGTTATTATGCAATTTTATTCTAAAACTCCAATCGAATCTGTCTGTCAATCCAGCTTTCCTGCTTTGCCTCACGAACAATATCACCCGGCATATGTCCACCAATTAGAAAAGGAGATGCAGGATTATGCTTTCTCATATTTTCTTTGACCAAAACAGGATTTACATTCGCATAACAGTATTTACACAAATGTCCGCAAGTATCATAGGCACCTATATCTGTCCCCAAAAGGCACGCACATTCCCCATTTCTCTGATTTTTCTTTCTCTTTGGAACTTCCAGTCTGCTATGGAGAGCTGTCTCAAATGTATGAACAGTCATACACCCGGAGCAATCTGCACCATATTGGGCAAGCTCTTCTCCTTCTGCACAAGGCCTCAGAACCATTCCATACTTTGATGCTATTTTTACAAATGCTTTTCCTATCATAGCCCGGTCTTCTGCCCGTACTGATTTTGCTTCTGGAAAATTGCGTTCCACCTTTTTATAAATATCTATAAAGCTGATTACACATGTCTTTGTGTATCCGGCAAGATTTTCAGCCATTTTTTCAAATTCAGATATATGCCACTCCACAGAATGTTTTTTATCTATAAAAATCGGATCATATCTCCATCCAATACTGTCTACGCCCACGACATCCGACAATTTTTTTAAACCTTCCATCACAGTTTCTTTATCCGGAACGTTTGGCTCAACATCTCGTCCGTAAGGCGTAATTGTTACAAACCAGTATTGACCATACGGTTTTAACTTATCAAGAAACGGCAGCATTGGAAGAGGGTTCTTCGTGCAGAATGCGATCAGATCCACAACTTCTGGTGAAAGGCTGTATTTCGTCACCTGTTTTGGATTATAGGGATTCCTCACGCATACATATCCATCTTTTATCCGATTCAAAAACCATTTCGAATAAAATGCAGGTATATCTGTTCTCATTCCTGTTTGTATTATCATTTTATCATACCCTCTTTTGTCACTGTTCACTCCGTTCACAACCGCTCTTTATCACAAGTCTACAGTTCTTTCAGAATCTCTCCAATATCTTCATTCATACAAACAGACTTTCTCGTTATTTCTGCAGGTGCATATGCTTCACTCTGGTTCAAACACACATAAAATGCATGTTGAAATTTGTTTGTCATCTGCCAAAACGGATATTTTATAATACCAGGAGTATTATATCCTACACCAAGCTCCAGGAACACCATTTTCTGCTTTTTATGTTCCTGTATAAATCTCTCATATCTTTCTGCTGCCTGATGCCATCCTTCATCTTCAACAAATGTCTGATCCGCTCTGAGATTCATACTCATCGGCTTACCGCAACGTGGACAATATGGAATCATACCAGACGGAACCATACGCTTAACTTCTCCATCTTCCGGTTTTTGCAGTTCTCCATCTTTTATCTGAAATCCCTGACTCAGCACCATTTTTTTAATTGTTTCTTCATTGTCATAAGTTTCCTTATGACAAGGCTCACTACATTGAAACAGACCATAATCTCCCTGTGTATAAAAGATTCTGTTTTTATCAAAGCCGGCTTTCTGGAAACAATGGTCCACATTTGTCGTCAGTACAAAATAATCTTTTTCTTTTACCAGTTCATACAGATTCTGATATACCGGTTTTGGCGCATCCATATATCGATTGATATAGATATACCTGCTCCAATATGCCCAGTGTTCCTCTAAAGTCGCATAGGGATAGAATCCACCTGAATACATATCTGAAAACCCATACTTTTTCTCAAAATCCGAAAAATAGTATGTAAATCTATCTCCGGTATATACAAAGCCTGCTGCTGTAGAAAGCCCTGCCCCTGCCCCAACTATAACTGCATCTGCCTGTCTGATTTTTTCTTTTATCTGTAATATCTTATCCGAGTAACTGTTTGTAGAGTCGTTCATCTTCCTCTTTAAAAACATTAAATATCACCTTTATCTTTGATTTTGTCTTTTCTTTATATTGCTTTACTGTCTGTACTGCAAGCTCAGCAGCTCTTTTATTTGGGAACATAAACACACCTGTCGAAATACAACAAAAAGCAATACTAGTCACCTCATTCTCATCAGCAATCCTAAGACATGATTCATAGCAGGATATCAGCAAACGCTCATGTTTCTTTGTCAGCCTTCCCTGCACAATTGGTCCAACTGTATGAATCACATGCTCACACGGCAGATTAAACGCTGGCGTAATCTTTGCCTGCCCTGTCGGTTCTTCATGTCTCTGTTTTATCATCATATGATTGCAATAGTTTCGAAGCTGAATTCCTGCACAGGTATGAATACAATTATCAATACAATTATGACAAGGCTGATAGCAACCTGTCATGCCGCTGTTGGCTGCATTTACGATTGCTCCCACTTTAAGTCTTGTAATATCACCCTTCCAGATATACAGATCAGGCTGCACCTCCCCGATATCTGCCAATGTGACAATCCCTTTCTTCTCATTTTCTTCCGAAAGATACGCATCCTGAATCTGCAAAAATGCAGGATCAATTTCCTCCGGCATTCTTATATTCATAAGCGATCTGAGTAACATTTTCTGCTCGCCTGCATCTGATGGAATCTGCATGTTCTCATACTCCGGTCGCTCTTTCAATAATCCTTCAATCAAATATTTTCTTCTGTCATCCTGATTCATTTCCTGATCACCGCTTTCACCGGACAGTTTTCATAACAGTTTCCACAGTGCAGGCAGTGCTCCTGCCGTATGACAAAAGGTGTCTCTTTCTCAATACATTTCTGTGGACAATGTTTCATACATGTTCCACAACCAATACAGGATTCTGTTATGTAATATCCCTTTTCTTTTATATTAACATTCCCCAGAATATATGTCTCCCGAAAAATTGGATTCACACCAAGATTAAAATACTCCACTTCTGCCTGATCAATACAGAAAATAATACCGATTTCTCTTGTATCTCCCGGATATACATTCGCAAGATATGGCTGTTCTTTAAAAATGAGATTCATCCATTCTTTCTGCTCATTCTCTGCTACTGCGTAAGCCTTTCCTGACAAACGGATCATTTCTTTGTATTTCGTATAGGCAAGAATCTGTACCCTGCCGTCTTCCATTAATTCTTTGCAAAAATTTTTACCTCTGGCGGTAAAGAAATAGAGTGCATTCGGTTCGTAATGAATGGCACTGATATTTCGTATCTGTGGTGCTCCTTCACTGTCCACTGTTGCAAACGCAAGCACTCCCACCAGTTGCATCTTCTTTAAGCATGTTTGTAAATCCATTTTATCGCTCCTCCAATATCTCTCCGGTAATCTCATTTCTTGTCTTCCAGCACTGTGGATCTGCCCCATAAAAGTTACCGCTTGTTCCATTGGCAACTGCCGGACATCCACGGCACCATGCCTTAAGTTCACATTTGCTGCATTTTACAAATTTATCGTAATCTCTGTATTTTTCCATCTGACAGATCCAGACGTCTGCCAGTCGGTCTTCAAAAATATTGGCTACTTTACTGTCTGTCACCCTTCTGCATGCCATAATATCTCCATTCGAAGATATGGTAATATGACAGTTTCCACAGTTACAGCCACCATAGATCATTCCTGCCTCTGCGCTCTCAGGAAGCTTAAACTCTCCTGTTTCATATTCATACAGCGTCCACAAATGATCCTTTTTATTAAAATAGGTCTCACATCCTGCCTTTTCATATGCCTTATACTTTGCATCACAGACTTCCAGAAGTTTTCTGTATTCTTCCGGTGTCATGCTTGTGTCAACTTCACCACCTGTAGGCACATAGCGCGAAAATGCAAAGACCTTTACTTTCGCTTTTACAACTTCATCAATAATATCCGGTATCTCATCCATATTTGTTTTGGATACCGTGCTCATAATTACACTTTTTATTCCTGCTCTGTTCAAACATCCGATTTTCTCAATCGTCAGATCAAAACTTCCCGGCTTTCTGAACCAGTCATGAGTTTCTCTCATTCCATCAAGGGACATCTGATATTTGTCACAACCGCACACTTTAAGCATACGACAGACTTCATCATCTAGATGAAATGGATTTCCCATCAACGTAAATGGTATATTTTTTGATTTTAACAACACCATCAGTTTCCAGAAGTCCGGATGAAGGATAGGATCACCGCCAGTAATATAAAAATATGGCACTCTGCCATATACTTTGCAGAAATCCTCACAGCTTGCTACTACCTCTGTCATCTGCTTCCAGGTCATGGACTTTAATTCCTTACAACCTTCACCTGAAAATATATAGCAATGTTTGCAACGCTGGTCACACTCATCTGTAATATGCCACTGAAAAGAAAAATACTGACTCATCCTATCCAACTCCTTCCTTAACTAATTTTACTTGTCAGATGCTCCACATGCTGTTCCGCATGCTGCTGGTTGTCTACGCTCCGCTTCGGTCCGCTCAGAGCAATCGTCCACCGGACGATTTGAGCCTTCCGGTTTGTCTGCTGCTCCACACGCCGTTCCGCATGCTGCCGGTTTCTCTTCCGGTTTACCTGCTGCTCCACACGCTGTTCCGCATGCTGCACTAGTTTCTGTTTCTGCTTTCTTTTTCCATCCAAAAAGATTTGACAATGACATTTTGTTACCTCCTGATATTTTTGTTTGTTGTTATCTTTGTTGCAAGATTATAATATCAAGAGTTCTTAACTGACAAAAGTACGCACTTTTTTATTACATAGATATAAAAAGGTAACCCTGGTTACTTTTTTGTAACCTATTGCTTCTTTTTGTCTGTTACATTAAAATTAAATATAACAATAAAAAAGGATGTTATATTAGGAGGCGATCATATGTTAACAAAAGAAGAATTACCGGAATGTCCTGTAGCTATTACTGTTGGATTAATCGGAAGTAAATGGAAATTACTGATTTTAAGAAATCTTCTTACAAGACCCTGGAGATTCAATGAATTGAAAAAAAATCTTGATGGAATCAGCCAGAAAGTATTAACCGATTCCTTAAGATCCATGGAAGAGGATGGACTCATCACCCGAACCGTATTTCCCGAAGTCCCTCCTCATGTAGAATATGCTTTAAGTGATCTTGGTGAAACTATGCGCCCTATTTTGGATGCCATGAAAGAATGGGGAACTTGGTATAAGGAGAATTGTTAAGAGGGAAGCTGCTTTCACTTGCAGCTTCCCTCTTCTACACCATCGCATAATCCTCAATATTCGTTATTCCTGAAATGTTTTCAATGCATCAATTGTCCTCTGGATCAGTTCATCCAGTGTCCATCCAAGCATCTCTGCCCCTCTTTCTATCACTTCTCTGGAGCAGCCGGCGGCAAATCCCTTGCTCTTATACTTTTTCTTCACTGACTTTAACTGCAGATCCTGAACGCTTTTGGACGGGCGCATCAATACAACCGCTCCGATCAACCCGGTCAGCTCATCTACTGCATAAAGTACCTTCTCCATCTCATGCTCTGGTTTTATATCTACGGTAATCGCATATCCGTGACTTGCTGTTGCGCGAACGATCTTCTCGTCAATCCCGCGCTCTCTCATAATTTCCTGTGATTTTATACAATGTTCTTCTGGAAATTGCTCGAAATCAAGATCATGCAGAAGTCCGACGATTCCCCAGAATTCTTCTTCCTCGCCATAGCCCAGTTCTCTCGCGAAATAACGCATGGTATTCTCAACGATCTGCGCGTGTTCCAAATGAAATGCATCTTTATTGTATTCTGTTAATAAGTTCCATGCTTCTTCTCTGGTCATATCTTCTCGGTCCTTTCTTTGTGTAAAACAGTTTCTTTGCTGTTTGTTTTTCACATCATAACACACTTTTCTTTTATATGCAATTCCTATCTGTTTTGTATGTTATACATTCTACTGGTCTGGATAAATAAATCCAAACAAAAAATACCCTGGAACAGGATTTAAAACCAATCTGTTCCAAGGCTACTTATATTCTTTCACTTATATTCTTTTATTTGTAGGTTTTCTCTTCGTCTATTATCTGATTCTGAAGATTGGGCTGATCTTCTTATAAATCAAAAATACAACAAGTGATACAACAATTCCCTTCACAAGGTTGAACGGTGCTACTGCAAACATAACAAATGTAGAAAGGCTTGTAATATGTGAGTTAACTGCTGTTCCCATACCAACCAGTGCATCAATCGGCATTCCGAATGCTTTTGCATAAGTCGGAAGAAGTACGAATCCATTCACGAAGCATCCGATCACGATCATCAGAAGCGTTCCTGTTGCCATTCCGATCAGAGCGCTTTTTCTTGTTCTGTTTTTTCTATAGATCAGACCTGCCGGTACACAGAAAGAACATCCGATAATAAAGTTTGCAATCTCTCCAACACCTGCTGTTGATGTTCCTGTCATAACAAGGTTTAATAAGATCTTAACAAGCTCTACCAGAACACCTGCCATAGGTCCCATCGCAAAGCATCCTACCAGAACCGGAACTTCACTTAAATCAATCTTATAAAATGTCGGTGCAAACGGAAGTGGAATCTCGAACATCATCAGAATAATTGCGATTGCTGAAAGCATTCCGATCTGAACTAATGCCTTTACCCCCAGCTTCGGC
>OLPB01000976.1_pt1 | contig 14690 bp, 11 predicted proteins | sample 1672001 | NCBI WGS metagenome assembly OLPB01 (sample SAMEA3136635, study PRJEB25190) | human gut metagenome | biome: human gut; feature: human-associated habitat; material: faeces | place: Austria | collected 2013 | reverse complement strand
CCTTGCCTGCGCAGCGGATGATGTCGAGCGTCGCACGGCCGTCCCACGCGTCGGCGGCGTCTGCGGCATCCGCGGCGTCGAAGGCGCACGGCGCTTCCACGAGGGCAAGGCCCGCGGAATCATATCCGCGGTACTCGAGACGCTTGAGCCCTGCCACGAGAAGCTCCGCCGCAGCGTCGACTCCGGTGTATCCAACGATTCCGCACATAAGGAATCCCTTCGGTCGATGAACAACGGCGCCACATTTTAAAGCCGCGATGTTGCGATTCCGTAACAGTGGTATTGATTTTTTGAAACCACACATATCGGGATTGAAGCGATACAATTTAGGGTGATGCCGCACGTCTTTCAGGAGCAGGCCATGTCTCGCCAAACCACCGTCACCATCACCGACGTCGCCCGTGAAGCGGGCGTCGCGCTGGGCAGCGTCTCAAACGCGTTCAACCATCCCGACAAGGTGCGCCCCGAGACGCTCAAACGCATCCGCGAGGCGGCCGATCGACTCGGCTACGCGCCCAACCAGAGCGCGCGCATGCTCGCCGGCGGCAGAAACCGCCTGTTTGGGCTCATCCTTCCCAATCTCGATCACGGCGTCTCCCTGCAGATCGCCAACGGTGCGAACGCCGAGGCGCGCAAGCACGGATACGGCCTGCTCATCGCCACCGCGCAGACGGACGAGGATGTCGCACATCGCTACCGCGACTACTTTATTGGCACGCAGACGGCGGGCATCCTCATGCAGCCGCCCGCCAGCACGGACTGGCAGCCCCCCGTGCACCCGCCTCGCATCCCCCTCGCATTCCTCGATATCCAGTGTGACGTCCCAGGTCACTTTGTCGCTGCGGATAACTTCGCCCTCGGCGAACTCCTCGCGCGCCACGCCTTCAAGAGCGGAGCCCAACGCGTCGCAATCATTGGCAAGCCCTCGCTGAACCGCCTCGTCCTGCGCGTCAAGGGCATGAAGCGCGCGTTCACGACCGAGTCCGACTGCGCGTTCGAGGTGGTGGAAGAGGGCGCCTGGAACTCCGCCCACGACGGCCTCGACCTCGGGCGGCAGCTGGCTGAGCGTCCCGAGGACACCCGCCCGGACTTCATCATCGCCCTCACGGACACCCTTGCGACGGGCGCCATCTCCGGCGTCCGGGCGGCGGGCCTGCGCGTTCCGGGCGACATCCGCGTCGCCGGGTGCGACGGCAACCCCCTGGCGTGGACAGGCCCCGTGCCGCTCACCACAATCGCCCCCATCGGCTATGAGCTCGGTCGCCGCGGCGTGCGCCAGCTCATCGCTCAGATCGAGGAGGAACCCGAGCATGAGCCCGAGAACCATCAGGAGCTCGTGCGGCCCTTCCTCCTCGCGCGGGCGAGCACCGGCATGAACCGCTCTGACGACTTCGCCGACCCCGACATCGACATCAGCGGGTACCTGTAACACACTCAGTTTGACCCATCATAAATGCTGCCTCGAGCCGTTCAAAAGGCGTATCGCTGTGGTGATACGCGTCACGCGGGCACATCCCGCGGACGGAACGGGGGGCATGTGCAGCCCCGCATAGGCTGGGAGAGCACTGGGGCCCGAGCGCGCACGCACTCGGGCCCCACTTCACAGAGCACCCCTGGTCACCCTTCTTCGATCAACTCGCAACGGCTACAGATCAAATGCCATCTTTCGCAAGTGTTCGCGCATGTACGGGATGGCAAACGTGACGTAACCATGCCCTGCAGCAGATATAACGCCGGCATCGATCAAGCGCTTTCGATATTTTTGCGCATAGTCCGGCGACTGCTTCATACGCCCCGCAATATCGCTCATGCGCGAGGACCCGTTGTCGCGGGCCATTGCCTGCAAAAACGCAATGTCTTGCCCAGAAAGTGCGGCAAGGGTGGTGCCGCACACGTCGTTCTCAAAGTCATCCTCTGCCGCGCAAATCGCGTTGCGCATGATCTCGTCCGTCAGATCGCCCCCATCAGGAAGGCGAAGCGAGATGTTGTACCCCAAAAGTTGCAGCAGATACGGAGAGCCCTGGGTGGCGCGGGCGAGCCCCCTTACCCGATCGCCGCCGATTCTGACACCCAGCTCCGCAAACGCCCGCTCATAAAACGACTGTACGTCTGAGGTTGCCAGAGGCCCGAGCTCGACCTTGCTCGCACGGTTGAGAAACGTCAGCACGCGATCGTTCAACGTTGCCGAAACCGCCCCAGGCAACCCCGCGAGGACGAGCGCCACGTCCAAACCCTCGCCGATCATCTCCTGATACACCGTAACGAGCTGGCGAACTTCCGGTGAATTCGCCTGAAGCTCATCGATGAGAATGAGGATTCCATGTCCATGTGCGTTGAGCCTCCGAACAAGCTGCGTGAGTTTGAACTGGAAGCTCTTGGTTTCCTGCACCTCACGGCTGAATTCAAGCCCCACAGTGAATCCCAGTGCTCCAAAGCTACCGCTCGACACGCGGGCGCCCGGACGGGGGGCGATCAGCCGTTCGCCCGCCTCTTGCACCTTCTCCACGATGCGCTCGGTCATACCCTCAGACGCCACCGTGGGGGCAGCGACCACATAACCATGCTTCGTCGCAAGCTCGGCCAATTCCCACAGTAAAACAGTTTTGCCGCTTCCACGTTGACCCAACATGACAACCGAACGATCACGCGATCCGGGAGTCGAAGACAAACCCGTAAGGAGCCTATCGAGAAGCTGATCACGGCCAACAAGATATGACGGACGATTGCCGAATGCCGGAGAAAAGATTTCACGCCCCATAATTCTCCTTTCCTTTTTTTCCTATTTTTTCCTTTTTTTCCTTTTTGTCAATTACCAGGGATGTCGGTCACCGCTCGGCCTTGAAACGCCGGGGCGTACCGAGGGGATGAACATCCCGATCGCCATCGCGTGATGCAGTTCTGCTGGCGCCGCAATCAAGTTCTGCCGCAGTTTTTGCGCGATCCCGAAGTAGGCGAGAAATCGCCAACCTCATTACCCGCGGGTTTTCCGGCGATCGGAAGCACCCTGCTCCCCAAGGCACCCAAAACTGCGGCAGAACTTAAAACCAGACTCCAAACGGGGGCTATGCGCGGCGAGGCGCCGGTGAATCGTTCACAGCGGCGATCGCGGCGGGCAATTCGTGCAGGGTCGGCAGGACCGCAGTGCACATCTCCTCGATTTCGGGCGTGGGCGCCACGATATCGGGAATCATGAACACGCGGGCGCCCGAGGCGTGACCCGAACGCACTCCGTTGTGCGAATCCTCGATAACGGCGCAAAGCGCGGGATCGCAACCGAGACGCCTGGCAGACTCGACGAAGATGTCCGGGGCCGGCTTTCCGTTCGCGATTTCGTCGCCGCACGTTATGGAATCGAAGTACTTCAACATGTCAAAGCGCTCCAGGCGCGGCAACGCGCGCACGCGGGCGGTAGAGGTGGCAATGGCAAGCGGGAACCCTGCGGCCTTAAGGGCCTCGAGAACCTCGATGGCACCCGGCTTGAGCTCGAGATCGGTCTCAACAAACTTCAGGAACAGCTCAATGTGCAAATCGAACACGCGATTCGCCAAATCGGCGTCGCCACCCAGATACTCGGCCAACATCGCGCGGCATGACTGGGACGGGCGGCCGATGAACGCCCGCACCAGGTCGTCCGGGATCTCGACGCCCATCTCATCCGCCGTCGCAGCCCACGCCTTCTGGCCCACGCGCTCGGAATCGACAAGCGTGCCGTCCATATCGAAAAGTATCGCCCGAATGGTTTTCATCCTTCTCTCCTTGATTCGTTCACCGAGGACACCGCAAACGTGTCGATGCTGTGCTCATCGAGCTGCCGGAACGCCAACGCAACCCTTTGAAATTATTGTACTGGGTCGATGGATGCGGCCACTCCTATGAACACAAGGTTTGACATGACGATACCAATTTCCAATAACGCGAAAATGCAAGGGCTCATCGAGCTGCTCCGGTCATTCGGAAGTGTCGCCATAGGGTTCTCGGGCGGTGTGGACAGCACCTTCCTCGCGGCAGTCAGCATCCGCGCGTTGCTGCCGGCCGATGTACACCTTATTCACCTGGACACGCCCTTCGTAGGCACTCCGGAGCGCGAGTCTTTCGAACGCGAACGGGAGAGGTTCGAACGCGCGGGGGCTCATGTGGTCGCCCTCGAAACAGACCCGCTTGCGGACCCTGATGTTGCCGCCAACCCGGCAGACCGTTGCTACCACTGCAAGCGCCTGGGATTCCAGCGCATAGTGGACGCCGCGCGCGAGCTCGGGGTGCGAGTCGTGCTCGAGGGAAGCAACGCCGATGACGCCGGAGACTATCGCCCCGGCACCCGCGCCGTGCGCGAGCTCGACGTGAGGTCGCCCCTTATGGAAACCGGCTGGTGCAAAGACGAGGAGCGTGCTCTCCTGCGCGCTTGGGGGTTCGAGGTATGGGACCTACCCGCCGGCGCGTGCCTGGCGACCCGCATCCCCTGCGGCGAGACGCTCACCGCCGAGAGGCTGCACACGGTCCGTATGTGCGAGGACTACTTGCACGGCCTCGGCCTGCGCCAAGTTCGCGTCCGCATTGATGGCGGCATGGCGCGCGTGAGCGTGGGAGCGGGCGAGAATGTGGGCGCCATCGTCGAAGCGGGCAATCACGCGGGCGCATGCTCCAACGCGGACGGCGAACCCGGCCGCCTCTCCCCCGCGGTCATACAGGAGCTCCAAGTGCTCGGCTGCGCAGCCGTGGACCCTGTGGTGCACCCTTATCGCCACGGCGAGGGCAACGGGGCCGCCCCGTGCAAACGGCTTACTTGCGGCGCTTCGCGACCATGGCAGCGGCAATCAAAAGAAGACCAAGCACACTAAGCGCAAGCGGGCCATACACGTTCAGTAAATTGTCTCCTGTTTGAACGAGCAGGTCATCTGATCCAGCAGAAACGCTGCCGCCATCTTCTTGTGCGGTAAAGACCCAGGCGATCGCATGCTCCGCGCCCAGGCTCTCGTTGCCAACGCTCGTGGGAACCGTCAGTGTGATGTGCAGCGTCGTCATGGCACTTGAGTCGTACGCACCCAGGGGGATCGGCGTGCCACCCTCTGCCGCAAGCTCCGCGAGCGTCCCGTGCGCAATAATAGCTCCGGAACCATCTGCAACCTCGACGGACATGTCACCCAAGGCGGCCAACGCAGCGGCGTCGGCAGAGGAGCGCATACTCAACGTGGCTCCGCGTTCAACGCGACGCACTGCCAGGCCAAACTCCTGGATAATCGTATCGCCCGGCATAACATCGCGAGCAACCGCAACTACATCCTGCTCCTGCAGGTTCTCGCCATACCACGCCTTTTGCGCACCGTCGTACACGACCGTCGGGCCACCAGCGCCAGGGACCGCACAGGCCGCAGAGGGCGATGCGAGAGAGAGTGCGCATGCGCAGATGGCAACCATTGTTGCAAACAACTTCTTCACCATGGCTCCCTCCCTAGTTCACCGGCACGAGAGCGCCATCGGCGCCCACTTTCAGACCGCTTGCCGCCGACCACACCTTGTCAAAGCCCTCGCCCGTGGTCATGTTGGCCTGCAGGGCCTGCGTTGCGATATCCACGACGAGGCGCTTTTTAGCGGGATTGCCGACCTGCTTCACCTCATTGATCAGGTTCTGCGTCTTCTCCCCGGCCCCAACGGGAACGGACCAGTAGTAGCAACCATCGTTGCCTTTGATCCAACGCTCGCCCGTTTGCCCGGCGACCGCCTTGCCCCAAGTAATCGTGTAGTCCGTGTTCTCAAGGGGCGACTCCCAAAGCTGATTGCCCTGCCCGTCCTCCCAATAGATGGAGACGGTCGCGCGTATGTATGCCGGAGCCGTGCCGTTGTTGGTCACGCACACCTTCTCTTTCACGCTCGAGTTCTTGTCGAACGTCTCCTCGATGGATGGCACGATCTCGCCCCGAGTGAACGTGTTCAACACATTGTCCTGCGCCCCGAACCACGCCACCGCGCCACCGGCGCCGCACATCGCCAGTACGGCAACGGCAACAATCGCGGCACGCTTAAGGGGAAAGCCTCCGGCGCGGCCCACCGGAGCGGCCGAATGCAGCTCACTCGAATGAGCCCCGCTCGAATGTGAGCCGACCATAGCTCGTCGACTCACATCGGGCTCATCGACGGTGCGGAAGTGCGCACCCTTGGGCCTCTGCCCGGACCCTGCTCCCATGCGGTCCTTGTCACGGGCATCGATCGCCATTAGCGCACACCCCCATTCTCAACCGGGTTCCTACCCATGCCGAACACGTTCTTGGCGCGGTCCTCGCCGTCCAGGTAGTCGCTGTTGGTCAGCACGTTGGTCACCTTGGCCGTGCCCTGGCTGCGCACCAAAACCACGTTGGCCGGGCGTTCGGCGTGCACCATGCCGTTTTCCAGGAACTCATACGTGGGACTGTAACGCCAACCCCAGCTGGTCTCCACCACCTTGTAGTAACCCCACGGCACGTTGAGCTTCGCCGTGGCTTTGGCGGCATTTTCGCCGCCCTTTTGGGCCGTCACCGTTACCGTCGCGCTTTTCGCGTCGGGCAGCACCTTGCCATCGGCCTGGCACTCCGTCACCTTGAAGGTGAACGTGGAGCCGACGGCAGACGCCGAGGCAACCTTCTCGATCACGATCTCGCCCGTAGTATCGAACTGGAACACGGCGTTGCCCGGGCCCTGATTGTCGGCGCCCGTCACCTTGCGGTCGAGCTGCTTCGCCTTCGAGAAGTCGAAGGTGTCGTACAAGCCCACTGATATGCCGTCCACAGGCTCGCTGCCACCCTGTTCTGCATCCGCATAATGGACCCGGTCCATATGAATGGTGAGCTTATTGCCAAGATACAGCGTATCCGGAGCGAACGCGATCTTCACCGCGGGTTTCGCATCGGGAGCACCCGGCGCCGCAGCCGACCCCTCCAGCAAGGCGGAATCGATCTGCCACACCAGATTCGACGCCTCGTACGGCTGATTGCCTTGGTCGGACGCGGTGAAGCGATGCGTCACCGGATACAGGTGCATATCGGTGGAGTTGTCGGCCTTCATGCTGTCAAGAATACGCTGCTTGCAATACGTGCCCCACGGCATGATCGAGCCATCGGACTTCTTCCACTCCCATTCCTTGAAGAGCTCCTTCACCTGACCCTTCGCTTCCTTCTTGGCGAGGAAACCCTCCATCGACGCGGTCTGCTCGCCGCCCACCACCGTGGCATCGACCTTGACCTCCTCGGTCTGCGGTGTGCCATCGGGCTTGAGAACCGGATTGCCGTCTGGACCGATCACTGGCTTTTGCACCGATACCTCCTGGACAAAGGCCTGGCTCGCTTCGTCGGCGGTCAATTCAACCACGCTGCTTCTGGCGGCAAGCTGGCCCGCGCCATCGGCATCGGGGAAGTGATAGATCAGCTTATACACCTGGGTCTTCTGATACACCGCAGTGTAGAGGTTGCCGGCGAACATCTCCTCGCCCATCACTCGGCCGCCGGGCACAAGCGCGCCCTCGACCGTGACCTTGCCGGTCGCAGGGTCGACCGCCATGCCCTTGTAATCCTTGTACCAACCGATGAACTTATAGCCGTCCACCGGATCAGCCTCCAGGGCCACGTAGGTCTGCTTTCCCTGCAAAGTGTCGGCCATCTTCACCGTCGCGCGGCGATGATTGTCCGGGTCGGGATGCTCGGCATCGATGTTCGAATTCACACGCACATCGGCCTTGTCACCCTCGCCGCCCGTGGTGATGGGAAGATAAACAGCCCACAGCTCCATCGAGCGCGTGACGATCGTGCCCTTGCTCACCATTTGATTGGGGTCGGCGGCGTCGAACATGAGGTAGTCTCCCTGGGCAGGCTGCTGCTCGGTCCACCCAAGGAACACGGCGCCCTTCACCTCAAAGCCTGCCTCCGGCCCCGCGCCCAACGTGGCGCCTGCCCTCTTGACGACGTCGACGGTCGTATGAGCGTCGCCGCGCTGCACGTGATAGGTCACCACGAGCTCAGCATCGCGGTTGGCCTCGTAGTTCGCCACGATCATGTACGGCTGGCCGGCCTTGATCGCATACTTGAGCGTCGCGTTGTCGTTGCCCACGGGGGTGCCGCCCGCCTGCACCGGGGCGCCGTTCTTGTCCGTCGCGCGAACGGTGTCGACAACCGTTCCCTCAGGACTCTCGATGGTCCAGGAAACGAGCGAATACAGCTTCGCGGTTTCAGGGTCGACATCGGCCTTGACCGTAACGGTCTTGGTGCCGTCAGGGCTGATCGTAACGTTTTCCAGCGCGGGGTCAATCATGGGGTTGGCCGGATCGGCCAGCGTGGTGTCGCGCGTGATGTTGGTCGTGGTGTCGCAGCTGTAATCGGCATACACCGGATACAGCGTGGCGGGATGCTCGCACAGTTCGCGCCTGGTCACTATATACGGCGTGATGGCGTCAATGGAAACCTTGGCCGTGCGCGTTGCCTCGTCGTACACCGTTTCATACTCTGCCTGCGTCATAAGGCCCTCGGAAACCGCGGTCTTGTCAATCCAACCCACGAACACTGAGCCGGGGCGCTTCGCCTGCATCTCATCCTTGCTCGGATTGGCCTCGCTCAACGTGGTCAACTTGTCGTCCTTGGTGTTGCACTCCTTCGCGCTGATGGGAAGGCCCTTGCGCACCTGATAGCGATAGGTATAGGTCTTGTCTTCATTCATCAGCAGCGGTTGATAATGGTTCTCATACGCAGCAGTATTGGGGTCGTAATTCTCGTACTTCTCATGCGCGCGGGTCACGGTCTTGAGCGGTTGATCGCCGGTGATATCCATGAAATCGACCTCGGCGACTAGACGAGCCTCGATCCAGTATTCAATACCGGACCTCATGGTGCCGATGTTCCAGTCATACCAGACAGCGTTCGGATCATGCGGGACAACGTCGTAGTCCTGTCTGCTTTCACCCTGCTTCCTGTCATTAGAGATCCACGTTCCGCCCTGCATCCTAAATCCAGGCTGAGGCTTTGCCTTCAAGGTAAAGCCTCCATTGCTCGCCAAATGGCTCGTGTCCAGCTCCGCAGAGTTGGGGAAGTCCGTGTAAATGTCCATATTGTATGCTGCGCCACCGTCGTCCACATTATGGCCGTTCACCAGCGTATGAGATACAATGCCCGCGGCAAGCTGATTTGGCGCGAGGTGCTTCTTGTCCGTAGTGCAGTTTCTATAACCGTACATCCTGTCCGTCGTCCAGTGATGGTGCTTCCAGTTGTAGAAGTTGGGGCCAGGCTGGTCCGCAAACGCGCCGAGATAGGGCTCCCAAGACGTAGCGAACACGTACGGATCGTTATGGCCGTCATTCGCTTCATTCGGGTTCAGGGCGTAGTAATCCACGCGATATTCGAAACGCGCGATGTACGCATGCTTCTGTGTCAGATCGACATCGGCGGGGATGACATACGTCGGGTCGGAAGACACCCTCAACCCGTGTTTATAGGTGTTGGCCGTAACGGTCTTCTTCTCGAGCGTGTTCTCGTCCGGATCCTTGTTCCACGTCTTCCAATCCTGCAGCAGCACATCATCCGTGGTCGAGGCGACCACGGGGTTGCCGGCGTCGTCCAGCTCGACCTCGTACCACGACAGGAAGCGGTAACCGTCGGGCAGCTCGCCCTCGGGCATCAGGCTGCCGTCGGGGTTGTAGCCCTGAAGGGTCAGCTTATACTGGCCGTTTTCGGACACGACCTTGCCCATCGCCACGTTCTCTCGGATGTTCGCATCGCCGCCGGCGATCAGCTCGTGGCCCTCCACGATCACGTTGACGTTCATGCCCAGCGAGGCATACACGGGGTACAGGTCCATGGGACGCTCGATACTCTCGCCGCCCTCGAAGAACAGCCCGTTGGCCTTGATCTCGTTGAGCTCTGACGTGGTGATATCGGGCCAGCCACCGCCGGCAACCTTGGTGTTCTTCTTGGTGGTCCAGCCCAGGAACTTCGCGCCGCCGTCCACGCCGTCGCGCACCGCGGGCTCGGGAACCACGGGCAGCAGGTCCTGATGGTTGTACCAGTCATCCGACGTGTCGGCGTTCGCGGCGCCCGTCAAATCGAGCACCTCGCCGTTCACGCCGTGGAACAGCACCTGGGCCTGGTAGTAGGCCACGAACAGGTCGTTGTTGGAAAATTTCTCTTTGCGCTGGTCGCCCGTGCCCGAGTTCACGGCCTTATACGCCAAGTTCAACTTGTCGGCATCGTTATTGAAAACCTGCTCGCCGTTGGGTGCGGGCGGCACCATGGGGTCGAAGAACGCGTGCTTGCCCTGCTGGATATGGTTGGGCGTCACGCCCTTGTTGCGGAACCACCCCTGGAAGCGGAAACACTCGTTGGCATCGGAAGACACCATGGCCAGCGCCGGGTTGGCGGCGCGGTCGTTGTGCACCGCGGCCGTGAACGTGAGCTCCGTCTCGTTGGCGCTCACCGACTGCACGGCAAAGTTGTACGGATCGTCGGTCTTCTGCTTCTTGCCCAACGTGGACTGAGAAACGGTCACATCGCCCGCGCCCGGGAAGTCCAGCGTGGCGCGCACCGAGTCGCCATGCACGGGAATGCCCAGGTAATCGTCCATGATCCACTTGTTGATGTGACCCTCGCCCTGATTGTCGATGGTCGAATAGCGCAGCTCATCGCCTTCGAAGTCGTAGCCCTCGCCCTCCCAGAACAGGCGGTCGGCGTACTTCGCATCGTCGGCGATCGGGCCGTAGCCGAAGCCCTCGGCCGAGCTGCCGTCGCCGTGGTTCAGACCCAGCCAGTCACCCAGCGAACGCACATAGCCCTGCGGGTGCGGCTTGATGGCCTCGTCCTTGCCCACGATGTCGTTGCGCTTGAAGTAGCAGCTGTACAGGCGCGTATCCTCGTTCCAGTCGCGCTCCACCAGGCCGGACAGGTACACGTTGCTCTGGATGATGGGGATCACCGCCACCGCGTTCCACTGATAGCTCTCCATGTTGCCCGCGTAGTGACTGCGGATAACCTGGCTCGTGGTGCCGTTATCGCCATCGCTCTTGGCGTGCGCGATGATTCCGCCCACGTAGCCGATGTTGCCTGCGCCCACGCCGACGTAGTTGGCAACCCAGGTGTGCACCCACGCGGTGGAGAAGCAGTCCACCACGTCGACGTCCTTGGCGTAGCCCACCACGCCGCCGGCGTATACGCCTTGGCCCGACACGGCGCCCACGGCGACCTCGTAGCGGTTGTAGACCTCGGTTTGGTACAGGTAATGTCCGCCGGCGTCACGCGCATACACGTCGACGTTCGGGTCCTTGGTGCGGGCCTCGTAATACCTGACGGAGGGCAGCACGCGGCAGTATTCAATTTCGGAATTCTCCGCCGAACCAACGAGGGCTCCCAGATACAGGCCCTCGCCACCCAGGCCGGAAACACCCACTACTGAGTTATTCACCGCACGGCCGCCCTGCACGGTGCAGTTGTACATATGCGAGCCGCCGCGCAGCTCGCCCGCGACAATGCCGCCCATGATGCCGGCGTTCGTAACCAGCGACACCGCATTGTTGGCCGGCGTAACCGAGATAGTGCAGTCTTCCATACGCACCGATTCGATGCGCGTGTTCCACGCCTGGCCCACCAGCACGCCGCCGCGGAAATCGGCGCCGATGTAGCAATCGCGGAAGTGGATGTCGTGAATGTAGGCGTTTTCGGCAAAGGAGAAGAGGCCCGTGTTCGCCTTGGGTTTCCAGAAATTGCGATGGTAGTCCAAGCCGATGATGTAGTGGCCCTTTCCGTCAAAACCGCCCTTGAACGGATGGTCCTTGTCGCCGAAGGTAAGCGAGCCGTACTGCTTCACGATTTCTTCGAGCTTGCCGCCGTCCTTGTCGAACGCGCCAAAATCGATATCGGCCGTCAGCTCGATGTTGCCCGTGTAGGATGCCTCGCGCGACTTGCCGATCTCGGTCAGCAGTTCATCGACGGTGCCGACCTGAACCGTATGGCCGTCGGCCTTGTAGGCCCATGTCTGCTGCGGCACGGCCGCACATGCGGCCAACGCCACGGCGCACACCGCCAGCGCCCCTGAGCACGTTTTCGCGATGCTGGCGAGGGTGCCCGCCCATTTCTTGGTACCGGTTCTCTTCACACCGTTCATCATGCCGGCCACCCCTCAGCCTTAAGCACGTCATTTGATTTCTGGTTCTTGCTTTGCACGCCATATCCATCCACCACCAGGCGGTAGGTGCACCCCTCCCCATAGCGGGCGATGGCGGCGGCCGTGTTCACATCCACGCCGGTGATCGCCGGCTCGGAAGTCTCACCGGGCTCGAGCACGGCGGTGAGGTACAGGTAGCCATCGGACGGATCGCGCTCGATCCAAGTGGAGTCGCCGGCGTCATAGGAGACCAAATCATCCACCGGATGATGAGCGCCCGATGCGTCGATGCATTCAAAGCGCAGCTTTACGCGAACGAACACCGCGTGATAGCCCGTGTTCTTCACGCGCACCAGGCGCTTCATATGCGCCGAACCGGTGCCCAGCTCACCGCCCTCGGGGGCGGGAACCTCCGCACCGCTGCCGTCGGTGGTGGTAATTGATGCCTCAATCCCAACCGCGCCGAATTGTAGGCGGTCGAAGAAAGGCTTCTCTCGCGTGATGACAGAGAGGGTCTGCGCAGCGGCGAACACGCAGATCACGGCGGCCAGGAGCATCCAGAGCCGTATGCGTGTCTTCGTCGAGTCGGCCGCAGCTTGCGCGTTATCCGCAGGCATGAGCAGACCCCCTTTCTCATAACGCGGGATACCGGGGCGAGAACCTCTCCCGCCCCGGCGTTCCGTTCAACTTGCGCGCTCCAAGAGACCGTAAGACGTCTCTACTTCAAATCGGCGTTGTTGTCGGCCCAGCTCTTGGCCTTGGCGACGATCTCGTCCTTCACCGTCTGGGAGGTCATGTCCTCTCCCTCTGCAGAAGCAGCGGCGAGATAGGCCTTGACCTTGATGGTGTTGTTGGGATCGGCGAACTTGTAGTCCTTCGTGGTGTAGATCTTGTCGAAGGCCTCGCCGGTATACTTGTCCTTCTGGCCATTGACATCGCGCGCGAGCATCTTCATGTTGGCCTCGGACGCACCGCCCTTTCCGGTGTAGACGAACAGGCCGCCCGTGTAGCAGCGATCGGCCTTGCCATCGGGGAAAGTTGCGCCTTCGAACTTGGTGGCCTTGCCCGTCACGGGAGCCCAGTTGTCACCGAGGACGAAGTAGGCGCCAGTACCCAGGTTGTTCTCAACCTCGAGGAAGACGTAAGCGTCCCTGGAATCCTTACCAATGCCCACGTTGGGGTTCTTGGGAACCACGGAGTCGGCCGTGATAGCGGAATTCGGGTTCCAGTTGGTCTCGACGAGCCATTTATCGAGAGCCTCGTTGTCGTCCTTGCCGCCCGTCTCGGGATCAGTCGGATCGGGCTTCTTCTCGGGCTCGATCACGTTATTGCCCTGTACAAACGTGTTCGTCTTGCTGTCCTGCGCGCTGAACCACGCATAGACGCCACCCGCCGCGAGGATGCAGCAGAGCGCGAGCGCGACCACCAGGCCCGTCCTCTTCCTGACTGTCTGTTTCGAATCCATGGTGTACATCCTTTCTGCTTTCGGATCCTTCCCGTGTGCCAAGGCGCATCGCGCCCAGTGTCACCTCATGTGTTTGGGGGGTGGGCCGCCTCCCGCTTGTCGTGCCTGCCGGCGCCCACCAGCTCGATCACTATGCTCACGCCGATCACGACGGCCACGCCGGCGATCACCATGAAGACTCCCGGCGGCTGCGTGACGAACACGTTGACGTAGCCCAGAAGCGGCACGCACGCCACGACCGAGCCCACCAGGCTCGACCACGGGACCGGCGCCGCATCGGGCGAGATATTTCCTTCTGAATCAACGTTGGCGATGCCGTGCGTCTTGAATTCATGCGCGGCGGCATCGATCTCGTAGACCTCGTGGGTCACCAGCGTGCCCGACTCGAGCCTAAAGGTGATGGCGTCACCCACGTGAACTTCAGTCGGGTCGACGTGCTTTACATATATAAGTGACCCCACGGGAAGTTCGGGCTCCATCGAGCCGGAAAGAACGGCGTAAGGCGTGAGGCCCAACAGCGGCCCCCCCCCCGAACGCTATGGCAAGAAACGCGGCGACTGCCACCAGACAGGCGAGCAACGCGTTCCATACCTTGGTAAACACAACGCATCATCTCGATTGCGCCCCTGACCCCAAAGGGAATTCCGATGAAGGGGCGACGTAAGAGACCTATAGGACGGCGCGCGATGCGCCGTTAACAATTAACGGACGCATGGCGCTTTTTCATACTATAGCCAAAAAATGCCTTCGTGTTAACGCGCTTGAAGCAAAGACCCGGAGGCTCAATGCTCCCGGGTCCGTCACGTCGCAGATATGTCGCCGCCCTTACAGCTCGCAAGCCGCCTTGTAACCGGCCTCGATGGCGTCGCGCGATATCGAAGTAGCCTCGCGCCCGCCGGGCGTCATGGGCGGATAAGCCATGCCGGCCTACGCCCAATATGGAATATAGCGTCGAAACTTATCTCCGGCATCCTCGTCTTCGTCCTTGATGAGCCCCTCATCACAGCATTCCTTGATCAAGCGAGAAATCGCCACGGTGTTCTTACGAGAATCATCCAGTCCGAATCTCTCGCGAAGCGATTGATTGCCCATCGAATCATCGCGCGCGTACATGAGGCACGCG
>OLPB01000975.1_pt1 | contig 14694 bp, 10 predicted proteins | sample 1672001 | NCBI WGS metagenome assembly OLPB01 (sample SAMEA3136635, study PRJEB25190) | human gut metagenome | biome: human gut; feature: human-associated habitat; material: faeces | place: Austria | collected 2013 | reverse complement strand
ATGCAGTTGTTAAAAAGGCTTGGCTAGATATCCACTATCATGCCAGAAGCCTCATTTTTTCTGAATATTTTGTGAAATCTGCTTTTTATATTCTTTATTTCCAATGGAAGTGAAACATGGATGAAATTATTCCATAAAATAAAACAACACACAGGGAGCAGTTCGTCCTGATAAACGATACTGCTCCCTGTTCTTTTCCACACAAGCACGAAAAACTCTTCGTAGCCACTTAAAGTCGATTCATAAACCCAATTTTTTTCATGGAATATCCATATTTTTTTAACAAATCGTCATAATAGCTAAATGCATTTTTTACATTTTCGGATGTCTTTGGCCATGCCCACTCTCCCGGCACTCCTTTGTCAGGATCTTCTTCTTCTCTAATAATTTCATAATATGTTAAGTCCAGACCTTTTTTGTTTTCATCACAGTTTTTCTCAACCTTGCCCTGTATGCGGGTAATAATGTCACTGTAACGGTCTTCATATACATATTTTAATTGTCCGGCCTTATCTTTTGAAACATCCAGTTTTATATCCACTCTCGTTAATTCATCCGGTTCTTCCAGATCCTCCTTAAACGCAAATTGCATCTGCCATTTTTTCGGATACGCACTTATTATAACTGTACGATAATTTTCTACGTCATACTCTTTTATTTTCATTGATATGCGTCTGATATCCGATGAACCTTTTGCTCCTTTTTGTCTCACAAGCATATATAAATTTCTTCCATAATATTGCTGTTTGGAAACAACTTCCACCTTACACTTTAACTTTTTGCCCTTTACTTTTGCATAAATTGTACATTTCCCCGGCTTAACTGCTTTTACTGTACCTTTTGTACTGACTTTTGCAATTTTTTTATTACTGCTCGACCATTTTACTTTTGCCTTTGTATGATTCACTTTCAACTTTTTGCTCTGCGCCACGTACAACATAACACTTTTTTTATTGAGCTTTGGTTTCGCTGCCGCCTCTACTCTACATCCCTGTACTCCGGAAAATACAAAAATTGCTACCATTGCAACCGCCAAAAAGTTTTTTCTTATACATCTCCATATTTTTTTATCCATACGCTTTCCTTTCCAGTTATCCCTAACTTAAAGAACACATTTTATAAAACTTCCTTTGCTTCCGGAAGCAATGTCAGAAGCATTACAAGCACGATCACAAAATATCTTCGTTTTCTTTCATATTTATCTCCTCCTTTTCCTTGAATTTGTACATAGGATCTCTAATTCTAGTTTCAGTTTAACAGAAGAAAAAAAGTATAACATCCCTCAAAAGAGTATGTTTTTATATTTTTTCCCTTTCTAAAATCCCCGTATCACAATTCCGCTTTCTCTTGCCATTACTGCAAGCTGTGTCCGCGTTGTAAAACCAGTTTTCTGTAGCAGTGTTTTTACATATTTTTTTACTGTATGTATTGAGATATGTAATCTTTTTGCAATTTCATCATCCGTATCTCCGCTGGTCAGTTCGCGCAATATTTCCAGCTCTCTTGCCGTAAATTCTTCGCTTGTTGCAAGTCCGATCTGCAATACAGGCAGTTTATCCGGATAAACAGATTCTCCTCTCATCGTCCGATCCATGACATCCAGCAAATGTTCTGCCGAAGGATCTTTATACCAGAAACTTTCTACTCCACTTTTTCTTGCACGCTCCACGAAATCACACTCCGGCTGACTTGTCACAATAATAATTTTCTTCTTTGGATAAATCTTTTTAATTTTTGCTGCCGCTTCCAATCCGCTCGAGCGTAGCGCTGTACAGACATCCATTAAAATCAGATCCACCGTGCTCGTCATACAGTAAAATTCTGCAAGGGATGCACTCTCAATTGCCGCTGTAACTATATATCTGTCACTTTCCTGCAAAATAATCTCAAACAATTTTCTTGCCATTGGATCGTCTTCCACAATCAATACATGTATCATTCTCTCTTCCTTCCCCTGCTTTTGGCAGCCGTATTTTCAAGGAAAATACATTCTCAGCTGTAATTTTCATAGACCCGCCTGCCAGTTCTGTTTTCTGACGAAGCGTTGACAACCCTCCGCCTTCTGTAATTTTTTTCTGTGGAGTCACTCCATCATTTGAACAAATAAAATATATTTCTCCCTTTTCGGTTCCTGTCTCAATCCACAAATTGTCCGCCTTTCCATGGCGAACAGCATTTGTCAAAGCTTCCGCCCCCGCTGCCAGAAACAATTCCTGAATACTTCTGTCATCTGGGATTTTTCCTGTTACTTTAAGTTTTATTCCTGCGGATGCTGCTGCATTTTTCAAATAATACAAGGCATCCTCTTGCTCTTCCTTTGTCTCTTGCTGCAAAAGCGAAATGATATGATGCCATTTTTTTAATAATTCATCCGTTTTATCTTTTACAGTTTTGCTTGAAAGAAAATATCTGGTTTCCATAAGTATTTGTCCGAACGTATCATGAATCCGGACTTTTGTATCAAGTCTTTGACGCGCACGCGTAAGTTCTTCTACCCTCTGTGCATACACTTCCAGTCTTTTATTAATACTTTTCAGTTCTTCATTTTCTTCTTCCTGCCTCTTCAGTAATTGATATAGCATCGTTCTTTCTGAAGCTGTCACCTGTATCATTTTCTTTTTTCTCACATAAATTTCTTCCCGGTCAAATTGCCAGACTGTTTGATCCGCCATTTGAAAAATCATTGGACTCTTCCTGGACAGGCGCTTACATCCTGGCACCAAACTTCCTTCTTCTAAAAACTCCCAGAAATCTTCACCGTTTACAATTGCTTTTCCACGCAATTTATGTCCCAATTGATTCATTCTCTTATTTATAAGCTGAATCTGACCATTTGTATCATAAAAGCATAGTCCCATTGGTAACGTATCTGCAGCTTCACGTATTGTATTATTCGTTATTTCCGTTTTGCTTCTGCAAATTTGCCGGTAATAAACCTTTCCTGCCACTACACTTGCCATAGCAATATAGAGAAATATGTATATTTTCGGAATTCCAAGTACCACATTTTCTATCGCTGAAGTGGTGCTTTTATCTGCCATCTTCTGTACCCCTGCCGCAAATATAATTAACAATCCCAGGTTCAGTAAACTGCTGACTAAAAGACCTGTTCTGACTTCTCGTTTGCTCTTTTCTTTCAAAAATGCATTTGCCTGTAAAAAGAAACAAAGAAACAATAAACTACATATCATTGCGCTCATTTTTTCCTATCTCCTTTCCGGCATACAGTTGTACCTGACATTCCTCATTCTGTATTCTTTTCCCGATTTGTATATTCCCTGCCACTGCAATATCTCTTACATGAGACAGGCATCTGGTATTTCCCGCTATATTCAATTTTAATACCGCCTGCCTATTTGCCGACTGTAAATGTAACAGCACTGCATCCACATCACCAAGGATCTGTTCCATCAGCTTTTCATATGTTTCATATAATGCGATCAAATCTTGTTTTTTCAAAACTCCTTCACATTTTCCGGATAAAGATACTGCTATTTTGCATACTTTCAGATTTTCCACCGACTCCCTCAAGCAATACTCCAATTCTTTTGCCGGCAAAAAATCAGATTCTTCACAAAGTAATATTAAATTACTCATCCGTTTCACATAGGCGGCAAGTACACAGATTTTTTTCAGATTTTCCCATTTCTGTTGCTCATTTTTACTGTTTTCGAGCCAGTATTTAATCTGATCGATCTGATCTTTTGTATACTCTGTAATTTTATTACAAAACTGCATCTGCTCATCCAGTTTGCTTTGTTTTTTCTTTAAATCCACTTCCGCCTGCAAAAGACTGCGGCTGGATTCCAGTTGTTCCGCATTTGCTTCTAATTGTTTTAATACACATCTGATATCTGTTACATCTTCACACCATACAACCGCTCCTCCTCTGACCGGTGCAAGAAGCAATTGTTCTTCCCCAAGATCAATCGGTCTATTTTTTGCCTCTTCCAGTACATTTTCTGATATTTGTTTTGCATTTCCAGATGCAAAACAAACTTCCTTATTCTGATTCAGAATCTGTGCTCCAATTGTAGTTGCTTCAAACAGTTCTTCATATCCTGTATTTGACGGGATCAGACCGCTTTTTATACATCCTTCACAGATAGCAAGGATCACAAGAATCATCATCACTGTCAGATCTCCTGCATAAGTCCGAAGAAACGAAATTCCGGAAAGGTACAATCCTACATATAGAATCCCCACGCCCAACGGAATCATTGGCAACCAGATTCGTTTTTTTCTTCCGGGCACATGACTTTTTATAAACAACAATACAAAAAAGATCAAAACTTCCATACTGAGCCACGCAAGAATCATTTTGTATCCCCATCCGTAATAATAATTTCCATCACTGGAAGGCACCCCATTTTCAAAGCGAAACACACACTGATGGATATGATTCGTCAAAACAAGAAGACAGAGCACAACTGCCGGGAAAACAAGACTATACAAATACTTTGGTAACCTGTAATGCTCTGGCTGTCCAAGGCAGACTGCCAGATATAGTGCAAATAATGGTATAAATAACATCGGTATATAAAATCCATACCAGCACAGACTTTTCAGGAAATCCATATTTCCCAGGAAAAGATACTTTATTGTACGTATAAACAACCAGAAAATAAGAAGGTAACCGATCATCAACAAATATTTCCGAACTGCACTGTACAAGATCCTTTTTTTCACAGATGAAATCCAGTACAGAACCAGTTCCATGTAAATTGCAGAACGTAATACATCCAATCCCATAAAGACATCCCCTGGGAGTAAAATATTCCGTGGGAGCAGGCGAAAGACATATCCGCACAAAATTGCCAAAAAAAATATCACATATGAAAATTCTGCTCTTGTGCTTTTTTCCATCTGTCTCTCCTCCATACAATTTTTCTACATATTTTTTATTATAACATGATTCCTGGATACCGTATATGAAAGAAACTTCTTTTCTGGAATGACATGTCAGGAACAATCATACAACAAGAGCTATGACACCTGCGGTTTTATCGCCTGCGTCAAAGCTCTTGTCATCCTTTTATAATATAGATATTTTTGCTACCGGAAACCTTTTATCTCGCACTTTTTCTCTTCCGAATTACACAGACGCCAGCAAGTCCTGCTGCCCCTGCCATAATTCCGATCAACAGTCCTGTCTGCGCCGGATCACCGGTCTTCGGCAGGATTGTAACTGTTTTTACCGGCTTCTGTGGCTGGTTTGGTTTCTGCGGGTTAGTCGGTTTCTGTGGATTTTGTGGTTCCTGCGGCTTCGTGTACACATTTGTAAATAACACTTCGTCCGGCGTTGTCTCGACCTTCGCCTGATAAGCGCCCTGCTCATTATCCGTCACCGTTATTTTGTACGTGTATACAGAAGTGTCATAGGTAATACCTTTCGCCTGCTCATGCTTCTCATTTACTGTATAAATATACGTGCCTGCACGGTTAAATGTTAATTTATCAAATGTCACTCTTCCGGACGCATCATTTTTCACCGTCTGCATAACCGCGCCATTTACGTCTTTTAATTCAAACGTAAATTCTCCTTCTGCGAGCAATCTGCCTTTCAGCACTTTCACAGCGCCCGGAACCACTTCTACCGGCACTGCCTGATACTGATTGGAAAACGTCGGAATATTCACAGCATCTCCAGCATATGCATACGATGTCTGTGCTTTCAAATATCCTCCGGCATCCGTAACCTTCACTGTCACCCCATAAACAGTCTCATCATACGTAACGCCACCGGAAGTTCCTTTTGTTTCTCTCATTGTATAGTGGTAAATTCCTGCTTTTTCATAGGTCATTGCAGAGAATATGACATTTCCGTCTGCCTGGTTCCTAGCTTTTGCAACAACTGTTCCATCTTCATTTAACAGCTCAAACGAAAATTCTTCACTCTTCATATCCCGTCCATGCAACGTTTTTTTAGCGTGAATGATATTCTTTCCTTCCAGTGTTACCGGATTCGGCACATACTGGTTGTGGAATTCTGGATACTTTCCTTTCTGTCCGTCCGTATAGACTTCTGCCTGTAATATGCCGTCCTGATCTGTAACGACAACTTTCACAGTTGCAACATGGGAATCGTACGTGTACCCTGCCTTACCTTCCTGAACTTCAGATACCTGATAAATGTACGTTCCCGGATGTGTATAGGTAAGCTCTCCAAAATGAAAGCTTCCACCCTGGCTGTTTGTAACGGTTTCGTCTACATTTTCTGCCACTGCTTTTACTGTATCATTTTGCAACTCTTTCTGCACTTCTTCCGGAATATCTTCGCTGATTGATTTCAGACGGAACTGAAACGTTCCTTCTTCCAGTGTCCTGCCTGTCAGTTCTTTCATTCCCTGTAAAGTAACAAGTACTTTGTCCGGGTTGTATTTGTTCGTAAATAAAATGCTGTCCGCTTTTTTCTGTCCTTTTTCATAAGTTACCGTTGCTTCCAATTTGCCGTTCAGATTGTCTTTTACCGTCACGATTACCGTTACCGGAACTCCGTCATAGCTGATTCCGTTTGCATTTTCCTGTTTTTCACGGATTGTATACACATATGTTCCACTTTCTGTGTACTGCATAGTATTTTCAAAACAGAACTGTCCGTCTGCATCATTTTTCACTGTGCGTGCAGCCTCTGACAATGCTTTCACCGGATCTGACTCTGGATTATTTTCAGCAGTTTCCAGTACAAATGTAAATTCTCCGCCTTTCATTGTAAACATATTATTTTCACTTGACTGTACCTGCTTTGTGCCGCGTATACCGGTTTTAAAATCAGCCGGAACAACCGGATCTGCTTTGTAGCGGTTCATAATCTTCAATGGATTTCCGTCCGGATAAATAACTTCTGCCTTTAATGCTCCTTTTCCATCATCCGTTACTTTTACTGTCACTTCGTATTTAACTTTATCATAACGGATACCCGGAATCGGATGCTCCGTGTCCTCCACTTCTTGAATCGTATATTTATAAATCCCTGCCTTCACATAAGACATCTGGAAATGGAATTTTCCGTCTACATCATTTGTTACAACCGTTTCACCCGGAAGTGGCGCATCATTTTCTGCCTTGATCCGGAAATGGAACGTATCATCTGCTCTTAAGTCTCTGCCCTCCAGCACTTTCTTTCCATGAACAGATGTTTGCACCGGTTTTACTTCGTACCGGTTCGTAAATGTCATCACACGGTCTCCTGTAATCGACACGCCGTTTCCTTCTGTCTGATATCCGGAAGGAAGTGCTTTTGCAGTCAGTGTTCCATCCAGATTATCAGTCACGACCACTGTCACTTTTACATTTCCGTCTGCATAAGTGACACCCGGAAGATTTCCTTTTCTTTCTTTTATAACCAGTTTATAAACTCCCGGCTCTTTAAATACGATATCACCAAAATGCGCTTCCACACCATTTTTTACAGTGATTGCTTCCGGAAGCTTTACATCTTTTGCTGCATCTGGATTGTCTTTATCCCATCCGATTGCAAATGTAAACGCATCATCCGACATCCAGTCCCGTCCGGTAAGTTCCTTTTTCACTTTCAGATTTGCTGCGCCCTGAAGTGTCACCGCAGCGGTCTCATAGTCATTCTGAATCCTTGCAATCTGATCTGCAACTGCAAGATTTAATTCCGCGCCTTTATCATCCTTTTTCTGCCACATCGTTAATTCCGCATGCAGATTCCCCTTTCCGTCATCTGTCACTTTCACAACAACTTCATAGAGTGCCTGCGAATATTTCACACCACCGGCACGATTATTTTCTGCCGGTATCTGTTCCCGGATTTGATACTTAAATGTACCCGGTCTTGTAAATGTAATTGTTCCGAACCCAATGTTCTGTGCATTTGTTACATTTTTTGTCATGCACCGGACACCGTCTTTTTCTGTCACCTGCGCTCCTTCCGGGAACGGCGCATTTTTCTGGTCACTGCTCAGCACAATATCAAAAGACAGTCCCTGAAATGCTTCCCAGTTCGGAAACTGCTTCTGTACGCAGAAAATTCCGTTTGCAAGTTCTGCCGGATCTGCCCTGTAAACATTATGAAATACTGCTTCCATCGTTTTTCCTGCATTAATTTTTCCATTTTCTCCTGATTTTTCATCCAGCGTATATCCTCCCGGCAGATTCACTTCCTCGATGCTGTATGCCGCATTTGCTTCCAATCCGTAAATGCAGAGAGATTCTCCGTCTTTTAAGACAATGTCTGCTTTTCCATTTGCAAATGTAAGTGATATCAGATTGCCAGACTTCTGTCCATTCTGATATTTCTGCACCTGGAATGTCTGATTCGTTGCAGATGGAATCTGGATTTTAAAATGGAATTCCGTTTCACCGGCTTTTTCCGGTCCTGTAAATCCTTCTGCCACTTCCGCACATTTGCTGATCAGAAGTGCTCCCGGACACACAACCTGTAACTTTCCGTTATTACCGAGTTCTTCTTTTATCTCAGAGGCATCTCCACTTGTCCTCTTTGAACTCCAGACATTTTTTGCGGTTTCTGTCACATTTTCCTGCTTTGTTTCAGTCTCATTCTCCGCCTGCCGGTAATACGGATTTTCAGATGCCGGTGTAAATATGCACGTTGTGTCTCCGTTATTTTCTCCTTTCGTATAAACATTGCTGTAAAATGATACAATTCCATCTTTCTGGTTTTCTGCCAGATAAGACAACATATTCTCATCCGGAACTGCCATTTTCTCTTCCACACCATCTTTCAGGCTTACACCATAACAGATGGAGATTGGTGATGCTTCTTCCACTGTCACGTTCTCTTTTCCGTTCACTTCGTTCACCTTGAAATTCAAAAGTGGCAGCAGCGATGCCGGAATCTTCACTGTGACAAGATCTCCCGTTTTTAAATCATTTGATTTTTCTACCTGAATAATCAGGTCATCAAGACTGGCATTTTCATATAAAGCATTCGCCGAAACCGTGCCGGCGAAATGATAGACATCCTTATTTCCGCTGGTTGTCTTTTCTTTCAGATCAAATGTTTTTCCTGCACAGACAATATTTGCAAAGCGATCCACTTTCATATAATCCCCAAGCCGATCTGTAAATATAACATAACCGTCTTTACTGCCGTCTGCCTCTCCTAACTCTGTTGGTACACCACTTGTTGACTGACTGATATCCTGCGCGATTTCATCGAAAATCTTATTCAGTTCCGCCACATTGGATGCCGCCTTGTAATACTGGCTGTCTTTTGCTCTGTTGCCGAGGTTCTGATAACTCTGTGCATCCGGATAGTTACTGGAAACGCCGTGCATATATGCATTAAATGAATTTCGCGTATCTGACGGATCTGCCGAATCGAATACACCAATCGTGTAGATCCTTGTTCCATCCTTTTTCAGATCTTTCGCATAAGAAATCGCCCGATTTGCAACGTATCCGTCAAATCCGCTAAAATGATTCGGTTCTCCGTCCGTAAACAGGATGACGATCTTCTGCGATTTTTTCCGTTCTATCTGATCTATGATCTTTTTTGTATATTCCATTCCATAATCCGCTGCCGTACATCCGCTGGCATTCAGTGCATTTACATCCGCTTTCAATACAGATGCATCATCCGTCAGATTGCTGAGAATCTGCGTATGATTATACTTATAACCATTGGAAGTATATGTGGTATTTCCAATTTTATCGGATTTATTTCCTGCATATTTTACAATTGCAATCTTATGTTTTTTTGATGCATCCGTGATATTTTTATTGACTGCATCTGTTTTATCAATGAAATCATTTACCGCTGTTTTCAGCGCAGAAAGTTTAGAAGTGCTTCCATTCAGATTATCGCTCATAGATCCGGATACATCCAGTGTCAGCACGATATCTAACGGTTTATCCGAAACTGTTTTCCTGTTGGACATAGAAGAAAGTGCAGATAATGCAACGAGGAAATCAGAGCCGTCATTTGATACCGTGATCTTCTTTCCTCCGTTTTCTATTTCCAGATTTTCTGTTGTAACTGTTTTGTCTGACCAGATCTTACCGGTATTTTCTATCAAATAGTTCCCGTCTCCATCCGTCAGTGCTTTTTTCCAATTAGCAATACTGGACGCATCTGCCATCGTACTCTCGCTTTGAGAGGTCGCTCCTGAAAGTGTCCCCTCTGATGTCTGTTCTTCCGCCTGTACTGCCATACCAGAAGGTAACATTCCCCAGACCAGTGCCATCATCAGCACGATCGTCAGAACTCTTCTGATCGTATTCTTACATCTGCTTCTTCCCAAAAACTGCCTTTTCATTTCTCCACTCCTTTCCAGCTTATTCTTTCTCTGGTGTGGATCATGAAATCTGCCAAAGCAGAGCTTCATTTATCATGGCAGTCTTTCAGGCTGCTTTTTGTAAAGTACTGTAATTATATACGATTCTTATTATTGTGTCTATATCTCATTCTATTTAATTATATTTTTATTTTAGTCAGATTATTCCATTTTTTGTCAATATTTATACTATCGTCAGCTTTTTTGTCGATTCCTAAGATTTGACGGTATTCCTTTTTATAAAAATAGCTGTCACCACCAAATAAATCGCTCCCAATATCAGAATGCTCGCTGCCATAACAGCAATCATCTCCTGCGTAGAAACAACTTCGCCTCTGAACATCGGACGGCAGTCCAGACTTTTTACAATCTCTGTGACACTCTGTTTTGGAAATCCATCCTCTTTCATCTGTGCAAACACGCCTCTTAACATATGATTTTTCAGCAGAGATGTTCCATACGTACCCGGAAGGTAAGATAAAAATTTCTGTAATCCGTCTCCGAAATTGGACACCGGCATATACGCACCACAGATAAAACCATATCCTGCGCTGACAATTGTTCCGACTGCTGACATCTGCCCCTGTGTCTTTAACGGATAACAGATAATGCTGGATAACACTGCTCCAAACAATACCAGAAGAAGTACATCCAGAACCATCCACGCAAGATCTGTTGCTGATAAGTACCAACCCATTTTCCTTATATAAAAAAGACACAGAACCAGTGCCAGTACATTTACCATTAGGGAATTTAACACAGTTGCGCAGAAATATCCCAGATAGAGAACCGGTCTTTTTACCGGTGACACATCAAAATCTTTTCTTGCGCCACTTGCTTTATCCTGCACCATCGTAAGATTCACGCAAAACGTAACTGTTACACAGCTGACAGCAAGAAGCGCTGCACCAAGCTGGGACGCCACCGCACCATCGATCAGTTTTTCAGATACATGCAGGATCTTCGGCAGGTAAGACGTAAATGAGTCTTTATATACTTTTGCAAGGAACGTAGCATAAAGCACAATTAATATAACCGGTGTAATGAGCGAAGAAAATAACATTCCTCTGTCCAGGAAAAATAATTTTTGGTTACGGTTTATCAATGCCTGTAATGTTTTCATACTTCATCCCCTCCCAGTCTCTTTCCGGTAACTTCCAGAAACACATCATCCATACCGCCTTTTATCACTTCATAATCCTGGAACATTTCCGGATGTGCCACGATCAGCTCTGTCGCCTCATTTGTAGACCGCACCATGATCTGATAACCGTCCCGGATTATTCTATACTGTTTTCCAAGAAGCTGCACCTGTTCTTCTGTTACTCCATAAAGTGCTACCACATCATCCGCATACTGATTTTTCAGATCATGCGGTGTTCCTTCCGAAACAATACTTCCACTGTCCAGAATCACTACATAATCCGCACTTGCAGCTTCTTCCATATAATGTGTTGTCAGGAACACGGTCATCTTTTCTTTTTTCCGCAGGTTTTCTATAACATTCCATAATGTCTTACGCGTCTGCGGATCCAGTCCGGTTGTCGGTTCATCAAGGATGAGTATTTCCGGACGGTGCAAAAGTGCTCTCGCAATATCTATTCTTCGTCTCTGTCCGCCGGAAAGCTTACCAACTGCACGGTCTGTATAATCTGCAAATCCTAACAGTTTCTCTAACTCCTGCAATCTGTTTTCGAAAGCTTTACCTGTAATTCCATATAGTGCTGCCCGGCTTTTCAAATTCTCCCGGACAGTCAACGGTTTATCTAACACACTATCCTGAAATACCACTCCCAGCAGATACCTTGTGTCCTGCCCGGCATGCGTCTGGTCTGCCCCGTTAATTCTTACTTCTCCGGCATCCTTAGATAGCTGCCCACACAAGATGGAAATCGTTGTACTTTTTCCTGCTCCGTTTACACCAAGAAATGCAAACAATTCTCCTCTTTTCACCCGGAAGCTTAAATCCCGGACTGCTTTAACTTTACCAAATGCTTTATGTAAATGGCTGACTTCGATTACATTCTCTTTCATAGTTTTCCTTTCTTCACAATACTGTTTATAATACGAAAACGGCAGGATAGACGATCTTCCTGTTCTTCTCCTGAATAAAGTATATTTTGTCAAAAATTGCACACCCCTGATTTAATACATGCTCTTTAACAAATGCGTTCCCGTTGAAGTACGGAAAATGTTTTTGCACGTATTTTCAATTACTTCCTCAGAATATCCGCTTTCATCGGCATTCACCAGAAAATCCGCCTCCAGCAGGATCTGATGATCCACGCTCTTTACATCTGTATATGTATGATGATGCTCAACCAGCCATCTGATTCGTTCTACCTTCTGCTTCTCAACCGGCAATTCAGCAAAAAATGCGTCTACCAGCGGCGCGCTTTCTTTCTCCTGCATTTTGCCATTTGCATTACCGTATTTTTCTCGGCACAACGGACATGCAATATCATGTACAACAGCCGTTAATTCCAGAATCTCCTGTGTATCCTCATCCAGTCCTTCCTTTTCTCCGATCGTCTTTGCGAACGACCAGACTTTAAGAAAGTGATTGATATCGTGTCTGTTTCCCTTATAAAAATCAATCATTTTTTCAATTGCAGTCGCAACCAGCATTATATTATTTCCTCCCAGCGTATATTTTTACTTGTATGATGTTAGGGTCAAAAGATTCCATTCCATACCGTTTTAGGCTTTTGCCCCTGGCATCTTTATATGCTATTATAATATTACCTTCCGCCGTATTGCAAATACGATTTATCGCCCTTCTTTTCTCGCCACAACATACGCAACTCCTGCCGGCGCCTCCATCTGACACCCTGGATTGTACTTATTATATTCTGCTGTCTTTTCTAATTCTCTTCGTTCTTCCACATCATCGTAAATCCACTTTTTCCATACCCTTGTCTTTTTAATTCCGGAGTAATACAAATCGGTCCCATAGTCATAAGCCGGATCATTTCGAAGCTGATGCAATACATAATGTTCATGTTACTTTTTTCAAATTGAAGACTGAACCACAAATATCAGAAAACCGAGGACTGTTCCCCGGTTTTTCTTTTTCGCTTAACTATTTATAGTCCTCTTACAAACTTAACTGCATTTTTTATATCTTCTTCATCTGGATGCCCTTTGGCAATACCACCCACCAGTTTAAATGGACCAAATGTATCATAACCCTTGCACCCGAATTTTCCTATCACTTTAGAATGCTTCTTGTCTAAAATCTGCTCTATGGATTTATAATTCGCATTCCCACCATAAGTACAGATCAGAAATATCTTTTTGTCATCCGGTAGATTCTTCTCTGCAAATCCCAATATCGACTGGTGAAACTTTGAAAAATAGATTCCTGATGCAAACCCCATTATATCATAACTGCTCAGATCTGCATCTGGCTGTTTCACAGCATCAATCAAATCCACCTGACATTCTTCTGCTATCCTCTTTACTAATTTTTCTGTATTTCCGTGATGCACAGATGCGTATACTATCGCTGTTCTCATTTTTCTTCCTTTCTGCCTGTTCCATCAATTAGGTCATAGCTCATATCCAAAAAGTCTAATGTCTTTGCTTCACTGACTGAACCATCCAGTAAAATCGTAATCCAGTGCTGTTTATTCATATGGTATCCTGGTAAAAAACCGTAAGTCTGAATAATCATACTGGTCATTTCCGGATCGCACTTTACGTCCATGATGTCAACCAGATCATTTTCCTCTAATCCCAACTTAGATTTCTCAACTGTCATGAGTACAGCATACCATTTCCCATTTTTATGACGAAGTACAGCACTGTCTGGCGATTTACTCCATAAATATTCCGGAACTGTGCCGTACTGTTTCTGCACATATTCAAAAATTTCTTCTTTCTTCACAATCTATTCAACTCCAGATTCTTCTGATATCCTGCCCATAATCATACCACATTTTCGTATCCCGTACTACCTGCCAAATTTTTTTGCATTTCTCTTATTCTTCTGACTTTAGCTAAATAACTTGTCAGTCGTATAGATTCATAGCTTTAGGTGCATATATAATTGTAAAAAAGCATTGACTCCGACGTTACGTAATAGTTTATGCTTAGAACACAAAGTTAGATAGGAGAAAATATTAATGATGACAGTGTATGAAGTGAGCAAGCTTACCGGAGTGAGTATACGCACTCTACAATATTATGGTTCGTGATTGTCAAGATTTTCTTTTTGCTTATATTATCTCTTTTTATAAATCACCAGCTCCGGATTTTTACCATCCTTCTCATATGTACATACGAGAATAAAATCCATACCTGCCAGAATACCGAAGCACCTGTCTCCTCCAAATTCAGATTCCAGTTGATTCCCCAGATAGGTTTTCTGATCATCAAGAAATTTTACTTTTTGACCATTAGGCAGAGTATATTCCAGATTCACATA
>OLPB01000973.1_pt1 | contig 14707 bp, 15 predicted proteins | sample 1672001 | NCBI WGS metagenome assembly OLPB01 (sample SAMEA3136635, study PRJEB25190) | human gut metagenome | biome: human gut; feature: human-associated habitat; material: faeces | place: Austria | collected 2013 | reverse complement strand
ATTAACCAAAGAACAATAAAAAGACGAACTCGATGGAAAATCGAGTTCGTTTTTTTAGTAATGAGGGCTCCCTGCTACCCAACCAGTGCAGAGGGCGGATGTAATATTAAAACCGCCTGTATGGGCATTGATATCGAGGACTTCTCCTGCAAAGTGGAGTCCAGGGACGAGCTTACTTTCTAGGGTTTTCGGATTGATTTCTTTGAGGCTGACACCGCCCTTGGTCACAAAGGACTTGGCTAGAGACATCTTCCCGGTGACGGGGATAGGCAACTCTTTGATCTTTTGAATGAGCTCTTCTGTCTGAGGAGGAGTGAGTTGCTTGGCTTTTTCAGGGAATCCTTGCGCCAAGAAATCAGCTAACCGTTCAGGAAGTAGGGCTTTGAGGCTATTTTTAATGGCCTTTTCTCGATGCTCTTCTAGAAAGTCTTTTAACTCTTGGGAAGAAGTGATCGGAAGGAGGTCCAGAGATAAGATTTCCCCGCCTTTAACAAAGCTGGACATCCGAAGGGCTGCAGGGCCAGAAAGTCCAAAATGGGTAAAGAGAAGGTCGTGTGTGATGATGTGTTTGCCGTAGCTGAGGGTCACATCTGTCAGAGAGATCCCTTGGAGGGCCTTGTGTGGAAAATCTGTCAAAAGAGGGCTTTCTGCCGCTTCTAGATCTGTAATGCTATGTTTGAAGTGGCGGGCAATTTCGTGTCCGTAGCCAGTAGAGCCGGTAGAAGGGTAAGATTTTCCTCCAGTCGTAACGATCAGCTTATCAGCTGTCCAAGTGTTTTCAGATGATTTGACGATGAAGACGTCTTCTGGCTTGGTGACAGAGACCACTTCACAGTTGGTGGCCATGCTAGCACCAAGCTCAAGAATCTTATTTTCTAAGGCTTGAATAATGGTGCGGGATTGATCACTAGCAGGAAAGACCCGGCCATGATCTTCGACTTTTAGCTCGACGCCATTATCGGTGAAAAATTGGATGATATCATGATTATCAAATTGGGAAAACACACTGTAAAGGAAACGGCCATTTCCAGGGATACCGGCCATCAAATCGTCTAAGGTCCCGTTGTTCGTGACATTACAGCGACCTCCTCCGGTACCTGCAAGTTTTTTACCCAGCTTTTTATTTTTTTCGATCAGCAGCGTAGGTTGGCCATAAGAGGCGCTGGCAATGGTCGCCATCATACCTGCTGGGCCACCACCGATGACAATGGTGTGAAAATGAGTCATGTAGATCCTTTCATGGTAACTTAACCGTTTTTGGTTTCATTGTATCATAAAATGGATGTCATGAATCAAAATAGTAGCTTCAATTTTTGGTAATTTGTTTTATTTTTTTAGAAAAAAGCTTGCAAATTTTCCGAAAAGGAGTAAACTGATAGGGATAAATGGATGTTTACTTCTAAGTAGACAGAAGCGAGGATATGAATCCTTATTGGAAATGATCTATAAAAAGGGGGATGAAGATGAAATTATATGTACAACTGACGATTATTTTCACGATTTCATTAATTGGTGAAATCATTTCGGATGGGTTGCACTTACCAATTCCTGGGAGTATGATCGGGCTGTTGATCCTATTTTTATTATTGCAGTTTAAATTATTACGCATGCGCCACGTAAATATGGTAGGAAATTTTTTGTTAGCTAACATGACGATTCTGTTTCTTCCCCCTGCGGTCGGTATCATGGATAAATTCCATGTGATTGCTCCTTATCTATTTCCGATCATGTTGATTCTACTTGGAGCCTTGGTCATCAATGTGGCTTTAATTGCAATCGTGGTTAGTTTTATAAAAAATCGTTTTGAAGGTGATTATCCAGAAGGGGGACGCAAGCATGGCTAATTTTGCGAGTAATCCTTTATTTGGGATTGTCTTATCTATTTGGGCTTATTTGATTGGAATGTTAATTTTCCGCAGGTATCCCCATCCAATAACAACGCCACTTTTAGTGGCTACAGTAATCGTTATCTTATTCTTAATGATTACAGGAATTTCTTATAAAGATTACTATGTCGGTGGTTCCCTGTTAAATCAGTTGATTGGACCATCGACAGTCGCTTTGGGGATTCCTCTCTATAAAAGTTTCCATTTGATGAAGCATCATGCACGGAGTATTCTGATTGGCTCGACAGTGGCAGTTATTGTGAATACGATTTTTACAGCCTTGATCGCGAAAGCATTTGGAATGAAGTACTTTCTAGCCATTTCGCTCTTTCCGAAATCAGTTACGACTGCAATGGCAGTTGGGATTACTGAAAAAATGCAAGGAATTACGACCATCACTCTTGTGGTAGTTGTAGCAACTGGATTATTAACAAGTGTCTTGGGTCCAACGATATTGAAACTGTTAAAAATAAAAGATCCAGTAGCTATTGGGTTAGCCCTTGGAGGAACTGGACATGCAGTAGGAACAGGGACAGCGTTTAAGTATGGTCATGTGGCCGGTGCTATGGCAGGATTGGCAATAGGGATCACAGGAATTTTGTATGTATTCATTAGTCCAATTGTGGCTTCGATGATTTTATCCTAAAACAATTTATTATTTTTCTGAGAGAGGCTCAAAAAGGCTCTCTTTCATTTTGTAGTGAAAGCTTAAAAATCCATCCGGAGTGAAAGAAGCTTTTCATGATTACTATCCAAAGCTTTTCCAAGCGTCTAAAAAATGGTATAATGAACTGTAAATTTCAGAAGTTGGAAGGAATGTAATTGCTATGATGAATATGCAAGACTTGATTTAAGATTCTTTAAGTCTTGTTATCCGTCAAAATATTGATTTTAAAGGATTTATAGTTTAAAAAAATTAACGATATTCAGTAATTTCACATTATATTGGACAGTAAACGGACAGTGACAGAGTGTTTGGGGGAAAGCAAAAGAGGCCTAAGTGCCTCTTTTATGTTAATTACTTTTATTATTAGATAAATAATAATAAATAAATTTCAGAAATTATTGAACGTAATATAGTCAGAGTTGATAAAATGAATCTTTCTATGTTTTTTAAAATTAGTGGTAGTGTAAACACAAAAAGGGATAAATCCGTTATAGTAGAGTTGCAACACATTACTAGAAAAAGATTTATTCCTATGACACAGTTTACCACAGAATTGCTTAACTTCCTAGCCCAAAAGCAACTCAGGATAATGTCGCTGCTTTTCATGAGCGAAGCTTAGAAGCCAATTACTCTGTTTTATTCCTTGACAGAACCTATCTTCCATTAAGGCGTAGAACCGTTAGTAAAGAATCTATTCATATCGCACTTGGCATTACACCAGAAGGACAGAAGGCTGTTCTTGGATATGAGATCGCCCCAAATGAAAACAATGCTTCTTGGTCCACCCTGTTAGACAAGCTTTAAAATCAAGAAATCCAACAGGTTTCTCTTGTAGTGACCGATGGCTTCAAGGGACTTGAGCAGATTATAAGTCAGGCTTACCCATTAGCTAAACAGCAACGTTGCTTGATTCATATCAGTCGAAATCTACCTAGTAAAGTGAAACTAGCAGATAGAGCGGTTGGTTATTCTGGGACAATTTAAAATGATTTATTGCGCTGAAAATTTAGAAATGACAGTACAAGCTTTAGAAAACTTTATCGCCGAATGGAAACCCTGGAGAATACGGATAATCTTTTAACTTTTTATCAGTTTCCCTATCAGATTTGGTATAGCATTTATTCGACAAACCTCATTTAGTCTCTTAACAAAGAAATCAAACGTCAAAAGAAAAAGAGGTTCTTTTTCAACGAGGAAGCTCTGGAACGTTACTTAGTTACTTTGTTTGAAGATTATAATTTCAAGCAAAGTCAACGAATCCATAAAGGGTTTGGCCAATGTTCTGACACACTTGAAAGCTTATTTGATTAGAACTCCGTAATACTACTTGAGTGTTTACACATAATTATTGACAGTATCTAATTTTCTACCATCTGATAAAACACTTGTTATATAAATATTTAATAAAGTTCAATCTACTCTTACTTATTATACCCTATTCCTCTTGCTTTATTATTAAACGGGTAAAAACAATCGCTAACGCTAGTATTAAAAAATTTTGCCCTATATAAACGAGCGACCAGGCTTGTTTTTCTCCTGTCTTTGGTAAACTACTTTCTTTAGATGTAGTACTAACATTTTGTGCTACATTAGAAAGTTTCAATTTGTATTGATATGTTTCTGGTGAATTCTGTTCATTTTGAGGTGTATCTCTAGAATCTAAAGCTGTAACTTTAGATTCAAAAATAGACAAATACTGAGATCTAATATTTTTATTTTCTTGTCCCGATAAAGTCTCAGTGACAGTATTTAGAACTTTGTCACTAGGAACAATTGTTTCAACTCTTGCCTCAGATTTAGTGCTTCTTTGGAGCTTTTTTTTAGTATCTAAAGAGGTAGAATGATCTGTATTCTCTTCACTTTTTTTCTCAACCTTAGGTTGTTCTGGAGACCTACCTAAGTATAGGTAATCATAAAGTTGCTGTGCTGTAAGTCCTCCGCCAGCCCAACCAGATAATAGTTGTCCATTTTTTAGATGTAAGACAGTAGGAGTCCCAGGAATTTGGATTGTTTTGAATAAAAATTCTTTAGCTTGATCATTAAAATCTTCTCCATCAACATTATAATATTCTAACTTCCCATTTATTAAAGTATTGAATTCTTTCAATATAGGAGAAAACTGACGACAATGAGGGCATGTTCCACGACTAAATAGGAGAGTATGTTCAAGATTATCTTCAGTGAAAGCTTTACGGACCTCTTCGAAATTAACATTTTTAAAATCGGCCACATTATCAGTGTATTCCTGAACCGTAACTTCTAAATTCTCATCGCCCTTGCTTTTTTTAACTGTTGTTGTAGAAGGTTCAAATCGTCTTTCATCATTTTCTTTACTATCAGTTTGGTATGTTTCTGACGGCTGTATATCGACTTTTGATGAAGTTGAATCTTCATAAGTAACTGAATTTTCAACAGTTGAAGCAACTTCCTCAGTATTTTCTGACAAAACGATACTTGCGGTTCCTATCGAACTCAATAGAACCGTACAGAGTAATAATGATTTTACTAGAGTTTTCTTCATAATGAAGCTCCTTTATGTTTGATGTATTTATTCTAAACTTTTATAGTTCTAAAAACTATATAAATCCTAAAAGGTATATATCTTATCCTGTAATGTAATATTAAATCAACTTGAAAGTTACAAAATTACACAAAAGATCTTATCTAAAATGATTTGATAAACAATTTTATGGCAAAATAAGAATATTATAACTTAATTTCTATGGTTTCCTTTATCTTTTAATTAGAAAAAAGCCAACGTCAATATAGACGTTGGCTTTTTGTGGAATGACAAATACTTTAATATAAATTAGATATTACTTATTTTTATTAAAAAACCTAGATTTCAATTGATTCAGCAAAACAAACAAAATCAACATCAATCCTATCATATTTATTAATTGATGATTTTGATCAATAGGTCGAAATACATTATTTATCCCTAATAAAATTAAAAATCCTATAACAATAATTTTTGAAAAGTATTGTTTAAAATTCGTCATATCTTGCCTCCGAATTATTAACAAAACGAAGCGTATCCCACTCCTGCTCCTGCCCAATATCCAATAGGACCCATTGTCCCAAAACCTAAAATTGCAGAACCAATTGTGCCAGCATAACATTTAACCCAGTTTGTTCCACCTTCTACAGTTGAAAGAGATTCTGCATTTAAAGTCTTAAATTGTTCCAATGTTTGTGTATTCATATTGAATACCTCCTTTATTTAAAGAATGATTTATATTTGTCCAGTTGCAACCTTGACAGCATCAGTTTACCACGATATAAAAATTTCCTTCATCAAAGTCCCCAAAGGTTTATTTTTCATCACGAAATGTCTCAATTTATTATTTTACACCAGTTTATAAGCAATTAAAAATCGTTAGCTTTAATAAAGTTTCTTATAGATTCTAAAATAAAATGCCATTCACGATATTATAGATACCATTTAAGATTTTTTATAATCTTTGCTTTTCAATTTTGCAATAATAGATTTGTAATGAAATAGAAAGGTAATTTCAAATGGCATCATACAAACGCACATTTGTCCCCCAAATTGACACCAGAGATTGTGGAGTTGCTGCTCTAGCTTCTATTGCCAAGTTCTATGGTTCAGATTTTTCGCTTGCCCACTTAAGAGAACTTGCAAAAACTAATAAGAACGGCACAACCGCTCTTGGCATCATAAAAGCAGCCAATAAAATAGGATTTCAATCAAAAGCTATTCAAGCAAATATGAGCCTCTTTGATTTGGAAGATGTTCCATATCCATTTATTGTTCATGTTAATAAAAAAGGAAAACTTCCACACTACTACGTGGTTTATCAATCGCATAAAAAGCACTTAATCATCGGAGACCCAGATCCATCTGTAAAAGTCACTAAAATCAAAAAGGAAGCGTTTGAGTCGGAATGGACAGGAATTGCAATATTTCTTGTACCAGAGCCTAATTATAGACCTCATAAAGATAAAAAAAATGGTCTAATAAGTTTTCTGCCATTAATATTCAGACAACGTTCTTTAATTTTTTACATTATTCTTGCAAGTCTTTTAGTTACTCTAATAAATATCGTAGGTTCCTATTATCTTCAAGGAATTTTAGATGAGTATATACCAAATCAAATGAAATCGACTTTAGGAATAATTTCTATCGCGCTTATCATAACTTATATTATACAACAAATAATGAGTTATTCGCGTGATTATCTTTTAACTGTTTTGAGCCAGAGGTTAAGTATTGAGGTGATATTATCATATATCCGTCACATATTTGAACTTCCAATGTCTTTCTTTGCAACTAGACGAACAGGAGAAGTTGTCTCGCGCTTCACAGATGCTAATTCTATAATTGATGCACTTGCTTCAACAATACTTTCCCTTTTTCTTGATGTATCTATTTTACTAACAGTGGGAAGTGTATTACTTGCACAGAATCCCAATCTCTTCCTTCTTTCTCTTGTGTCGATACCTATATATATTACGATTATTTTTGTCTTTTTAAAGCCTTTTGAGGAAATGAACCATGATGTCATGCAAAGCAACTCTTTAGTTAATTCGGCAATAATCGAAGATATAAACGGCATTGAAACGATCAAGTCACTAACAAGTGAGGAAATTCGTTATCAAAAAATTGATGGTGAATTCACAGATTATTTGAATAAATCGTTTAAATTAAGCAAGTACTCCATTCTACAAACTGCCCTAAAACAAGGAGCAAAACTAATAATTAATATTTATACACTATGGTTAGGAGCTCAATTAGTAATGTCAAATAAAATATCAATTGGCCAACTCATAACTTTTAACTCTCTTCTAACTTATTTTACAAATCCCTTAGAAAATATCATCAATCTCCAAACAAAACTACAATCTGCCAAAGTCGCAAATAATCGACTTAATGAAGTTTACCTTGTTGAATCTGAATATAGCAATAGCCAAACCTTGACAAATGTTTTTTCTCTTAATGGTGATATAAAGTTTGAAGAAATCTCCTACAAATACGGATTTGGACGTGATACCTTATCAGACATAAATATAACTATAAAACAAGGAGATAAAATAAGTTTGGTTGGTATCAGTGGTTCAGGCAAAACTACTTTTGCTAAAATGATAGTTAACTTTTTTAGTCCATATAAAGGACGTATAACTATTAATAATAATGATCTAAAAATAATTGACAAAAAGGTGTTACGTAAACATATTAATTACTTACCTCAGCAAGCCTATATCTTTAGTGGAACAATCTTAGAAAATTTAACTTTAGGAGCTAGTGAATCAATTACACAGGAAGATATTATTAAAGCGTGTGAAATTGCGGAAATTCGAAAAGACATTGAAGAAATGCCAATGAATTATCAGACCCAATTATCAGATGGAGCAGGATTATCTGGTGGCCAAAAACAAAGAATTGCACTGGCTAGGGCAATTCTTACAAAAGCTCCTGTACTTATTCTAGATGAGGCGACTAGCGGACTTGATGTACTAACTGAAAAAAAAGTTATTGATAATCTAATGGCTATGAGTGACAAGACCATTATCTTTGTAGCTCATCGTCTTAGCATTTCAAAGAGAACTAACCAAGTCATTGTACTTAATCAAGGTAAGATTATTGAAACAGGCTCACACAATGAACTATTAGAAAAAAAAGGCTTCTATTACCATTTATTTATCAAATAAGGAGATTCTTATGAACCCAAAACTGTTCAAAAGTGCCGAGTTTAATCAGCGCCGTTACCATAACTTTGCAACGTTATTGATTGTGCCTCTGTTCTTACTCGTTGTTTTTTTAATTCTCTTTTCACTTTTTGCTGAGACAGAGGTCTCAGTTACATCAAAAGGTGAAATAGCTCCAGTAAAAGTTATAGCTTCAATACAGTCTACAAGTAACAATCCAATTACCAAGAATAATTTAATAAATAACCAACCAATTAGTAAAGGAGAGTTAATTCTTCAATATTCTGAAGTAATGGAAAATTCTCAAAAGCAATCACTAGAATCACAATTAAATCCATTATATAAGCAAAGGAGGGCTCTTGAAACTTTAAAATCAAGTATTATACAAGGAAAAAATCTATTTACTGACGAAGAGGATGAATTTGGTTATATCAATACTTTTAATAATTTTATCACTCAGTCTCAAGATATAGAACTAAGTATTTCAAAAACAAATTTTGAGATTGATAACCAAACAAACCTGTCTAACAATACTACTAATGCTATTGATGCTCAGATCAATAATATTCAAAAACAAATTTTAGAGTATGAAGAACTTAGTCAAGCTATTACTAATAATACAAGCAACTTGTCAAAAGATAATCCCCATCAAGCAACTTTAAATAAATACTTAACTCAATCTCAGCAACATCCCCAAACAAACCTTTCTGATCAATATCTCTCTCAAATAAATCAAAGCATTTCAAGTCTTGAATCATCTGTCGCTAATCTTATTATTCAACGAGCAGGTACCGGTAGTGTTTCTACATATGATAATAGCTTCAGCACCAAAGTAGAAGTCCTAAGAACACAATTCTTACAGACAGCATCTCAGCAACTTATTACAATTAATAATCAAATAACGGATCTCGAAGCCCAACTCAAACAAGCAGAAGTTCGTTTAAAAAACAACTCTATAAGATCCCCTACTACAGGAATTATTCATCTAAGTGAAGAATTTGAGGGAAAGAGTCTTATTCCAACTGGGAGTGAAATAGCTCAAATCTATCCTAATATCACCGAAACAAAAGAAGTTCTAATTGCTTACTATGTTACTTCAGATTATATATCCTTGCTAAAAAAACATCAAAAAGTACGATTCAGTCTTGAAAAAATCGGAAACCACAATATTACACTTACGGGAAATATACAATCGATTGATAAAACAGCAACTAGAACAAAGGAGGGAAATTTCTTCAAAGTTACTGCTCTTGCTAAGATATCGAAGAAATATATTGACGCAATCCAATACGGAATGCAAGGTAGAGTGACTAGTGTGATTGAAAAGAAAACCTTCTTTGACTATTACAAGGATAAAATATTAAATGGCTTTTAAATAAGATCTAAATATTAAGCAGATTTTTAAAAAACGGAATACAAAACCAAAATTTTTAATATGATAACTTTATAAAATAAATAATACGAGGTAGCACAATGAATAAAGAATTGGAAAAGTTGAAATATTTTGAAACAATTAATGAGGATAAAATGACAGAAATTTCTGGAGGATATTCTTTAATCGATTATTATAATTATCTATATAAAATGATAATGATTAGGCGAGGATAGCAATTATTATATTTACGCGGAAATCTGATCATTTTATCTTAGCCATTTAAATTATAATTTTTATCAATACATAAAAGATTCCATTATTATAATATAGTAGATCCACTACTGAATTAATGGAGTCTTTTTTTGTGGAAATGTGATTTTCCAAAAAATTAGTTAGGATACGTATAGAACATTTTATTACTTCAAATATTTTCTAAATTATACGCCCAAATATTGTTTCCTACCTAAGATCCAGTAAAGAACCATATAGAAAACTTAATATGCTACTAATATCGACTGATCTAAAGATGATAATCAGGAAAATATAATTTCTAATACTCTAATAAACTATACCTAGAGCTGTATGACTACACCTTCTTCTAAAATGTTCTAAATGTAAAAAGCACAGAAAATATCTCCTATTTTGAACATAAAAAGGAGAGGACAACGATTGTCCTCTCCATATGAACCCACTACAGTTGACAATGAGCCACTTTTTCTACCTCACCAAAGCAACAAAACTATAAAATATAATGTTATCCATTACTAAAATTCTATCTCTAAGATTTGTCTAAAAATAAAATCTCGGCTTGTCGTATTTAGAGAAATATTAGGATAAGATTTTAAAATTTTTTTTATATTAGACAATCCAATCCCCCGTCCATTTCCTTTGGAGGATACCCCTCTCTCAAAGATTTGCGTCATATCTACTTCATTTTTCAAAGTAGAATTTTGGATAATCAACACTTGCTTATTTAATTTACTATTTTCAAAAAAACAAACTGTGATTCCCTCGTTAGATGACTTTTCAATATCTGCATTCTTAGCTACTTCAGTGGCCGCTTCTATAGCATTATCTAGTAATATAGAAACAATCGTTAAAAAATCGAGTTGATCAATATTTTTAATAGTAATAGGTTTCTCAATTTCCAGAGAAACAGGGATAGATAAATTCTGAGCTTCAGATAATTTGGATAATAACAAACTTTTAAATGACAAATCTACTATATTACCTAATCTGGCAATCTCAAATCTCTTTCCTTTTAACATTTTCCCAGAATCTTTTAAAACGCTGTAATAAACTTCAGTTATCATGTCGATATCTCTCTCGTCTATTCCAATCTTTAAACTTGTTAAAATATTAGTATAGTCATGCCTGAAACTTCTAACATCCTTATATAAACCTTCAATTTGTGAACTATAATTATTAATATTTTGTAATTGAATTTCTTTTTGTAATAGTAATTGAGCCTGTAGTTCACGTCGTAAGTTTCGATCTAGTATATTAACAAAACAAATAAACAAAAGAAAATAAAGAGCAGTCAGTATTTCTTGATAACCATTTAACGATATCTTCTTCTCGATTTCAATATACCCAATAATAGGAATGATAACAAAATAAAGGTACATTGTAGAATTTGCAATAAATAATGTAAGATTAGTTTTTTGATCTCGTGTTATTTTCTTGAGATAGCTAAAATCATAATGAAAAACTTTTAAAAGAAAAAAAATCATAGAACTAGCTAAAATAGAATAAAACGATACTCCATAGGTAGATTTATAAATAAAATCTAATAACTTAGAATTAGATACTATAAAATGTATAATAAAATCATACATCACTGACCAAAATGTAATCGGAAATAGGGCATAAAATACTAAGAGCACTCGACTGCTGTTTCCCTTATCTATAAAATATGTATATATCAAGAAATATATTGGATATACTAACAATAAACCAATAGTATTTATATTCAAAATAAAAAAAAGCAATGTAAATAAAGAAAACGCAATAATTGATAAGAAATAATTTTTTAAAGTTATTTTATAATCATATATTTTAGCATGAAGTAATAATAATATCGAAAAATCTATGATTATTAACAAAAAGCCCATCTAACTCTCCTTAACATGCAATCTTTCAATAAGGGCTATCAAAGATTGAATTTTTAGCCTTGATACTATACATGATGAACCATTCTTCAAGTAAGCTATTCTTTCTTTCTTATCAATGGATGAAATATTATACGGATTCACAACAAAAGATCTATGACATTGGAATAACCTTGGTTCTTGCTCTATAATGTCAGAAAGTTGACCGTAAAATTCAAGCCTTTCTCTTACTGAGTATAAAATTAACTTATGTGGTATCAGTGAGGTCTCAATATAAAGCAATTCTGCAAATGGTACTTGTATCTGTGCTTTTGCCCCCATAAATACAAAAGAATCTTCAAACATTGTCTTATTTTGATGATTATAAACATAAGCAATAGCAGACTCAATTCTTTTTTTAAATAACTCTTCTGGCAACTCTTTATCAATAAAGTCTAGTGCTGATACTTGATATTGAAAAGTAATGGGCATAAATTCTGAATGGGTTGTTACAAAAACAATAACCGCATGTGGATCTTTTTCTCTAATTTCTAAGGCAATCTCTAATCCCTTTTTATCTTCATTTTTGATTTCAATATCTAGAAAGAAAAGTTGATGGCCACCTCGTTCAGTTACATTTTCAAGTAACTGCGAAGGCTTCCCATAGACTTCACAATTCCGATACTCCCAATGATTTTTTGTGAGTATCTTACGAACTATTGTTTCAACTCTAGTTTGTTGAATAAAATCATCTTCTAGTATAAAGATGTTCATCATACTTCTCCTTTTGCATTTATCCATTCTTTTTTTAAAAAAGCAAAACATCTCCTTGAACAATTAATATCACTAATTCTCTTATCCGCGAACATAATTGTTCTGGTTTCGTAATCTAAGCCAACTATTTTTGATTTATTAACAAGAAACTTTCGATGGCATCTAATAAGACCGCCTATGCTAAGTTCTTCAAGCTTTGATAATGTTATTGCTTTTTCAAACTCACCATCAATTGTAACAAAAACCGCTGTGTGAGATTTAATCGGGTGCATAGTGACATAATAGATCTTAGAAAGTGGAATTTTCATAACAGCTGTACCTTTATGTAAAATGTATTCTTCCATTTTTTCCTCCTTTAATGTTTCTATCATTATTCTATTAAAATACTGCTCAAATTGAATAAAGAATCCTAAATGGTTCCTTTTATGTCCTCAGTAGTACTTTATAGTGTTTTATAGTGAAATTAACATAATTAAAAAATTTCTTATTAAGCAATACGTTTTTATATGTTAGGATAAATTAATGGAGGTGATTATAACTACAATAGATGTTATTTCCTTTTTCTCTTCCAGATTGTATAATTGCCAGTATATCAAAAGTAAGTTTTATTAAATGTCACATTACAAGATGTACAAATAACTAGTTAAAAATAATAAATTGCTGTCTATAAGCTTCTATTTATTTTATCATAAAACAAGTGTTTTCACATCTGATATAATAAGCTTTTCTCTTCTTTTTTCCCAGAGAGATTTCTATCAATTTACTAGCTATATTATAGTGAAAAGATATTTAATAACATATATTGATTAAATAAAACAATGCAATAAGAGAGTTATAGCATAATCATTATTTATATTTAACTAAAATGCAATATGCCTTGGGACAACTAAATTTGGTACTTTTTCGTTATAACAGACATTGACACAATTTTGTAATATTATTTTGGTAAAATAATATTACAAAAGGAGGCGAAGGATATGAAAAAATTTATAAGTGTTTTGCTACTTTCAATAATGGCAGTGATGTTAATTGCATGTTCTAATAGCAATCAAGAGTCCTTGGATGGAGAATATTATTGGGTATCAAGTGAAAGAAACGAGCTGGCATTCACTATAAAAGGTGATAAAGGTTCCATTGAACATGGAGAAGCTGATAACTTTAAGATTGATAAACAGAAGAAGTCAATTGAGTTAACTGGACAAGATATTGCAAACAGGACAGAAGAATATTCGTTTAAAGATGAAGTCTTTTCTGTTGATATTAGTGGAATGAAACATGATTACTACTTAAAGGGGAGTAGTGCATATAAGAAAGCTCTCAAAGATTTTGGTTACGAATAAGATGATATGCGCCTATTTACCGAATAGGTGTATTTTAGATTGTTTTCAAGATTTTTCTTAATATTTTTGACCGAATAGTTCATATTTCTTACCAAATAGTTAAATCAATAAAATTAGATCGTAATTTATAATATAATTAACACATGAATAATCAAAAAGAAGAAAATATCCGCAGAGCTATTTGGCATATAAAACGGCATCTAGATGCATTATCGAGCGCCAAAATACAGAACATAGAGAATATGAGTTGTTTCACCTACAGACTAGCATTGAATGTTTAGAGCGGGTTGTAAATGGTAAAAAGCCCTATCCATATTTGGATAGGGATGGTGTGTTTTAATTGTTTACCATTTTGTAAAACCTGGTTTGATAAGGTTTTGATTTAACTAATTTCAAAATAGCTTAATATCAATATCCTATAGTTTTCAACTGACTTTTTATTTCAAAAAAATTGAATAAGTTTGAATCAATGAGGGGATTTCAGTCATGATTATTTTCTCTAATTTATAACTTTTACTATTTAACAAAAATTGCAATCTTTGATTTAGTTTTAAACTGTATCAAAAGCAAACAACTAAACATAAATAGAGATGGTAATATTTTCCTTTCTATTCTACTAATCTATTACTCGAACGAACGGAATTAAATTAGTAAAAACTCGTGTTACAACGTAGCCACATCGTGGACACACTATCTCCTCAAAATCCCTGAAACCTTCATGGGTAGATGTAGAATCATATTCAATTAAAGATTTACATTGTTGGCATGTGATACGGTTATTTCTCATTAATAATTTCCTCTCTATTTCTGATTCTATTATATCAAAAGTAATCTGAACAGTTTATAAATATTTTTACTTGGAAAAATCAATAATGATATAATAGAAGAAAACGGAGGTCAACTAT
>OLPB01000969.1_pt1 | contig 14772 bp, 10 predicted proteins | sample 1672001 | NCBI WGS metagenome assembly OLPB01 (sample SAMEA3136635, study PRJEB25190) | human gut metagenome | biome: human gut; feature: human-associated habitat; material: faeces | place: Austria | collected 2013 | reverse complement strand
TGCTGTCCGGCATGCCGATGCTGGCGATGCTGCCGCTCATGATGGTCGAACTGTGCGCATACGGCCTGGTGGCCGGTCTGCTGCGCGGCATCAAGCTGCCGAGCCTGGCGAAGGTGGTCATCGCACAGCTCGCCGGACGTGTGGTGCTGACCGCAGCCACCGCGATCGCCGTGTTCGCGTTCGGTTCCAGCAAGGCCATCGCCGCCACATGGACGAGCGACCTGGCCGCCGGCCTGCCCGGTCTCGCGCTGCAGTGGGCCCTGATTCCGCTCGCCGCCTACTGGACCGAGTCGCTGATCGCCAAGCGCAACCACTGATATGACGTTTGCCCGGCCACGTTCTGGGCAAACGCGTGATATGCGGGAGCCGAGCCGTTAAGCTTGGCTCCCGTTACTTATAGGAGGACTACGTAGGAGTTTTACGAAGGGGAGCGGTCATGATCGCAGGAGTGTCCATCACCACATTGCTGCTGGTGCTTGTCGCCGGAATCGGCGCGGGATTCGTCGGATACGCGGTCGGCGCGTCCTCGCTGATCTCCTATCCTGCGTTGCTGGCGTTCGGCATTCCGCCCGTGCTGTCCAACACCACGAACACGGTGGGCGTGTGCGGCACCGGCATCGGCGGCCTGCTCTCCGCCCGCAAGGAGCTCAAAGGCCAAGGTGTGCGCGTGGCCGTCTACGCCTGCATCGGATTGGCCGGCGGCATTATCGGCGGACTGTTGCTGCTGGAACTGCCGGCAGAAGTGTTCGAATGCGCGGTGCCGCCGCTGATCCTGTTCAGCGCGATCATCATCGCACTCAATCCACGGAAGAAAGCCGCCGCGCGCGACGCCGTGGCGCAGGCGCTGCCGCAATCGCATCAAGGTGAGCGGGCCGCACGAATCGCCAGCAAAACGGCGGACGGCACATTGCGCAACGATCCATGGTGGCTGTGGGCGGGCGTGAGTTTCGTCGGCGTGTATTCCGGCTATTTCGGCGCCGCCGCCGGCACGCTCGCCCTGGCCATCCTCGACTTGGGCAAAATCGGCCCGTTCCACCAGATCAACGCGTTGAAAACCGTGGTCGGCTTCGGCGCGAACATCTCCGCCGCGATCATGTTCATCTGCCGTGGCTCCGTCTACTGGCCGTTCGCCATCGCCATGTGCCTGGGCTGCATCATCGGCAGTTCCATCGCCCCTCCGGTCACACGCCATATCCCCGAGAACATCATGCGCGCCGCCGCCGTGCTCACCGGCATCGTCCTCGCCGTCAAGCTTGGCTGTAGCACCTATTTCTAAAAGCCTTTGGTTCCGGAGTGTGGCGTGTGACCGTGCGGCTGCGCTCCGGAACGACAATTTCCGGTTCCTCGTGTGCCGAGATTCGTCTTGGCCTGGTGACTTGCGGCGGGTTTGTTCCCAAGCGGGTGTTCCGTAGGTGGTTTTTCGCTTCCGTAGGTGGTTGCCGGAGGAAAGGCGTTTGAGAAACGGCTTAAATTAAGCCATTCTCAGACACCAATACCAGAACCAACCACCTACGGAACCACAAAACCACCTACGGAATTGAGTCTGGCAACGGTGTTTGGCGCTTTTACTGAAGATGGTGAAAAACGGTATATGCCGCTTCGAGTGGCTCGATTATTTCGAATATCTGAAAAGAGTAGGAACCCCCCATTAGATAAGTGTCGATAGTGCCCGCATGACGATATCTACGTCCTTGTTTTCCAGCTCGCGAATGACGTGCAGATAGGTTTCCTGAGTTGTAGTCATGCTGGCATGGCCTAGACGGCGTGACACGCTGGCGATCGATACGCCGGCGAACAGCAGCAGCGATGCGTGTGTATGGCGTAGACCATGGACGGAAATAACTGGCACGTCCACGTTTCTGCAATGTTTTGCAAGCACGTCGTTGGCTGTTGAGTTGTAGACCTTGCCGTGCACGAAAATAGGTTTATCATGCGGAAGATCCTTGAGTAATCCAGACATTTGCATGATGAGTTGCCAGTCGAGTTGCACTTTACGCACGGACGATTCGTTTTTCGTGGGTACGAAACCGCCGCCGTTTTTATAATCCCAAGTTTTGTTGACGGAAAGCGTCTGGTGTGCGAAATCAAAGTCATCGGGTGTGAGCCCAAGCGCCTCAGAGAATCGGAGTCCGGTTTTCGCGATAAGGAGGATAAGCCAATCCCAGCTTGCCTCGGCCCCAAGATCAAGGTCCGCGAGCATGGCATGCAGCTCGAATTGGTTGAGATACTTCATTTTCTTAATGCGTGGCTGCTTGCCTTTGATGATGACTTTGCGCGTTGGATCACGCGGGATGAGTCCTTCGTCAACGGCATCGAGAATGGCGCCTTTGATCTGATGGTGAAAATCCATGGTGGTTTGGCGCTCATGATGCTGTGCATATCCGTTGATGAGCTGCTGGTATGCGGTTCGATCCATATCGGTGAGTCTGAGTTCAGGGATGAGCTTGCCGAGCCAGGATTGCGTAAGTCGATATTTGCCCATGGTCACGTCTCTGATGGCGCCTTCCTTGTACGTTCTCACCCACTGGGCGTAGTAGTCGCAGAACAGCGATTCTGATGTGATGGTTTCCTGCATGAGATGCGCCTTTCTGAAAATAGGGGATTGGCGCAGCCATCATACTTACGCTGATGAAGGGTGATGAGCGAATCCAGACGGTCGAAGAATGCACCGATTCGGCGCTGCTCGGCGATGTTTGGATGGCCAAAAAACACATTCGCAATATCTTCATTGTGAATGTGCACGACAGATTTGCCTTGAGCTCTTTTCGCTAAATCGAAATGCGGCTTTCCATAAGATAATTCCAGAGCAAGAAAAACCGGATCGATGTCGGCTGAAGACGTTATGACATTTAGGTCGCCGCCTAGGATAATCCCAGGTTTTTCAACGACTGACGCAATGGATATGTCCTCAGCCGTTTCTCCGGAGGCAGGAATGATAACCTCTCCACCTTCGCTGTAAACAGAATTTTCAAGAGGTTTTACGAAAGTATCAACGGAATGTATCTGAGTCTCGTAATTTGTATACAACCTGCCATACAAAATAATTGGAGTGCCCTGATCTCTCAGATCGTTCTTCGAATACCCACATCCCTTAGAAAAAGAACACAGTTCCCCCAGCTTACGCTGTTCCCAAGCGGGGGTGCGGTATTCTTGTGAAAGATGTGCAGTCGCTCGTGGAGCCGCGCATTTTGCCGGCACCGCAATGAGGAGGGATAGATGAACAAGCAGCAGCTCGCTTCGAAAATCTGGGAGTCCGCCAATAAGATGCGTTCCAAGATTGAGGCGAACGAATACAAGGATTACATTCTTGGCTTCATCTTCTACAAGTTCCTTTCAGAAAACGAGCTGATGCGCTTGAAGGACACCGATTTCACCGAGGATGACCTGCTGCTGCTTACGGAGGATAATCCGGACATTGTGGAAGGCGTACAGGATGAGTGCGGCTACTTCATCTCCTATGACAACCTGTTTTCCACATGGGTCAAAAAGGGCAACGATTTCGAGATTTCCAACGTGCGTGATGCGCTTTCGGCGTTCTCCCGCAACATCAATCCAGCGCGTAAGAGAGTGTTCGACGGTATTTTCGACACCCTGCAGACCGGACTTTCCAAGCTTGGCACCGATGCGAGGAGCCAGTCCAAGGCCGCACGAGACCTGATTTATCTCATTAAGGACATTCCGATGGATAGCCGTCAGGATTATGACGTGCTCGGATTCATTTACGAATATCTCATCAGCAATTTTGCCGCCAATGCGGGCAAGAAGGCCGGTGAATTCTACACACCGTCCGAGGTCTCCCAGCTGATGAGCGAAATCGTCGCATGGCATTTGCAGGGGCGCGAGCAGATCAAGATCTACGATCCAACATCCGGTTCCGGCTCTTTGCTGATTCATATTGGCCAGTCTGTGGCTCGGCGCAATGGCAATCCGAATTCCATCATGTATTACGCGCAGGAACTCAAGGAGAACACCTACAACCTGACGCGTATGAATCTGGTGATGCGCGGTATTCTTCCCGACAACATCGTCGCCCGCAACGGCGACACCTTGGAAGACGACTGGCCGTGGTTCGACACGTTGGAAAACAAGGAGGAAACATACAATCCGTTGTTCGTGGATGCGGTGGTTTCCAACCCTCCCTACTCGCAGAATTGGGATCCTACTGACAAGGAGATCGATCCACGCTTCAGCTATGGCATAGCACCGAAGTCCAAGGCGGACTATGCGTTCCTGCTCCATGACTTGTACCATCTGCGTGCCGATGGCATCATGACCATCGTTCTGCCTCACGGTGTGCTGTTCCGTGGTGGCGAGGAAGGCCAGATTCGTAAGAATCTGATTGAAAACCACCATATTCAGGCGATTATCGGCCTTCCGGCGAATATTTTCTTCGGTACGGGCATCCCCACCATCGTGATGGTGCTGCGCAAGAAACGCGATGACGACAGGGTGCTCATTGTTGACGCGTCGAAACATTTCATCAAGGACGGCAAGAACAACAAGCTACAGGCTTCTGACATCAAACGCATTGTCGACGTGGTGTCGAACAACCGCACGGTGCCCAAATTCAGCCGTTTGGTGTCCATTGACGAGATTCGCGCCAATGATTACAACCTCAACATTCCCCGGTATGTTGATTCGTCTGAGAATGCGGAGACATGGGATGTGTACGCTTCGATGTTCGGAGGCGTTCCGAAGAGCGAGGTCGAGCAGCTTGGGGAATATTGGAACGCCTGGCCGAGTCTGAAGGCTGAGCTGTTCCGCGATAATGGTGCTTGCTATGCCTGTGACCATGATGATATCGCCACTGTGGTGCACAACAATGCCGATGTAAAAACGTTCATTGCCTCGTATGGGCAAGCCATTTCCGGCCTGCCTGCTGACCTACGCTCCCGTTTGGTGGAGCATCCCGAACAGGTGGATGCGCTCGGGCAGGAAACGGCCATTGGCGAGGAACTGGATGCGATGATCGCCAATACCGCGCTGATCGACCCGTATGACGCCTATCAGAAGCTTGATGATGCGTGGAACGGTATCTCCATTGATTTGGAAGTGCTGGGTTCCGAAGGCTTCGATGCGGTAAGAGCCGTGGACCCGAACATGGTCATCAAGAAAAAAGGCGGCAAGGATGTGGAAGTGCAGGATGGCTGGATTGGCCGCGTTCTGCCGTTCGACTTGGTTCAGCGCGAGCTGCTGCACGATGATTTGGCCGCAATCGAGACGGACGAACGCCGTGTGCAGGACATCGATTCCGAGGTTGAAACCATTTTGGAAGGTTTCGATGAGGATGACAAGCAGAATAGTGATGCGGTTAATCAGGACGGTGATGCCTTCGTTGCTGCCGAGTTGAAGAAAGCGGTTAAGGCGATCGGCAAGAATCCGGCTTCTGATTTTGAGCGCGGCTTGGTGCAGGCCCAAAAGCTGTTCGATGAGTCAAAGAAACTGAAGTCCGGTATCAAAACCAAGCGAAATGCGTTGGAGGAGAAGACCTGCGATGCGATCAAGGCGTTGGGCGATGACGAAGCCAGAAGGTTGCTGGAAGCCAAGTGGATTACGCCATTGCAGAAGCAGTTGGAAAAACTGCCGAATGCCGTGATCGACGAGCTCATTGGCAAAGTGAACGCGTTGAAGAACAAGTACGCCACCACATATGCCGACGTATGCGGCCAAATCGATGAAGCGGAGAAGGACTTGGCCGGAATGCTGGGCGATTTGACCGGCAATGCCCGCGATCTGGCGGGCTTGGAAGAGCTCAAAGCACTGCTCGGGGGTGAATAATTATGGTCGAACAGCATGGAAAAACACTAGTTCCGCAGATTCGTTTCGCTGGTTTCACTGACCCTTGGGAACAGCGTAAGCTCTCTGAACTGGTTGAAATTGAGAGAGGAGGTTCGCCACGACCGATTGAGCGATACATTACAGATGATCCTTGTGGACTTAATTGGGTGAAAATTGGCGATGCTCCAGAACTTGGCCGATATATAACCCAAACTACCGAGAAAATAAAACCTGAAGGTCTCGCAAAAACCCGCCAGGTGTATCCGGGGGATCTAGTTTTATCGAACTCTATGAGCTTTGGACGACCATACATCATGGCCATTAGAGGCTGTATTCATGACGGCTGGCTGCTGATCCGCGATGCCCAGAAACACTTCGATCCTATTTTCCTCTGCCATATGTTGGGTGCTCCACAGATGCTTAATCAATATCGCATGTTCGCAGCAGGAAGCACGGTTAATAATCTCAACAAAGAACTTGTTGGGAAAGCCATCGTTTCATTGCCAAGTAAAGATGAACAACGTGAAATTGGTATTGTCTTGGACCGTCTGGACTCGCTCATCACCCTTCATCAGCGTAAGTATGACAAGCTCTGCGTACTGAAAAAATCCATGCTCGACAAGATGTTCCCTAAAGGGGGTTCCCTGTATCCGGAGATTCGTTTCGCTGGTTTCACTGACCCTTGGGAACAGCGTAAGCTGGGGGAGCTATATAAAGAGGTCTCAGAAAAAAATGATTTGACCTACGGCAGGGATCGTATTATTTCTGTTGCACATATGTATTTCAATCCCGTTGTCTATGTTACTGAAGATGACTATTTGAAAACATACAATGTCATGCGCTTGGGAGATATAGCTTTCGAGGGAAATCGAAGCAAGAACTTTGCGCATGGGCGTTTGGTGGAAAACACAATTGGCGATGGTATTGTTTCGCATGTTTTCAAGGTTTTTCGGCCGATCCAGCCTTTTGACTTGATGTACTGGAAATACAGTATCAACAATGAAAAAGCTATGAAGGATGTGTTGACACGCTCGACTAAAGCATCAACAATGATGCATGAACTCGTTGCAAAAGACTTCCTTAATGAAGAAATTGCCGTTCCATCTTTAGAAGAACAGCGCCGAATCGGCGCGTTCTTCGACCGTCTGGACTCCCTCATCACCCTTCATCAGCGTAAGCTCGAATTACTGCGGAATATTAAGAAATCCATGCTCGACAAGATGTTCGTATAGGGGTGTTCATGGCAACAATCACGTTATTTCACGGTTCCCCGCATGAGTCAGTGACCCCCGAGTATGGTTTGGGTAACGACAAGCATGACTACGGTCGTGGTTTTTATCTGACTAAAAGTGTCGAGCTCGCCAAGGAATGGGCCGTGTGCAGGCCGGATGAGTCCAATGGCTGGGTCCACCAGTACGAACTGGACACGAATGGGCTGAGCATCCTGGATTTTCAGGAACATAGCGTGCTTGCCTGGCTGGCCGAGCTGATGAAACATCGTGATGCCGCCGATTCCAAGCGTTATCGCGTGCTTGCCACAAAATTCATCGCCCAATACGGCATCGATACCAGCAGCTATGACATCATCAAAGGTTGGCGTGCGAACGCCTCGTACTTCTACATCGCCAAAGAATTCGTCCGAGACAATGTGGACGTCGATATCTTGGAGGAACTGCTGTCGCTTGGCGGTCTGGGAACTCAGTATTGTGTCAAGACCGAAAAGGCATATGGGCAATTGCGAGAAGTCAACGATGGCTTGCTTTCCGTGAGCTACAGCGAATTCAACGACAAATACAATCAGAGGGATGTTGAGGCACGGCAGAACATGCGTGATCTTATCGATTCCGATGCCAATACGGTGACCAACGTGTTCAGCACGTTGCTCTAGGGGTGGTGACAATGCGGGCATATCCAGAGGTCTACCGGGATGATGTGGTGGAAAGCCAAGGCAAGCTTTTCGACTACGTGGCGCAGTCGTTCCCTAACAAGAGCACGGAGGATTTCATCGCCACGTATATGACGAGCAAAACACGCAAAAGCATTGATGAAGCCAAAGCCTACGTCAATACGATGGATGCGGAAGAGCTATGGAAGTATTTCACCGAGACCGAGCATTACCAGTTGAAGGACGGCAAGGCGCTTAAAGGGTTCGCGCCTGATTGGATCGGTGAGTTCTATGCCTACTACCAATGGTTCTACGCCATTCCCAGTTCTGAAGTGATCGCCAAGGTGCCGCTGGACTTTCTGAAGAAAGCCTATTTCGGGCTGCATGATCTCGATCTGGAACTTGCGGTGCGGAAAGTCGGCGAAGAATGACAGGCATCGTCTGCTTCCATAATCCCGATGAGGAGAACGGGTACCTGAGTAACTGGTATCCGTCGCACTTCGTTGTAGACGGTGTCGAGTTCTCTTCGATGGAACAGTACATGATGCATCGCAAGGCATGCTGTTTTAACGATGTCGAAACAGCCGCGCGAATCCTCGAAACCGATGACGTGGCCGAGATTAAACGCCTTGGTCGACTGGTGGCAGGTTATGACGATCACGTGTGGAACGGCGTTCGTCAAATCGAGGTCTATGAAGGATTACTTGCCAAATTCAGCCAGAACGCCGAACTCGGGGCGCGGCTTGAGGTAACCGGCACCGCGCTGCTGGCGGAATGCGCCGTCAAAGACCGCATCTGGGGCATCGGCCTGTCGATGCATGACCCAGCCAGGTTCAATCCGAGCCAATGGCGCGGTCGGAACCTGCTCGGATACGCTCTAATGCTCACAAGAAGGAAGCTCAGCCGTATAGATTGACGGTAATACGGCTGTTTTCCTGGTTTTAATTACCCCCGCTTGGGAACAGCGTAAGCTGGGTGACATCCTCCAAGAACGAAACGTGCGCACATCAGATTTTGAAAGTAATCCAATTTTTAGTCTGACTATTGAAGATGGTATAACTCCCAAAACGGATCGTTATGAGCGTACTTCTCTTATAACCAAGACAGAAGATTTATTTAAAATCGTCAGTCCCAATGAATTCGTTACTAATCCAATGAATCTCCGATTCGGAGCATTTGGATATAACAAAAACTCTTTTAGTGTCTGTGTTTCCGGGTATTACGATGTATTTTCTATTGACAATGACAAATGCAGCGGCTTCTGGAACTCGTACTTTAAAACATCAGTTGCCCTGAAAAGATTTGACGATGCGGCTACAGGTTCGCTTATCGAAAAACGTCGGGTGAAATATTCGACGCTTTGTCAGCTCATTTTTCTGATGCCGAAAGGAATGGATGAAAAGAAGCGAATCGGCGCGTTCTTCGACCGTCTGGACTCGCTCATCACCCTTCATCAGCGTAAGTATTGTGGTGTTGTTTCTTGGATGTTAGGGGTTGCGCTCGTAAGATTGAGCTCGGAAAAGTGATGGTGCGTTCGGGGAGATGGAACATGTTCTACGATAAGGAATCGGATTTCGAAGACGATCTGGTTGCGGTGCTGAAACGCCACGGGTGGACCGATGGTGTGTTGGAATATCCAACCGAACAGGATCTCATCGACAACTGGGCTAACATCCTATTCGACAACAACAAAGGCATCGATCGCCTGAACGGGCAGCGCCTTACCAAGGGTGAGATGGCGCAGATCCTCGAACAGATCGAAACATTGCGCACGCCATTGGCGTTGAATTCCTTCATCAACGGCAAGACCGTGTCCATCAAACGTGACAATCCCGCAGACACAGCACATTTCGGTAAGGAAATCAGCCTGAAGATCTACGATCGCCAGGAAATCGCCGCTGGGCAAAGCCGGTACCAAATCGCAAGACAGCCGATGTATCCGGCAAAAAACAAAATGCTGAACGATCGTAGAGGAGACGTCTGCCTGCTCATCAACGGCATGCCGGTCATCCATATCGAACTGAAGAAAAGCGGCATTCCCATAAGCCAGGCCACCAATCAAATCGCCAAATACGCGCATGAAGGCGTGTTCACCGGGCTGTTCAGACTCGTGCAGGTCTTCGTGGCCATGAATCCGGATGATGCCGTGTACTTCGCCAATCCCGGTGAAGGCGATTTCAACAGCAACTACTTCTTCCACTGGGCTGACTTCAACAATGAGCCCATAGCGGCGAACAACCATGTCGGGCAGGATGAATGGAAGCGTTTCACATCTGATCTGCTATCCATTCCCATGGCACACCAGCTCATCGGGTTCTATACGGTCGCCGATTCCGCAGACGGATGCCTCAAAGTGCTACGCAGCTACCAATACCAGGCGGTGAACGCCATTTCCGACCGTGTACGCACCTGCAAATGGGATGAGCCGGTGCCAAGCGGCACGCCGGGCCGTCCGGGCGGTTATGTGTGGCACACCACTGGCTCGGGCAAAACCATGACCAGCTTCAAGGCTGCGCAGCTCATCGCTGGCTCGAAAGATGCCGACAAGGTGGTCTTCCTCATGGACCGTGTCGAATTGGGCACGCAGTCGCTGCTGGAATACCGGTCGTTCGCGGATGATGCCGATGATGTGCAGGGCACGGAAAACACGGATGTGCTCAAATCGAAACTGGCAAGCATCGACCCCAAAGACACGCTCATCGTCACCTCCATCCAGAAAATGAGCAACATCAAAGCGGGCGAGGGGCATATCACCGAAGAGGAAGTGAAGAAGCTCGCCGGCAAACGCATCGTATTCATTATCGACGAATGCCATCGTTCCACGTTCGGCGAAATGCTGCAGGATATTCGCCATTCCTTCCCGAACGCATTGTATTTCGGTTTCACGGGCACTCCGATTCATGAGGAGAACCGTAAGAAGGGCGCGACCACATCAATGGTGTTCGGCGATTGCCTTCACCGATACAGCATCGCCGACGGCATCCGCGATGGCAATGTGCTCGGATTCGACCCGTACATGGTGTTGACCTACCGAGACAAGGATGTTCGTCAAGCGGTCGCATTGGAGAAAGCGAAAGCCGCGACGGTTGAGGAAGCCCAGGCAGATCCGGCGAAAGCTGAGGTGTTCTACCATTACATGGATCCGAAGCAAATGCCGATGGGACCCATGGAAACGCAGGCCGGAGAACATGTCAAAGGCATTGAGGACTATCTGACCGCAGCGCAGTATGCGCAAGGCACGCCACATGAAGACAAGGTCGTGGAGGATATTCTCGACCAATTCCCATTGCTGAGCAGAGGCAACAAATTCCATGCGATGCTGGCCACGAGTTCCATTCCCGAGGCGATCAGCTATTACCATCTGTTCAAGGAACGTGCTCCGCAGATGCACGTGACCGCGCTGTTCGACCCCAACGTCGACAATTCCGACGGCGCAATCCTCAAGGAGGATGCGCTTAAGGAAATCATCGGCGATTACAACGAACTGTTCGACAAGGATTTCATCATCCCCACATGGCCGAAGATGAAGAAAGACATCACCGCGCGGCTTTCCCACAAGCGTCCATACCTGACGGTCGACCAGCACCGTGAGGAGCGGCTGGATCTGCTGATTGTGGTTGATCAGATGCTGACAGGTTTCGATTCCAAGTGGGTCAACACGCTGTACCTCGACAAAATCATCGACTATGAGAACATCATCCAGGCGTTCAGTCGCACGAATCGACTGTTCGGTCCCGATAAGCCTTTCGGAACTATCCGCTACTACCGCAAGCCACACACCATGAAGGGGTATATCGAAGCGGCGGTAAAACTGTATTCCGGAGACAAGCCGCTCGATCTGTTCGTGCAGAAACTGCCGGAAAACGTGCGCCTGATGGATGCGCGTTTCGAAGAAATCGCCTCCGTGTTCAGTGCCGGAGGCGTGGAAGATTTCATGCGACTGCCGGAATCGGTGGAGGCGTGCCGCAAGTTCGCAAAACTGTTCGTGGAACTCAATGATTTCCTGGAATCCGCCAAAGTGCAAGGTTTCACTTGGGGGCGGCAGGAATACTCCGTCACCCATGACGATGGATCCGTGGAGGTTGTGCGGCCGAAGTTCGATGAACGGACATATCTGATTCTTGTACAGCGGTATAAGGAAATGTTCAGCAGCGGCGAAGGTTCCGGCAGCGGTCCGGAAGCGCCATATGAACTTGACGGCCATATCACTGAGATAGATACAGGATTGATTGATACGGATTATATGAACGCCAACTTCACCAAATGGCTCAAGGCGCTTGGCGGAGGCGATCCGGCCCTGTTGACATCAGCCGAGGAGGAATTGCATAAGTCGTTTGCTTCGCTCAGTCAAGAGGAACAACGGTATGCCGAACTGTTCATGCATGATGTGGAACGTGGCGAAATCGAGTTGGAGGAAGGCAAGACGCTGCGCGACTACATCACGTATTACGCGAACAGCGCCAAAAACAGCCAAGTGGAGCAAATCACCAAGGCGTTTGACGTGGATGGGGCGTTGCTCAACGAGATGATGCGGCTTGACCTTACAGAGACAACCCTGAACGAATTCGGACGATTCGACCGGTTGAAAGCGTCGGTTAACAGGTCTTTGGCAAAGGCGTTTTTCGATAAGCCGGATAGTCCGGTCTCCCAATTCACGGCGAATCTTCTCGCCACGAAGCTGCTGAAGAGCTTTATCCTTGAGGGAGGATTCGATTTGGACGATCGGAAATAGCGGGGAGAAGCATGGCTGTTGTTGACGAAGCGAAGCTGAGATACCTGGACTTTCTTTCCAGGGAGGACCGCGTCCGGCACCACCGGTACGTCGAGGAAATGAAGCAATACGACATGATGCGTTCCGGCGACATCAACGCCATCGCCGAAAGCACACGTCTGTGGGACTCCGGACTGTACGGCTACCTGTCGGACGATCCGCTCAAAAACGCGAAATACCGGTTCGTCACCACCATCACGCTCGCCACACGTTTCGCCATCGAAGGCGGTATGGACGAGGAGGACGCCTACAACGCCTCCGACCTGTACATCCAGAACCTGGAAAACTGCAAAACGCCCGACGACGTGCGCCGCCTGCACACCGACATGATGACATTCTTCACATGGGCCATGGCCGACATGCAGAAGGCGGAAACACATTCCAAAGCCGTCAACGAATGCCTGGACTACATCCACTACCATCTGCATGAGAAAATCACCGTGCCCATCCTCGCCGAGCATGTGCATCTGAATCCCACGTATCTGTCGGAGCTGTTCAAACGCGAAACGGGCACGGCCATATCGCAATACATCACCGACAAGCGTATGGAAGCGGCCGAGAACATGCTCAAATACTCGGAATACAGCTTCGACGAGATCGCCCAGATCCTCGCATACCGGTCGCAAAGCCATTTCTCGAAGGTGTTCAAAAAACATTCCGGCATGACGCCGGGGGAGTACCGCACCAAGTACGCGCAGAACGGCATCTGGCCGGAGTGATTGCGATCACGGCGTCTACCACGCCGGTTGCGGTGAACCGCCGGTGACGGCACCGCGAAATTCGGGTGTGCCAATCGTGAAATCGACGTGTCCGCGCGTGCGAAACACGCGCGAATCAGCTACGGTGGAAGCATTCAATGATGATGCGCGCCACCGGCCGAATGAACGGCGGAACAAGGAACGTGCGCGCAGGATGTGGATGAAAGCGAAGGAATAAACGAATATGGGAATGCCCCTTGATCTGTATGTGATCCGACATGGCGAGTCGGAGGCGAACGTCATCATCAGCGCCGGCGAACAGGGTGACAACTCGCTGTATACGCAGGACAACGTCACCGTGCCGGACCGTTCGTGGAGGCTCACCGCCACCGGACGCAAGCAGGCCGACTGCATTGGCCGTTGGCTCGTCGCGCAGCAGCCGCTGTTCGACCGCTACCTCGTTTCGCCGTACGTGCGTACGCGTGAGACGGCGGCCACGATGGCCCTGCCTAAGGCGAAATGGGAGGAGACTCGCGTGCTGCGCGAACGCTCCTGGGGTGAGATCAACACCATCACGAAGGACGATTTCAAAACCAACTACGCGCGCAACTGGATGTTCAAGAACACCGATCCGCTGTACTGGCGTCCGCCGGCGGGCGAGTCCATCGCCGACGTGGCCGAGAACCGCGTGCACAACCTGCTCACGTCCCTGAACCGCAAGTCGGATGCGGAATCCGTGGTGATGGTCAGCCATGGCGACCTCATGCTGGCGCTCATGCTCACGTTGGAGGACCTGTCCGACGAGGAGTTCATGCATCGAGCGGCCGCCGACGAATGGAAGATCACCAACTGCACGTGTTTCCACTATTCGCGGCGCGACCCGTCGACTGGGCGCACCCATAAGCGGTTCCGTTGGGAGCAGACGGCACGCCCGGTGCTCGACGAGACGGACGGACGCTGGGTGGTGAAGGTGGACGATTGGCGCGAATTCAAACGTCCTGTGTTGTCGAACGGCGATTTGGTGGACGTGGTACATGCCGTCGACCGTCATCTGTGACCTATCGTGTCCATAAGTATCCTGGCTGTGATGATTGCCCCCTACCTCACTTTGAAACCATACGTATCGGCGTAGTCGCTACAATGGCCTGTGATTGTGCGGCACGTGTTCGTGTTTCGTGCCGTGAGAGAGTTAGGAGACAATCGCATGTCCAATCCAATCGCGGGCCTGTTCACGTGGAAGCTCCACGGCGACGGCAAAACGCTGAAGCCCGGCGAGGTCGTCGAACCTGACGAGAGGCTGACCTGGCCGCGCACCGCGGAAATCGGCGCGCAGCACGTCATCGCCATGTTCGGCGCCACGTTCCTGGTGCCGATTCTGACCGGTTTCGACCCATCCACCACCCTGTTCTTCACGGCCATGTCGACCGCGCTGTTCCTGCTGATCAACAAGAACATGCTGCCGAGCTACCTGGGCTCGTCCTTCGGCTTCATCGCCCCGATCGCGGCCGTCGCCAGCGCCCACAAGGGCCTCGCCGTCGCATCCTTCGGCATCATGGTCACCGGCATCCTGCTGGCCCTGATCGGTGTGCTCGTCCATTACGCGGGCGCCAAGTGGATCGACATCATCATGCCGCCGGTCG
>OLPB01000950.1_pt1 | contig 14946 bp, 13 predicted proteins | sample 1672001 | NCBI WGS metagenome assembly OLPB01 (sample SAMEA3136635, study PRJEB25190) | human gut metagenome | biome: human gut; feature: human-associated habitat; material: faeces | place: Austria | collected 2013 | reverse complement strand
CTATATTTCAGGTACTTTACGAAGTGTCTTTACTTTCTTAAGTGAGTTTCTGCCTTCAGGTCAAGCAATTTTATTCATGCGATGTGAAGCTGCTCACTGGGGACGTATTATTATTTACAATATTATCACTACGGGTATCGTATCTATCCTAGGAATCTTCTTCTTTAGACATACAGATTTGAAATAAATGTGAGGTGGTGTTATGTTTTGGCTTTGTATTGTCTTGCTGATCATTATCGTATTATTAATATTTAAAATTTATATTATGAAAAAATCAGCCAAAGAAATCAGCGAGGGATTATCAGAAAAGCTGAAAGATGACACAAATACCTTAATTTCCATTTCAACAAATGACAAGTCAATGAAAGAACTTGCTCATAAACTAAATACTCAACTTAAGGAACTCCGAGAACAACGACATCGTTTTGTCCAAGGAGATATGGAACTAAAGACTGCTGTCACTAATATTTCTCATGATCTAAGGACACCACTTACCGCAATCAAGGGATATTTGGATCTGTTGGAAAATGAAGAAAAAAGTGATACTGTTGATCGTTATATTAATATCATTAAAAATCGCACAGAAGTGCTGGAACAACTTACTGAAGAATTATTCCGTTACTCCATTATCACATCTCCGGAGTATGATGATTCAACAGAATACTTATCCATCAACAGTATTCTGGAAGAAAGTATTCTAGGCTATTATGCAATTTTAGAGGAACGTAACATAACACCAACCATTCATATACCTGAGCAGAAAATTATTAGAAGACTTAACAAAGCAGCACTTTCTCGAGTTTTTTCCAATCTAATAAACAATGCAATCAAATACAGTGATGGTGATTTAGAAATCACATTAACAGAAGCAGGAGAAATCATATTTTCCAATACTGCTTCTGAATTAAATGAAGTTCAGGTTGAAAGACTCTTCGATCGTTTCTATACAGTTGAAAATGCTAGAAAGTCCACTGGGCTTGGTTTATCGATCGCAAGAATCTTAGTAGAAAGAATGAACGGGACAATAACAGCTGAATACAAAAACAATAGATTGAGTATTATTCTTAGATTTCCTAACACTTCAAATATCAACAAAAAATAGAGTCGATGGTCTTAGCTGTAGCTGACCACTGGCTCTATTTTTGATAACAGAAAAGATTTTAATGTATAGTTATATTTTTCTTAAAAAGATTGAAAAAGTAGTTCCATTCTTGGCTGAGGTAACTTTTATATATCCACTTTGCTTATTGATGATATCACGAGTCAAATATAACCCTATCCCTACACCATCAATGCCAGCAGAACCTTTTCCTCTGTAAAATCTTCCAAATATCTTAGCCTGTTCATCTTCCGGTATCCCGATACCATTATCAGTTATATCTAGTCTAAGATAGGAAGGATAATTGCTTACTTGAATATGTACGATCCCCCCTGCAGGCGTGTATTTCACAGCATTGTCTAGCACATTGGTAATCGCTTCTACTGTCCAGTTAAAATCAAGCAGTGCTTCATATGTTTTATCACAATCAAATGTGATCATGATATTTTTCTCTTTCGCTTTGACATATACAGATTTTACTGCTTGAAGAACAATATCGTTTAATATATTCTTTTCTGGTTTCAAGCTGATAATACCAGTTTCCAAACGAGACATCTTTATTAAGTTATTGGTAAGGAAAGTCAGTTTTTCAAGGGAAGTCTGCAAATTCATAACATATTCCGTATGTTCCTGTTGTGAAAGTTTTTCATCATCAAGTAACTGTGCGAATGTATTTGCAGCTGCCAGTGGCGTTTTGATCTGATGGGAAATATCTGAAATCAGCGTTTTAATCTGTTCTTTTTCATGTTCCATCATTTTATTTTGAGAGATTAAAATTGTTCTCAGTTTCAAAAGCTGATGCTGTAAACGAGATAACAAAGTATCCTCTGTTTCAGAAAAGATGTGTAATTCCTGCTCTCCGATCAGTGCTTCAATCAGAAGTGTTAACTGCTCCAACAGATCGTCCATATAACGTCTGTGGAGATAGTCTAGCAAAAAAAGCACACTGCATAGTATGATCCAGCAAATAAAGATTAATATTTTATAATTGACACTTATTTCTATAAAAGAAATACAGAGAGCAAATATAACAGTAAGTACAAAAACTGATACTAAGATTATTTTTCTAAAAATTGCGAAGTGTTTCATGTTTATTTCCCGAAGGTATAACCCATTCCAAACACAGTTACAATATATTCCTGATTTTCATCATTCAGTTTTTGTCTCAATCGATTAATATTGACTCGTACAGTATTGTCATCAACAAAATTCCCATCTATGTCCCATATACGTTTCAAAATCATACTGCGAGTAACTATTATGCCTTTATTTTCTATCAAGTAGATCAAAAGCTTATATTCTGTAGATGATAGATGTACCTCTTCACCTTTCATCAATACAAGACATTTATATGTATCTACTTCAAGATCCTTATACTGTATTCGTGATTTATCATTGATCGTTCGTTTTAGTATAGCCTGTACTTTTTTTCGTAAAACTTCAATAGAAAATGGTTTAGGAATATAATCGTCACATCCAACTCCAAATCCCTCAAGCATATCCTCCTCAGTGTCATTTGCAGTTAAAAACAATACTGGTTTATCAGAAGTTTCTCTTAATTTTTTACAGAATTCAATACCGCTCCCATCTGGAAGATTGATATCTAGAAGAAATAAATCATAGTTTTTCTTCTGATATTCTTGAACTGCTTCTGTAAATCCATAAACTCCTGTAACCAAGTGTCCATCTTTTTGCAGGGCAATCGAAATACCTTTGCTTAACATCTTATCATCTTCAAGCAGGAAAATATTAGCCATTACAAAAACACCACCTTTCTTAATGAAAAAGCATTATAGGGCAGGCATAATTAACACGCCTGTCCTACTATTCTAATTTAATTTTCAAAATCATGCAGTCTTTCGATAACCGTTTCTTTTGAAATAAATCTATAAACCAGAGATGGAACAGAAAGACATATTACAAAAATAGCAACAATAAGACCAATCACAAGTGCTATTGGATATTCAAATTTTGCATAATCCGCAATACTTGGTACTGCAGCTGCTACTAATAATAGGAAAGCATTTCCCAAAGTCATGATCAGCACTGTTGTAATGAGTGCATAATAGCCACCTTCAATTGTTAGAATCTTTCCAATCTGTTTTTTAGTTGTACCGATGCTTTCCATGATAGCTAATTCATACTTTCTTGCAATAACGCCAGTAAGCATGACATTGATAAAATTCATCAATCCAATCACTATTAGTAAGATTGCTGCACCATTACCGATCAGTCCGATAGAATAATACATCTGATTGAAATAATCCAACTGATCAACAGAACTTTGGAAATCCCATTCGCCTGTAGGTAAGGTCTCATTGATAGCAAGAAGTTCATTGTGGATAGTATGCATCTGATCTGAGTTTTCAATATCCACACCAATATCATATATGGTGGCAGTCTTCGTCAATCGTTCCATTCCTGCATCGCTGACATAAATAACATCTGGAACTGCACCAATCCATTTGCGATGTCCAATGTTAAAACTATCATCAATGTCATTATAATTAAACGCCCCTGCTACTTCAAAATCAGCTGACTGTCCATCTACATTATCTGAAGTCAGATGAAGTGTTTTTCCAACCATTGTCGCATGTGGTGTAAAAACCTCTGTATCCATACCGACAATAACTGTATCACCTTTTTTGAATGAATCGATGTCAATAGAAGTATTATTATGTGTATCATTATACTGTTCTATAAGACTCTCATCAAGTGTTACAACATAAGAGCCATATTCACCTCTATCAGCATATTCCTGAAGTTCTGAAATCATCTGCTCATAACTTTTCTCATCCTGATAGATTTCATCATGTTGCATTTGCAGATAAAGTTCAAACTCTGATGGTTTAAATCCAATTTCTGCCCATGTAATCTTACTCGTGGAAACATTTTCAACGCCTTCAATTTCAGATATTTGTTCCACTAAATGTTCATCGAATTGTGGAACTTCTTTTTCCAGGTTTTCATATTGAGTGTACTGTATATCTGTATAACGGAAATCATATTTCATATATCTATCTATAAAATTTTCTCCGTTGATACTTCCTAAGATACCATTGACACCCAAAATTGTCACTATCCCCATAAAGAGAGACAGGAATACCAGCATCGCACGTTTTTTATCTCGAAATACATTATGGAATGCCATAACATGAAGTTTTCCACCATTGGTTGAATTTCTATTCTTTTCTTTTTTAGGTGTAAAGTTTTGAAATCTAAGAGCTTCGACAGGTGATATCTTTGCAGCAGCTTTTGCAGGTGCATTGCATGCCAACCAAACTGTCACTGCTGAGAAAAAAATGGATAGAATAAAGATGGAAGGATGGAAGAAAACAACAACATCCATACTTGACTTGCCTTGTTCAAATCCTCTTTGCAAGACTAGAGGAACTATTCCAAACGATACAGCAGCTGCTAATAGTGTTCCAATAGGGATTCCAATACAGGCAAATTTAAATGCCTGTTTCTTTACAAGTGTTTTTATCTGCTTCTGTGTTGTGCCAATCGTTTTAATTAATCCATAAAAACGAGTATCTTTGGAAATTGAAATATATAACACATTATAAATCAATAGATAACCACTACCAATAATAAATAAAACTAGAAGAATGACCATGAAAATCAAAGAACCATCAGATGAACTAATAGAAAATGAACCATTCAAAGACTGATTGTCATTAAGAATGATATCATCTTGTAGCTGATAAAAATCACCTGGAAGATCATTTAAGGAAAGCGATAATATACCATCTTCCTGCATATTATAGCCTGAATTTGTACAATAGGTTTCAGAAACAAATGCCATTCTAGTTCCTACATATGAATGAAACCAGCCACTTAATGAAAAATTCTTCTGCTGTTCTCCGTTTTTATCGAAATAGGATAACGGAATTTCCATTTGGAGTGTTGGTTCAGTAATACCCAACTGTTTAAGTGCATCCTCAGACAGCATGATTTCATTTTCCTTAGTAGGATAAGATCCGTGGATATCACTGATAGCTTCCTTATAATGATGTTCCCATTCCGTTTCATCATAATATTGAATTGCTATGGTAGATTCTCTATCTTCCGAATTCACATTAACAGCAGAACCAACCATATATTGTGTACCGACTGTTTCTACATAATCTAAAGAACGTATTTTATGTTCTTGTTCACTAGTAGGCATATTTAATGTCACATCAGCACTCGTACCTGCCGTACGTATACTTGATAACTGCATATTTTGCATATAATTAATGCCTAGACTAAAAACAGTTGTAATCATAAACGTAGTTAGAACAACGGCTAGAACCGCAAATGTATTACGTATACGGTTGGCCTTCATCATTCCTTTTTCAACTCTTTTTATTGCTTTTTTGTTTCGATTAGCGTGCATATCTAGCACCCCCAGAAACAACCTTTCCATCTTCAATACGGATTATTCGATCAGCCATTTGTGCAATTTCCTCGTTATGAGTGATCATAATTGTCGTTTGATTAAACTTTTTGCTAATAGACTGCATCAACAAAATAACATCCATACTTGTTCTGGAATCCAAATTTCCTGTAGGTTCGTCTGCAAGTATTATAGCTGGTTTAGTAGCCAGGGCACGAGCAATTGCAACACGTTGCTGCTGTCCACCGGATAGATTATTTGGCATATTCTGGAGCTTTTTCTCTAAGCCAAGAGTTTGAATTATTTGATTTACAAAATCGGTGTCTGGATTTCCTCCATCAATTTCAATTGGGTAAACAATATTCTCATATACATTGAGAACAGGTAATAAATTATAGTTTTGAAAGACAAAGCCTATATTTCTTCGTCTAAAAATCGTTAATTCTTCATCTTTCATTTTCAATAATTCTTTTCCTCTAATTATAACACTCCCTGATGTCGGACGATCTAAACCTCCTATCATATTCAGTAGTGTAGATTTACCGCTGCCGGAGGTTCCTACGATAGCAACAAATTCGCCCTTTTCAATGGAGAGGGTCACACCATCCAAGGCTCTGGTAATGTTCGGCTTTGCACCATAATATTTTTTCAGTTCAGTCGTTTGCAAAATGCTCATAAAGAACACCATCCTTTCTTTTTGATAAATCCATTATAACGACCAAACCTCACAGAAATGTCACAGCCAGCATAATAAATTGCCCTGAAATGTCACAATCCTGTGACATTTCAAAAAAACAGGTTATTCATGGGGAAGAAAAACGGAGAATGTTGAACCTGTTCCTACTTGAGAAGTTACTTGTATATAACCGTTCTGTAAGCTAATAATTTCCCTTGCAAGATACAACCCAATGCCGATTCCCTCTATATCGTGGACATCTTCTTCCCGATAAAAGCGCCTAAAAATTGCTCCTTGCTGGTTTTCGGGAATACCTTTGCCGGTATCGGTAATGCTGACTTTCAGGTGCATTTCCCAGCTTTCAACGCAAACACGAATAGAACCGTACTCCGGCGTGTACTTAACTGCATTATCCAATATGTTAAATAAGGCTTCTGCTGTCCATTTGCGGTCATGGGAAACAACCAATGTTTCCGGGCAGTTTACTTCAACTTGTATGTGCTTTCTTTCAGCGTTCAGAAAAATACCGCCCAGCGCCATAGCAAGAGTATCATAGATAGGCTGCTGTTTCTTTTCAAGTGAGATAACGCCAGTTTCAAGTCGGGAAGTTTTTATCATAGCCTGCATTAAGAAATCCAGTTTATCAAGCTGTGTGCCACTGGCAAGTAGAAATTCCCGCTGTTTATCCGGTGGCACTTCTTGTTCTAATAAGGTGGCATTTATCATTTTTAAGTTTGCTATCGGTGTCTTTACCTGATGAGAAATATCGGAAATTAACTCCTGTAAGTCAGCTCGTTCACTGGCAACGCTGTTTTTGCTTTCCTGCATAACCTCATAAAGACGCACCAGCCGATGATTGATTTTATAAAATAGGTTTTCTTCTTCGGCAACCTGTGATACATCTATTTTTCCATTCATCATTTCGTCTAAGGTGCAGCAAAGCATTTCAGAAAACAAAGTCAGCTTTCGCCGTATCAGTATCACAAAAGCAGTAACACAAAGTAGAAAAAGCAGACCAAAAGCCATGCTACAAAATACCACAGACATTTCTTTGGTCAGGATATATAGAACCGAAAACATGACCACTGATAAAAGTAAAATGGTAGTTGCCAGTATTATGCAGACTTTATTTAAGGAGAGTTTTTTTGAAATCATTTTTGCGCTCCTCCAATCCACATATAGCCCATACCGTAAACGGTTTTGATGTAGGAATGCTGGTTCGTTTCAATTTTACTGCGGATGCGGCTGATCGTTGTGGTTAGTGCGTGTTCATCCACATAATTTTCATCTACATCCCACAGCTTTTCAAGCAATACCTGACGTGTCAGGACAGTTTGAGAATTTCTTGTCAGCACTTTTAATAAACGATATTCCAACGATGTAAGGGTAATCGGCTGTCCTGCGAGACAGGCTGATAATTCGGAAAAATTGATATACAAATTCCCGTCATCGTAGAAATCGCCGCCGGATTGTGCTGAAATGCGGTTCAGTAAAGCAGATACTTTCTTTTGGAACACGCTGATAGGAAAGGGCTTTGTTACATAATCATCTGCGCCCAATTCAAATCCTTTCAGCATATCGCTTTCCATATCATTTGCGGTTAGAAAAATCACGGCGGTATCAGGACGGCGTTCTTTTACCTCATGGCATATATCAAACCCGTTCCCATCTGGCAGATTGACATCCAAAACGATTAAATCATAATCCTGTTTTTCAAGAAATCTTATGGCAACAGCCTTTGACATAGCCCCATCCACGGAATATCCGACAGCCGACAGATTATAGCTTAATGTCTTATTCAAAAGCTGGTCATCTTCAACAACCAGTATTCGCATAGTATCACATCCTTTTTCTTTTTATAGTATCAGCAAAATGTCACAGAAACCTCACAACGAGAAAAAAATTTAATATTCTGTCAGTTCCACAATTACATTACTCTGCTGATACAGCCAGTCCGTAAATTCTTTCGGGCTGGCTGTTCCTGTTTTTACAGTCTTTTTTCTCTGTAAGGCTTCTTTCTTAAAGTCGGAAAAGGCAGCCTGTATTTTTTCCAGACGGTCAGCCGGAAAGCCTGCGGTATTTTTTGCCCGGTTTATTTTGTTGCGCCAGTTCTGGCATTCATTTTTATAAAGCAGGTCATAGTTATTTTCTCTTGCCCTCTCGTCAAATTCCCGTTTGTTCTGAAGCGCCTGTGCTTTGCGGCACTTGTCGCTGCACAGCTCATACCGCTGGCTCTTTGCCAGAAAATATTTCCCGCAGACCTTGCACTGCCGGAAGCAAAGCCCCCAGTCATTCAGCCGGTTCAAATAATAGGTAATCAACGGGTAGAGGGACGCATAGGCAGACACACATTCTTCTGTGCGCCGGTTGTCCGGGAACCAGAGGTCAAGCCGGGTATCTTCTGACGGTGCGCCTTTGAAATAAAGGCTGCCAGCTTGAAAATGTTTCGGTTTTCCTGTCTCCCTGTCAAAGCTCATGGCTTCGTTATGGAATACCCCGGTCAGGCTGCTCATTTTATCCATGAAGCGGTCACAGGCAGCGTTACGGTCACGGGGTTCTCTGGCAAGCAGATAGCTGTTCCAGATACGGAACGCTACATACATTTTCAGAGGATCGTTGCTAAGATATTTTCCCCAGAGAAATTCGCTTGCCGCCTGCTCCAGCTCCGGCTGTTTCCATCTGTTGGAGTGGAGGGCTTGCCGCAGCGGAGAAAGCCCATATAAGTTCCAATCTCTGTCCGTGTCATGCTCAAAGTTTATCAAAAAAGTTCCCAGTGGGCGTGTCATATCACAAAGCACCTCTGCGTTTTGGCTCCCGTTCAGCCGGAAGCGGATCTGCTGTTCTTCCCCAATCAAAATCCGCTCTTTCATTTTCTTCCTGTCCAGCGTCAGGACAAACAAAATCCTCTCAAAACATGGCTCATGCCGTATAAACTGATTCTCCATCCCTATCCCCTGCCTTTGTTTATGGTAATTATATAATTTAGTTATATCTGTTACACTCATGGTATCGCAGAAGCATTGTTTTGTCAAGGATAGTCCGCTATGATGATTGCAGTTGGTAATTTCGTGCCAAACAGTACCTTGACAAGTGAATGACCGTCCAAAAGGGATATGACCGGCAGGAGAAGTGACGCATCCGGCGCACCAATGCAGGGAAACACCGCAGGAATGGGGCAGGAAAACGGCTTTTGGGGAGAACGGCAGCAGGAAGCATTTTAACCTATTTGATTTATGGGAGGAACAGAATGAACGATAAAAAGAGATTGAACAGCTACGAGGATTTACCGCTGGTTCTGGATGTGGCGGACATTCAGCGGATTATGGGAATTTCAAGAGCGAGCGCCTATGAGCTGGTACACACACCCGGCTTTCCGGCGTTCCGCAGGGGCAGGCTTATCAAGGTCAGCAAAATTGCTTTCTTTGAATGGATGGCAAAAGGCTCCGAAACCGTACCGGGAAGCGACAAATAAGCGTGAGGTATCATTCCCTGACTGCAATACTGCCGTACTTTCCAAAGGGGCATACAGAGGGAAAAAACCTTAAAAATAATACCGAGACGCTACACCAAAACAGCCTATCTGCGTACATCAGATAGAAACGGAGAAAGGAGCCGGTTATGGCAAGAATGAGTAACAAGCGACGGCTGGAATGGTCTTTCTTCTTAAATGACCGCAGCCGTATCACTTACAACGAATTGTGCCGGAAATGCCAGCACGAATGTAAACAGAGCTTCCGGGCGGTTGTGGTTGACTGCCCGAAGTATCTTTCCAAGCGTTCCAAGAAAAAGGACAAGACTGCCGGAAACGGCAAAATCCCTTAGGAACTAAGGGCGCACTTCTATACATAGTCTAAAGACCATGTATCGTGCGTCCTGCGGAGCTTACCTCTGCCGCTGATAAAATCAGCAATCCGAGGTCTGCGTTCGCTTCGCTCCGACAAGGTGGCTACACCCCCTTGCGCCGCTAAAGCGGCTATCCCCTGTGTACCCGCCGCAAAGAGAAATCCGCTCTGCGGTTTTCCCTTTTCATCGGGTTTTATAGAAGCACTGACACACGGACTGTCTGCGGATGGTCTTTCTTTATCTTATCAGCAAAGGATGTGAGAACATGGAAAAATCTTTGGAACAGTTGAAGCAGGAATATGAAAAAACCACTGTCCTGCTGGAACAGGAAAAACGGAAAATGCAGCGTTTGAAAAACCGGCAGGCGTATCTGGAAAGCGGTTCCCGGAAACAGAGGACGCACCGGCTGATTACCCGTGGGGCAGCTATTGAGAGCATTGCACCACAGACAAAGGAGCTATCCGAAGCGGAATTTTATTCCCTCATGGAAAGCATTTTGAATCTGCCGCAGGCGGAGCATTTCATCCGGTCTGCCACAGAGAACCACGCCCGTATTTCCGGGCAGGAGAAAGGCGGTGACTAAGGATAGCACTTTATCATTTTTCAATCGCACAGATCAAGCGCAGCGCCGGTCAGAGCGCCATTGCCAGCGCAGCCTATCGAGCCGGGGAGCGTCTTTACAGCAGCTACTATGGAGAAGTCAGCGACTACACCAAAAAGGGCGGCGTGATCGCTTCGGAAATCATGCTGCCGCCCCATGCGCCGGAAATATATCTTGACCGGGCGACCCTCTGGAATGCTGTGGAGAACTGCGAGAAACATCCAAAAGCACAGCTTGCCTATTCCTTTGATATTGCCATGCAGAATGAATTGACGCTGGAAGAAAACATGGAGCTGGCGAGGAAGTTCGTACAGGAGCAGTTTGTGACAAAAGGCATGATTGCCGACCTTGCTTTTCACAGCCCGGAGAAAGAGGACGGCGGCATCCCTAACCCGCATTTTCATGTGATGACAACCATGCGCCCTTTGAACCCGGATGGCACATGGGGACAAAAACAGCGTCGGGAATATCTTCTTGATGAAGATGGAAACCGAATCCGGGATAAAAACGGCGATTATATGTTTAACGCTGTCCATACAACAGACTGGCATGAGCCGGAAACGCTGGAACACTGGCGGGAGCAGTGGGCGGCTGCCGTTAATACAAAATTTGAGGAAAAAGGGCTGGATGTGCGTATCGACCACCGTTCCTATGTGCGGCAGGGGCTTGACCTGATACCTACTGTCCACGAGGGAGCTAATGTCCGGCAGATGGAAGCAAAGGGCATCCGCACCGAGAAAGGGGAACTGAACCGCTGGATTAAAGCCACCAACCGGCTCATGCAGGATGTGAGGAAGAAGATCAAAGCCCTGTTTGTCTGGATGGCAGAGGTAAAAGAAGAACTTTCCAAACCGCAGACACCGAGCCTTGCCGACCTGTTGATCGCTTATTACAACCAGCGCAACGCAGGGGCATGGAGCAATAAAGCCAGAACCGGAAACTTAAAGCAGTTTGCCGAAGCCGTCAATTATCTGACGGAAAACAAGCTGCTCACATTAGAGGATTTGCAGGAGCGTCTTTCCTCTGTCAACGAAGAATTTGAAGCGTTAAGCGACTCCATGAAAAAGAAATCTGCCCGGATAAAGGAATTGCAGGAATTGATACGGGAGGGCGAGAATTACCAGCGGCTAAAACCTGTTCATACGGAATTGAACAATATCAAGTTTAAGAAACAGAGGGAGAAATTTGAAACATCCCACGATGCGGAGTTACGGCTGTTTTATGCCGCCCGCCGTATTTTGAAAGAAAAACTGGACGGAAAACCCATTGCCCTGAAAGCATGGAAACAGGAATACGCACAGTTAAAAACAGAGTATGCCGAACTGTCTCCGCAGCACAAGCCACTCCGGGAGGAAGTCATACGGCTACGGCAGGTGCAGAACGCCGTAGATACCGCACTGCGCCGGAGGGAGCAGCCACAGGCAGTACAGAGAAAGAAACATGAGATGGAGCTATGATATAACCGGCAGCTTTACCGCTACCAGTATTTTTATGGAGGGAGCATTTGAATGTATTTGAAGCGGTGAAACAGTCTGTTACCACCCGGCAGGCTGCTTCATTCTATGGAATCCGGGTGGGGAGAAACGGCATGGTCTGCTGTCCATTCCACAATGACCGCACGCCCAGCATGAAAGTGGACAGCCGCTTTTACTGCTTCGGCTGCGGGGCTTCCGGGGATGTGATCGACTTTGCCGCTTTGCTGCATGGATTGGGGAAACGGGAAGCTGCGGTCAGGCTTGCGGAGGACTTCGGCGTTTCCTATGAGAAATCCGGCAATGCGCCGCCAGATAGGAAGCGTCACAACAGGTCACAGCCCCGACAAAAATCAGCGGAGCAGAGATTTCAGGAAACGGAACGGTATTGTTTCCGGGTGCTATGCGATTATCTGCGCCTGCTGGAGCATTGGAAAACAGCACACGCCCCACAGCCGCAGGATGCCATCTGGCATCCTCTTTTTGTGGAAGCGTTGCAGAGGATAAGCTACACAGAATACCTTTTGGATATTTTGTTATACGGAGAAATAGAAGAAAAAGCGGCATTGATCGCCGCACAGGGAAAGGAGGTGTTGCGGCTTGAACAGCGAATTTCAGAGCTTGCCGCCGGAAACGCAGGAAGCGGTCAAAAGGACGATGGACACAATGGAACCGGCGCAGACACCGGCAGAAATCCGGGAAACATTAGAGGGGACGCAGAAAGGCGGCGTGAAGAACAGCATCCGAAACTGCCTGACGGTGTTCCAGCGTGACCCTCTGTTTCGCGGGGCGCTGCGCCTGAACCTTTTGACGGAGCAGATTGACATTGTGAAGCCGCTGGGCTGGGAGCGCACCAGTACCACGCTGACCGACATGGACATGAACTACCTGCTTTTGTATCTGGAAGAAAATTACGGGCTTACCAGCGAGAAAAAGGTGCAGAGCGCCATCAAGATTGTTGCCAATGAAAACCGCTACCATCCAGTCAGGGATTACCTGAACAGCCTGCAATGGGACGGCACAGAGCGCATCCGTTACGCCCTGCATCACTTTCTGGGAGCCGATACGGACGAATACACCTATGAAGCCTTGAAACTGTTCCTGATGGGAGCCATCCGGCGGGTATTCAGACCGGGGAGCAAGTTTGAGGTCATGCTCTGTCTGGTTGGTGGTCAGGGAGCCGGGAAATCTACCTTTTTCCGGCTGCTGGCAGGCAGGGACGAATGGTTTTCAGACGATTTGAAAAAGCTGGACGATGAAAATGTGTACCGCAAGCTGCAAGGGCATTGGATTATCGAGATGTCGGAGATGATTGCCACAGCCAACGCCAAGAGTATTGAGGAAATCAAGTCATTCTTAAGCCGCCAGAAAGAAACCTACAAAGTGCCGTATGAGACACATCCGGCAGACCGGCTGCGGCAATGTGTATTTGGAGGGACGACCAACCGGCAGGACTTTTTGCCCCGTGACCGCACCGGCAACCGGCGCTTTCTCCCCGTGACGGTGTACCCGAAACGGGCGGAGGTTCACATACTGGACGATGAAGCGGCGGCGAGGGCGTATATCGAACAGATGTGGGCGGAAGCCATGACGGTTTATCGCAGTGGGAAGTATAAGCTGTCATTCAGCATGGAAATGAACCGATACCTGAACGCCCACCAGCAGGACTTTATGCAGGAAGACACACAGGCCGGCATGATCTACGCCTATTTGGAGGACTACACCGGCGACAGGGTATGTTCCAAGCAGCTTTATGAGGAAGCGCTGGGGAACTTAAATTCCCCGGCAGACTGGGAGACACGGGCAATCTGCGAGATTATGAATACCGGCATTGCGGGCGGCATCATACAGGGCTGGGTAGCCTACAAAAGCCCGAAGCGGTATAAGAAATACGGTTCTCAAAAAGGCTGGGAGCGTGTCAACCAAGCTCCGCCGGAGGGGGACGGTTTTCAGGAAATCACGGAAGAAGAAGCCCGGCAAATGGAACTTCCATTCTGAAAAGCCACCGGTTGACAGTTTGGTTGACGCTTTGGTTGACAGCCGGTTGACGGGGAAAAGCCTGATATTTGGGGCATTTCTCTCCTTTGTCAACCATGTCAACCAAGAAATCAAAGAAAAAGTAAAAAGTAATAATAGAGCGCCTATGGATTGTTTTCAAAGTCTTTTCTGCCGGTTGACACGGTTTGGTTGACACGGAGACAGTCTGCGGCTGTACACCTGTCTGACATTCCCTTGTCGGGCATATTTCATTTATGGAGGTAACTGCCTATGGCAAAAAGCAAAAACGAGAGCAATAACAAAAACAGCGGCACCCTGCTTACCGAAAAAGACGGCACCCAGTATTTTGTCATGGGGAAAGTCCGTATCAAGGTATCGGAGCATTTCGCACAGGATGGGAAGCCGCTTGACAGACTGCTGGAAGATGTGATCCAGCACGCTGCCGCCGCTTCCTGAAAAAATACGGAATAACGACTGTCAATCAGCCCACGCTTATGATATACTTGTACCAGCGAGTATTGTATAAGCGTGGGTTGTTTCTTTTAGAAGGAGGATTTTTAACCGTGAAACAACCATACAATACAACGATTTATAACACTGCACTATATTTGAGATTGAGCCGTGACGATGAATTACAGGGGGAAAGCGGCAGTATCCAGACCCAGCGCATGATGCTTAGACAGTATGCCGCAGAGCATGGGCTGACCGTTGTAGACGAGTACATTGACGACGGATGGAGTGGGACAAATTTCGAGCGTCCAAGTTTCCAAAGGATGATTGATGACATCGAAGACGGGAAAATCAACTGCGTTGTCACAAAGGACTTATCCCGTCTGGGAAGAAACTATATCCTGACCGGTCAGTACACGGAAATCT
>OLPB01000908.1_pt1 | contig 15348 bp, 12 predicted proteins | sample 1672001 | NCBI WGS metagenome assembly OLPB01 (sample SAMEA3136635, study PRJEB25190) | human gut metagenome | biome: human gut; feature: human-associated habitat; material: faeces | place: Austria | collected 2013 | reverse complement strand
GACCACGCCGGAACCATCCGGCGCTGCCATTGAATGCCGACTCAATGCCGAAGATCCGGATCATCAGTTTATGCCCGATGTCGGGACGCTGGAACAATTACGCTTTCCGACTGGCGGACTGGGTTTGCGCGTCGATACCGGCGTGGCGCCAGGCGATAAAATCAGCCCGTACTATGATGCGATGATTGCCAAGATTATCGTTCATGGCCAAACGCGTCAGTCGGCCTTGGCTAAAATGCACCGAGCCCTGGCAGAGTTAGACGTTCAAGGGGTCAAAACCAACCGCGACTTTGCACTGGCACTTTTCCAGGCACCCAAGGTATTGGCTGGAGAAGCTGATACGGCTTATCTCAACCGTGACTTTTTGCCACAATGGCAGGATGAAAGGAAGGATGCTGCATGTTCCAACCACAACTAACCCAAGAAGCACTTGCTCGTGAGGCGGCTTTGCCTGAAAACTTATGGATTCAATGTCCATACTGCAAGCAAGGCAGTTATCGTGAAAGTCTCGGCGATGCTCAGGTTTGTCCGCATTGCCATTATGGATTCCGCATCACGGCCAAAAAACGGTTAGCACTGGTAGCGACAGATGCAACGGAATGGGATGCGGATTTAACCACGACCGACCCGCTGGATTTTCCGGGTTATGAGAAGAAACTAGCCGCGGGACATCAGGCGTCTGGTTTAAAAGACAGCGTTTGGACCGGTCAGGCGAAAATCGGCGGACAGGTATGCGGTCTCGGTATTATGGATCCTAAGTTTATGATGGGTTCACTCGGAACCGTGACTGGTGAACGGATCACACGTTTGTTTGAAAAAGCAACCGAAGCAAATCTGCCAGTCGTTCTATACTGCGCAAGCGGGGGTGCACGGATGCAAGAAGGCATTCATTCACTGATGCAAATGGCTAAGGTCAGTGCGGCTGTGAAGAATCACAGCAATGCCGGCTTATTGTTCATCAGCGTGCTCACCGATCCAACCATGGGCGGCGTCACAGCCAGCTTTGCCATGCTGGGAGATGTGATACTGGCGGAGACGGGAGCCCTGATCGGATTTGCAGGTCCCAGAGTGATCGAGCAGACAATTCGCCAGAAGCTTCCCAAAGGCTTCCAGAGAGCAGAATTTCTCCTGGAGCATGGATTTTTGGACGAAATCGTGGAACGGGAAAATCTGAAAAGAACCCTGACAAAGCTTTTGAAGCTTCATGGTAGAAAAAGAAAGACAGAGGGAACTGATCTGCCGGGCTCAGATAAAGTACAGGAGATCAATAACAGATCAGCGGCAGAAGTGAAGCTGTCTGATAACGTAGGTACAGCCGACAGAGAGAAGCATATTTTTTCACAGGAGACATCAGACTCATTTTGTGAAAAAGAGTTTTGCCAGAACAGCAGGACGGAACATACGGCATGGGAGCGTGTTCAGATTTCCAGGAAACTGGAGAGACCTTCGGGCAGCAGCTACATTAAGTCATTGTTCACGGATTTCATGGAGCTGCACGGAGATCGGAAATACGGAGACGATCCTGCAGTGATCGGCGGGATTGCTGCTTTTCACGGGATGCCGGTAACAGTGATCGTTCAGGAAAAGGGCTGCGATACAAAGGAAAACATACACAGAAACTTCGGTATGCCTATGCCGGAGGGGTATCGGAAGGCGCTGCGGCTGATGAAGCAGGCGGAAAAATTTCGCCGACCGGTGATCTGCTTTGTAGACACTCCGGGAGCTTTCTGTGGTATTGAGGCAGAAGAGAGAGGACAGGGAGCAGCCATTGCAGACAGCCTCATGGAACTGGCCGGCCTGACGGTTCCGGTACTTACCATAATTACAGGTGAAGGAGGAAGCGGAGGGGCGCTTGCTCTGGCAGCAGGAGATCAGGTATGGATGCTTGAGAATGCAGTCTATTCCATTCTTTCACCGGAAGGATTTTCCAGTATTTTATGGAAGGACAGCACAAAGGCAAAAGAGGCGGCAGAGGTGATGAAGCTTACTGCGGCGGATCTTTATTCTCAGGGGATCATTGAGAAGGTGATCTCTGAACCAGAGGAACTTGATGAACAGACACTTTATCAGGTGACAGATATTCTGGATGGAGAAATAACGGATTTTCTGGAAGAATACAGAAACTATTCTGAAGAGATACTTCTGGAAAAGCGATATGAGAGATTCAGGAAGTTTTGATACTTCTGCCGGGGGAGAACAGGGGAAGCTGCGGAGATATGGAAAGCCGGATTTTACAGAAATATACAGGATAAACCGAAACGAAAAGCGGTTTTATAACAGATGATACAGAGGTCTGCTATAAAGCTGCTTTTTATTTGCTGTTAAAGCAGGGTATTTTGTAACAATCTTTCCGGGAAATAAAATTGGTCTGCCAGGTTGTGACCGGATCCATGTGAAATAGTTAAGAAAAGTTAAGAACCTGTTAAGACATACTGTAAGAAATATATGTTATCTTATAACCATCTTATAAGTTAAAGGGGTACTTTATGAGAATAAAATCAATCTTCCATGTTGCGGCTGCATGGATCATGCTGGTTCTGACATCGGAATGCAGTCTTATGGTAGCCTATGACATATGTGATACAAATCCCTGGGCGCGTATTTTGTATGTGGCATTGAATATTTCCGGTCTGTTGGCAGCTTTTTATTTATACACCAGATATTTTATGAAAATAAGAATGCAGGATATTCGATTGGGGAAACCTTTCCCGGAAAGAAAATGGTGCATTACAGCAGTTATTATGCCGTTGGCAATATGCTGCTTTTATTTTCTTTTTGTAAAGGGAACATTTGCTTCACAAAATCTTACAATGAAAGAAATGATAAATGTTCTGACCCTTTCTGTTTTATCTCTTGGAATTTTGCCTGCAGTTACAGAGGAAATGGTTTTCAGGGGAATGATCTTGAGTACTTTGCAAAGTGCTTTTGGAAAGAAAGCAGCAGTGTTTATTTCAAGTATTTTATTTGCTTTGTATCATTTGGAGTATATTGACAGTTCAGATTGGAAAAAGGTTGTTTTGCTGATCGTGTCTGTTGGAATTATTGGATATGCTCTTTCGCTTGTTACACTTCAGTCCGGTTCCATATGGTCTGCAGTTGTTATACATGGAATGTATAATGTCCTGTCAGGAGAGAGCCAGATCCTGCATATTGATATGGAACAGAATTTTTCAGCTATGTGGACCTATACAGTAAGTACGAAAAACCCATTACTGACTGGAATTAACGGAGCGGTTGGCTTTACCGCGGCGCTTCCTGCAGTAGTTGGCTTTATCGTGATTATAATAATGGTAAAATATTATGAGAAAAAGGAAAAGAAAGCAGCAGAAAAAGAATAAAAGGAAAGAGATCATCTGGTATTCTGTTTTTCTGATTGTTATTTTGACAGGAATATTTATAATTTCAGAAAGAGATGACAGCCTGGTATTGACAGAAACAAAAAGGAACCAGATAATAAACAGTAATGAGTGGAAAGAAATATTTGAACATTCAGATGTTTATCCCTCTGTTCTTCTGGAAGATCTGAAACGAAATCCGGAAATGTTGGATTTTGTGAAAAAATATCCGGGGGAACAGACTGCACAGGAAGCAGGGCTTACATTCAGAGAAAAACTGAAGAAATACCCGTTGTTTATTCAATGGGACGAAAGATGGGGATATCGGTCATATGGACAGAGCAACATTGGGATATCCGGATGCGGTCCTACTTGCATGGCAATGGTCATATACAGTTTGACGCGAAATTCTGATGCATTGCCGGATATTCTGGCACAAGAGGCAATGACAGGCGGATATTACATAATGGGAACTGGAACAGCCTGGTCTTTTATGAATGAGTGTGCGTCTGCGTATGGGGTAATTGCTTCTCAGTTTGCTTCTCTGGAACAGTGGGAACTGAAAGAACGGCTTGAGGATGGAAATATGATTATCTGTGCTATGGGACCTGGGGATTTTTCTGCACAGGGACATTTTATTGTAATCTATGATTATACATCGGATGGATTTTGTGTAAATGACCCTTTCAGTTATACGAACAGTTCAAAAAAATGGGATTATGCAACACTTTCTTCTCAATGGCAGCAAATATGGGTGTATGCAGCGTAAAACGCAGGATAAGAGGATACAATGAAAAATCATATTTTAATTGTGGAAGATGATGAAGCGATCCGGGAGGGCGTAAGAATTCTGTTGGAGGGAGAAGGTTATACAGTGCAGGAGGCAGAGGATGGATTCCAGTGTCTGAAAAAGCTTTCAGCAGAAACAGATCTGATTATACTGGATATTATGATGCCTGGAATCTCCGGTATAAAGACATGTGAAGAAATTCGAAAAACTTCTCATGTTCCGGTATTGTTTCTGACTGCTAAAGGGCAGGAATCAGACAAACTGATCGGTTTGATGGCCGGAGGGGACGACTATCTGGTAAAACCGTTTTCTTACGCGGAGCTTCTGGCAAGAGTGAAAGCTCTTCTTCGCAGATATTGTGTTTACAGTCAGCCGCTGAAGACAGAGAAAAAAACAGAACAGTGGCTGGAATATGGCAAGCTTAAGGTAAATACACAGTATAATGAGGTTTACCGTGAGGGAGAGGAAATTCATCTCAGAGAAATGGAATACAGACTGCTTTTGCTGATGATGGAAAATCCACAGAAGATTTTTCTGTAAAAAATCTGTATGAGAGTTTATGGGAGGAGCCTTTTCTGTATTCTTCCGGGAATACGGTTATGGTTCATATCAGGAGATTGAGGACCAAAATAGAAGAAGATCCTCAGAAGCCTGAAATGATACAGACTGTGTGGGGAAAGGGGTATCGTTTTGGGTAGAATCTATAAAGACAGTCTGACTGGAAAAATGGTCCGGCGTTTAGTCAGAGGACTGCTGGCAGGGCTGTTCGTTGTGGGACTTTTGTATTTTGGAGGAAAGGGCTGCCTGCAGCAGTTCTTTTTTAATACAGGCTATATTTATAAAAGGGAGAGCCAGAGAGCAGAGGAACTTCAGAATTATGTGGATAAAAAGTGTTTAAAAGCTACAGATTATAAACAGTTGAAACAATGGGCGGTTCAGAGAAATATTCGTGAATTTACAGTTTCCAGAGATAAGTGGCTGTTGTTTGATGTTTCATATGATGGTATTCTCACTCCGGGAAGCAGAGAAATCACTGATTTTTCCTGGAAAATATTTCACAAAATAAAATTCGCGGATGGGAATGCAGATGTTTATCTTTATGAGGGATTTGCAGATAAATATTATGATATTCTGGCAGGAATTTCTGTAATTGTGGGTTTTGTTGTGTGTACAGGTATATTTTCATATGAAATGCAGGAGGATTTAAAATACATTCAGTGTCTGAAAGAAGAAGTAGATGTTATCAGTAAGGGAAATCTGCAGGAACATGTTACAGTAACAGGCAATGATGAGCTGGCTCAGCTGGGAGGGGGACTGGAAAGAATGAGGCAGACTCTGATACAAAAAGAGCAGTCAGAACAGGAACTGCGGGCGGCACAGGAAAAACTTGTTCTGGGAATGTCTCATGACCTTCGTACACCTTTAACAGGACTGATGACCTATCTGGAAATTCTTAAAAAACAGCAGAAAAACAGAATTGTTACAGATGAATATATTCAAAAGTCTCTGGATAAGGTGATTCAGATAAGGAATTTGTCAGACCAGATGTTTGAATATTTTTTTGTTAATTCACAGCATAAGGTTGAATTGGAAGAACCTGAAGACATATTCAGTGCATTTGGAGATTATCTTTCTGAATTATGTGTTTTGCTGGAAGATGAAGGATTTACAGTAGATACGGAAATGCTTGAATGGAATCCTGCTGCTGTGCGAATAAATACAGATTTATTTGGAAGAATCATGAATAATATTATTTCCAATATTGAAAAGTATGCCAGCAGAAATAATCCCATCCAGGTACAGATTCTTTATGAAGAAAATTACACTGGTATTTTGATCAGAAATACAGTTGCTCAGACAGAGCAGACAGCCCATAAAACAGGTATCGGGTTACAGAATATATCTGTTATGATGGAACATATGCAGGGATATTTGGAAGTCTTACAGAAGGACAGGAAATATTGCATGATTTTGCATTTTCCGTATTCTGTTATACAGAAGCATGGAAACGACAAAGGACTGACTGAATGATAAATGCTCATTTGACAAATTTATTTTTTCTAAGGCTTATTTAAACTTCTTCTTATAAACTGTCCCCATCGAAACAAAAACAACATTCAAAAACAGAAAGGATTTTTTATATGAAGAGAAAATATGCAGCAATCGTACTTGGTCTTACCATGACTTTAACCACAGCAAACATCAGCGCAGTAAACATTATGGCTGCCACTGCCAGTACCGCGGAAGAGAAACAAACAAAATCAGAGGATTCAGACAGCAGCCAGTCAGAAAAAGAGAATAAATCCGATTCTGATAATCAGGAAGATGGAAATGAAAAACAATCAGAAGGAGAAGCCTCTGACGGAGAAAAGCCGGAGGGAGAAGCCCCTGACGGAGAGAAACCGGATGGAGAACCGCCTGAAAAGCCGGAAGGGCAGGAGCCGAATGGCGGACAGGGAGCTCCGGGAGAGCAGAGCAATGGTGTGGAAAGCTATGAGGCGGTAAATGATTATACAGAGGATGTTACCGTGGAAAATGAAACCGTTTCTTCCACAGGAACAGATGAAAATGCCATTCATGTATCTGAGGGAGCCAGCGCCATACTCAAAGGCCTTACGGTAAATCGTGAATCTGAGGACAGTAAGGGAGGCGATACATCCAGCTTTTATGGAGTAGGCGCGGCAATTCTGGCAACAGAGGGAACTGCTTATGTAGGACAAAGCTCCATTACTACGGACGCCGCAGGCGCAGCAGGAATCTTCGCCTATGGTGATGGAACTGTGTATACAGCAGACACAGATATTACCACTCAGAAAGATACGGCAGGAGGTATCCATGCGGCAGGAGGCGGAACACTTTATGCCTGGGATATGAATGTGGATACAAACGGAGAATCCGCGGCAGCTATCCGAAGCGACAGAGGAGGCGGAAAGATGGTAGTGGACGGCGGAAGCCTTACTGCAAAAAACGGCGGTATGTTTTATACCACAAATACAGAGTCCACCATTACTCTTTCTGATGTAGATATAACAAATGCAGAGGACAGCGAATTTTTCCTGAAATGTACAGGAAACGCCAATGAGAGAGGATGGGGTACAGCGGGGGATAACGGTGCAGATTGCCTCTTCACAGCTGTTCAGCAGGAAATGGAAGGAGATGTGGTCTGGGATTCTATCAGTCAGCTTGATTTTTATATAACAGATGGAAGTACACTGACAGGAGCAGTGACAGATGATGAAACAAATGCCGGTGATGGCGGAGAAGGTTACTGTAATGTGTACGTAGGAGAGGACTGTACCTGGACTGTCACAGGAGACAGCGTCCTTACCGGTCTTTCCAACAGCGGAACTATTGTGGATGAAGATGGAAATACAGTTACTGTAAAAGGCAGCGACGGAACGGTTTACGTGGAGGGTACAGGAAGTTATACTGTAACTGTAGAGTCTTACTCGGACAGTGCAGATCTTTCCGGTTCATCGGAGGTGACACAGTGGTCTGATTATCAGGTGGAAAAACCGGAAGCGCTTGCCTGAATTCTGTAATTAAAAATACTTTACACCAGAAAATTGCAGAGAATATAACAGGAAGGAAAAGAGGAAAATATGAGGATTTTACTTGCCGAGGATGAACGGGAGCTGTCAGATGCTCTGGTGGCGATCCTGAAACACAACAACTATTCCGTGGATGCAGTCTATAATGGAGAGGATGCTCTTGCCTATCTGCAGGCAGATAATTATGATGGTGCGGTTCTGGATATCATGATGCCTAAGATGGACGGAATCACAGTGCTGAAAAAGATACGTGCTGAGGGAAATAAGGTTCCTGTTTTGATTCTCACAGCAAAATCGGATGTGGATGACCGGGTGCTGGGCCTGGACAGTGGTGCAGATGATTATCTCGGCAAGCCTTTTTCGGCAAAAGAGCTTCTGGCGCGCATACGCTCTGTCACAAGGAGAAATACAGAGGCAGTCAGTTCGGTTCTGAGTTTTGGCAATCTTTCCCTGGACAGTACAAGCGCTCTGCTTTCCGGTCCTTCCGGTTCCTGCCGTCTGCCAAATAAGGAGTTTCAGATGATGGAGCTTTTGATTACAAATCCCCGGCAGATTATTTCCACGGAACGTTTTATGGAAAAAATATGGGGTTATGACAGCGAGGCGGAGATCGGAGTTGTATGGGTATATATTTCGTATCTCAGAAAGCGGCTCATCTCTCTGAATACAAACGTTAAAATTAAGGCTGCCAGAGGGCAGGGCTATTATCTGGAGGAAGAAATATGATCAGGGAGCTCCGTAAAAAATTTATTCTGATCGCCATGCTGTCTACCTTTATTGTTCTGTCAGCGATTATGGGAACAGTGAACATTTCCGGTTATTTGAAAATGGCAGCCAGAGCAGATGATATGACTTCTGTTCTGGGCATAAATGATGGGAAATTTCCGGGAAACGGAAAAGAAGAAATGGAAGCTGCAGGCAATGAGAATCCTCCTGATGTTGCAGTGGGAAAAAGGGAAGATATATTTGAAACAGAAGCCTCAAGAAATTTTTCTCCGGAGGCACCTTATGAAACCAGATATTTTACAGTGATCTTGGATGATGGGGGCGAGATCAGCTCCTGTGATCTGAATCACATAGCAGCGGTGGACGAAGACATGGCTCTGGAGTATGGGAAAACAGTCAGCGGAAAGAAAAGTGAGACTGGTTTCTGTGGAATTTACCGTTACAGAGTTATAAAGGATGATGGACAGACAAAATGTATTTTTCTGGACTGTGCAAGGGAGATTTCAGGATTTCGTGTTACTGCAGTAAGCAGTATTGTTATGTCTTTTCTCGGTCTGGCTGCGGTTTTGGTACTGGTTATATTTTTTTCTCAGATTGTATTCCTTCCGGTGGAGGAAAGCATCCGTAAGCAGAAACAGTTTATTACGGATGCCAGCCATGAGCTGAAAACGCCTTTGACGATTATTGATGCCAATACAGAGGTGATTGAAATGGAAACCGGGGAAAACCAGTGGACAAAAAGTACCAGAAAGCAGATCCAGCGGCTTTCCGGTATGGTACAGCAGCTGGTTGCTCTCAGCCGTTTGGATGAAAACAGGGATATAGGTGAAAAAACAGAATTTTCTGCTTCTGATGCGGTATTGGAAACGGTGCAGCCTTATGAGGCTCCTGTCCGGACGGGAGGAAAAGAAATGGAACAGTTGGTAGATGAGGGAATTCTTTTTACAGGAAATGAGAGGGATTTTCGCCAGCTTGTGGGGATTCTTGTGGATAACGCTGTAAAATATACTCCTGAAGGTGGAAAAATAAGAATTGCTTTGAAGAAAAAAGGAAAGAAATGCCAGCTGGAAATTTTTAATGATGCAGAGGAACTTCCCGTGGGAAAACTGGATGTTCTGTTTGAGAGGTTTTACAGACTGGACAGTTCCAGAAATTCCTCTACAGGAGGTTCAGGAATCGGGCTTTCTGTAGCAAAAGCGATTGTTCGGGCACATAAAGGAAAAATTACCGCAGAAAGTCCGGATGGAAAAATCATGAAGATCACAGTGATCATATAAAGATAAAGCAGGCGGCACAGACTGATGAACAGTTTGCGCCGCCTGCTTAATTCAGAGAATACCTTATTTTACAGGATATCGTCTCTTCGGATATATCCCGGATGCCCGGCTTCTGCCACGATTTCTCTTTCACGGGTAATCTGAGCCCATTTGTCAATTACCTGATTTTCCACATGGACATCTTCACCGATAATACTGTTTGCCAGGATCACACAGTTTTTGACAACTGCGCCCTTTTTGATCTGACATCCACGGCCGATAACGGAATTTTCTACAGTTCCCTCAATCAGACAGCCATTGGATACAACGGAATTTTTCACGTCAGCATTGTCGAAATACTGTGTGGGGCAGGAATCGTTTGTCCTGGTGTAGATCGGCCATTCCGGATTGAAAAGATTTAGTGAATTTTTCAGATCGATCAGGGACATATTGGCATCAAAATAGCTCTTGAAATCTGTGATACTTGCAAAGTAGCCTCTGTGTGCCACTCCGCGGATATCAAGCTCACTGCAGGATGCGTTTACGATCTGCGGAAGAGTGATCATGGAGGACATTTTTTTAGCCTTATGAATCAGTTCTACAAAAAGATCTTTTTTCATAATATAGGTATCCATAAAGATATTGCGGTTTTTGGCGCTGCCGCGGTTCTTTTCAATAGATTCCACACCTTTCTGCTTGTTCAGGTTCAGAATATCACAGTTGAGAAAAGCTTCCTTGGCATTATCAACAGAGTGATATAAAAGAGTGATATCTGCTCCGGAATCAATATGAGTCTGGAGAAGAGTATCGTAATTTGCTGCATAAACCATGTAGCTTGGAGCAATGATCACATATGGCTGATGCACACGTTCGATCATTTCGATGTTTTCCAGATAGCCTGCGATATCTGTGTTATAAACATCATTTTCAGAGCTGTTCTGTGCAAAAAGAATCTGCAGTCTGCCTTTTTTGGAGTTGATGTTATAATGACGGCCGGTTCCCAGATGTTCTACCAGAGAACGGGGTTTACGTCTTATATATACCTGAATATGATCAATATCGCTGTTGCTCATATTGGAGATCGGAAAGTCAATGACGCGGTAACGTCCAAGGAAAGAAAATGCTGCGATAGGACGGTAATCTAAAAGACCTTCCACCTTAATATGAGTTCCTGATGATGCAATAATTCCAAAAGCGTTAGCCATTTTATTCTACCCCCTTTACACGTTTGGAAATAAGCTCGATATGCTCGCTGTCTGCGCTTCCCACACAGGCGCCGCTGCCAATGTGGATGTCTTCAGCCACAAGAGCTCTCTGAACAACAGCATTTTCTTCAACCTCTACACCGGGCATGAGAACACTGTCAATGATCTTTGCGCCCTTGCCTACTTTTGCGCCGGTAAAAAGAACGGAATTTTTTACTTCACCTTCTACAATACAGCCCTGTGTAATAAATGCACGGTTGATTTTGGCATCCGGACCTATGTACTGAGGCAGAGCGGGGATATCTTCGGTATATATTTTCCAGGTAGGGTCGTTCAGGTCCAGTTCGTTGTTGCTGTCCAGAAGATCCATATTTGCTTCCCAGAGGGAGTCAATGGTTCCAACGTCTTTCCAGTAACCCTGGGATTTATAAGCTGCCAGAGTTCTGTTGTCAGCAAGAAGCTGAGGAATGATATCCTTGCCGAAATCATGGTGAGAATCAGCATTTTTCATATCTGCAAGGAGCATTTTGCGCAGAAGCTTCCAGTTAAAAATATAAATACCCATGGAAGCAAGGTTGCTCTTTGGATGCTCCGGTTTTTCTTCAAATTCAACAATATGTCCTTCACCGTCAGTGTTCATGATACCGAAGCGGCTTGCTTCTTTCATGGGAACCTCGATAACGGCGATGGTAGCATCTGCATTCATTTCTTTGTGGTAAGCCAACATTTTTGCATAGTTCATTTTGTAAATATGGTCTCCGGAAAGGATCAGAACATACTCCGGAGCATAGTTATCAATAAAATCAATATTCTGTGAAATCGCATCTGCAGTTCCACGGTATACATCCAGATCCGCGTCAGCCTTCTCGCGGGGAGGAAGTACAAATACGCCGCTTTCTCTTGCATCGAGTCCCCAGCGTCCACCAGCAGCGACATAGCTGTTAAGCAGAACAGATTCATACTGAGTAAGAACGCCTACAATATCAATTCCACTGTTTGCGCAGTTACTTAAAGGGAAATCAACAATGCGGTATTTTCCGCCGTATGAAACTGCGGGTTTGGCTACTTTGTTTGTAAGCTCATGGAGTCTGCTGCCACGTCCGCCAGCTAAAATCATCGCTAACATGTTGTTTTGTTTCATAGTGAACCCTCACTTTCCTTTTATATGCTTGTACTTTTTTATTATACATTTTTTAGCTGAAAAATTCTACTGGTTTATGTTAAAAAATGCAAGAAAAATGCTCAAAATTTGTTAAAACTGTATTAAAGAATGAAACAAATAAAAATAAATATGTGATATATGACAAGAAAAAACATGGTTCGACAAAAAGGTGCAGTAAAAGTACATATGAATAAAGCGTATTGAAAATACAGGGGATCGGAGAATCTGTGAATTACTGGACGGGACCGGAGATTTACGTTATAATAACAGGGTTAAAAGGAAACAATAAAGACAGAAGCAGGGATATGATATATTCCTGAATCAACAGAGATAAGAGGGATCTTTTGTGAAAAAAAGAGATGATTTTAAGAGATTTATTGTGTATTGCCTGGCAAGTATTGTCGTAATCGCTCAGACAGCAGTATTTGCCTATATCTGGTATGATTTTTACAGAGGGCTGATTTTTGAACCCTTCTGGAGAAAGGGAAACTGGGTTCTGATCGCTATTTATGGACTGATCAGCTTTATGTTCTCCAAGTTCTACGGGGGACTGAGAGTAGGATACCTGAAAAAGATAGATGTATTTTACTCTATGACTCTTGCTACGATCTGTACAAATATCATAACCTACCTTCAGATCACTCTGATCAATAGATGGTTTCTGGATCCATGGCCTATGGTGGAAATGACTCTTGTTCAGATTGTTATCATCATCGTCTGGGTATGGGGATCCCGGTTTATTTATTCCAGACTTTATGGCGCCCGTAAGCTTCTTGTGATCTATGGGGACAGAGATCCGGGAGATTTGATCCAGAAAATGAATTCACGCAGTGACAAGTATAATGTCAGCGGAAAAGTTCATGTAGATAAGGGGGAAAAGGCTATTCATCAGATGATGAGAGACTATGAGGGAGTAATCATCTGGGATCTTCCGTCAAATATCCGAAACCGTTATTTGAAGTACTGTTTTGCCCATTCTATTCGCTGTTATATGAGTCCGAAGATTTCTGATGTGATTCTTATGGGAAGCGAGCGGATCCATCTGTTTGACACGCCGCTGCTTGTATCGAAGAATATGGGACTTTCCATAGAGCAGAGAGCAATGAAACGGGTTCTTGATATTGTGGTATCGGGAATCGGTATTGTAGTTTCCTCTCCGATCATGCTGATCATTGCGCTTTTTGTAAAGCTGTATGACGGCGGCCCTGTGCTTTACCGTCAGGATCGTCTGACTCTGGGAGGAAAGGAATTCCGTATCTGCAAATTTCGCAGTATGTGTGTGGATTCTGAGAAAAACGGCGCCCGCCTTGCATCAAAAAACGACAGCCGTATTACCCCGGTAGGCCGTGTTCTGAGAAATCTTCATCTGGATGAGCTGCCGCAGCTTTTTAATGTATTTATGGGAGATATGTCTCTGGTAGGTCCACGCCCGGAACGAAAAAGCATTATGCATGACTACCAGAAAGAACTGCCGGAATTTTATTACCGCCTGAAAGTAAAAGCCGGGCTTACCGGATATGCGCAGGTTTACGGGAAATATAACACTACCCCTTATGACAAGCTGAAACTTGACCTTTTTTATATTGAAAATTATTCGTTTCTGCTTGATCTGAAGCTTCTTCTTATGACAGTGAAGATTTTCTGTCAGAAAGAGGTTTCTGAAGGTGTTGATGAAAATCAGAAAAATGCTTTGAAAAATCAGAAGTAGGAGAAGGTTTATGGAAAAGCCGCTGGTATCCGTGGTGATGCCTGTATATAACGGAGAGAAATATATTCAGAGAGCTGTAGATTCTGTTTTTGAACAAAAGGTATCTCTGGAGTTGATTGTGATTGATGACTGTTCTGTGGATGGTACGGAAAAGGTTATGGCTGAATACAAAAGCCGTGGGGAAGTACGCTATTTCAGAAATAAAACGAATATTGGAGTTTCCGGTTCAAGAAACAGGGGAGTCCGGGAAGCCAAGGGGATCTATGTGGCTTTTTTGGACGCAGATGACTGGTGGGAAAAGGACAAGCTAAAAAAACAACTTATTCTTCTTGAAAAAACAGGATCCGTAATCTGTTCCACAGGAAGAGAGCTGATGCATCCAGATGGAACATCAGCAGGAAAATATATTCCCGTAAAGCAAAGGATTACTTACCGGGAATTGTTAAAGCATAATAGTATTAATTGTTCTTCCGTGCTGGTACGGCGAGACGTGATCAGTCGTTTTCCTATGGAGCATGACGACAGCCATGAAGATTATATTACCTGGCTGAAGATACTCAGAGAATACCAGTGTGCGGTCGGAATTAACGAGCCACTTTTAAAGTATCGGCTCAGTGAAGGCGGAAAATCCAGAAACAAATGGAAATCTGCTATTATGACATACCGGGTTTACCGTTATATGGGATTTAACATACTGAAAAGTACAGTACTTTTTATTTCCTATGCGATTCATGGCTTGTGGAAATATCGCTGATGGACAGGAGTAGTTATGGGTAAGATTAGAAATTTGTGTATGACACAGCTTGTCAGAATGAAAAAAATAAAAGAGCCTGATATGTATACCTGGATATTTTCTTCTGTGGACAACTGTTATTATAATTATAATTCCAGGTATTTGTTTGAGTATGTAAAAGAGCATCTTCCGCAGATTACTCCTATTTTTGTGATTAATGAGGAAGGATTGCGCCGGGAATTATCGAAGAAGTACGGTGAACAGTATTTTATTGAAACGGAATCAAAAGAGGGAATTCGACGAGTACTGGAGGCCGGTGTATGGTTTACCTCAGCAGGACTCCCGGTATATGGACCGAGGCTTGGAAGGAATCGTCTGATTATAAATCTGTGGCATGGAGTTCCGCTGAAAAAGATTGCACTTATGGATCCTAATCTCAAAAAAATGTCCCGCATCTATTTTAAAAAAATCTTTTCTGAGAATTATACCTGGATACTGACAACTGCCAGGGAGCTTATCCCTGTTATGGCAAAAAGTTTTCAGGTTTGTGAGGAACAAATCCGTGTATGGGGGCAGCCTCGTAATGATCTTATTTTTTTTCCTCCGGACAGAAAAAAAATTCTCGGGGAAATTTATCCAGCGTTACCCAACTATCAGAAGGTGATTCTTTATGCACCTACCTTTCGTGATTATGGAAATACCAGACTTTTTCCCTTTGAAGATTTTGACAAAAAAGCGTTTCAGGATTTTTTGGAGAAGGAGCAGATTCTTCTCCTTCTTCGGCTTCACATTAAGGAGGCTACGGCGGCAGAAGATTTTGTGAATTCCCGCATCCGGTGCTTTGGCAGCAAGGAGGTTGGGGATGTGACTGGAATGCTTGGG
>OLPB01000903.1_pt1 | contig 15419 bp, 15 predicted proteins | sample 1672001 | NCBI WGS metagenome assembly OLPB01 (sample SAMEA3136635, study PRJEB25190) | human gut metagenome | biome: human gut; feature: human-associated habitat; material: faeces | place: Austria | collected 2013 | reverse complement strand
GCGGGTCGTCGCGGCGGATGCGTCGGGCGAGGTTTTGCGTGGAGTTTCCGGCGATGAGCACGGGGATGCGCGCCGATCGCGCGCAGGCGAGCGCCTCACGTGTGACCGGGCATGCGTCGGCGTCGATGATGAGGGTGGGCATGGGGTCCTTCCAAATGTCATGAGTATAAGGATGAAAGTGCTGCTTGCATCCGCGCATCGTTTTGAAGTGCGGGTGAGCTCTGTTGAGGCGGCATCTTCGACCATGCGGAACCATCCGTTATGCTTCGATTCGGCTGTAGGCCCATTCGGGGCACAGCTTCTTTACCGCTCTCATAATTGTGTCCGCATGCTGTGGCACTATTGCAGTATATGGTCATGTGTATGCGGAAGCGGGTGGTTTTGGTGATCGATGAGGAATATATCGAGCTTTCTCCTGCCGCTAGTAGGTTGTGGGCAAAATCCGACGACGGCCTTAACGAAGAATGGCTCCCCCTGTTTCTGCACATGATCGACGCTGCACATGTCGCCGGCATGCTATGGGATTGCTGGGTGCCACTCGGTGTGAAGGATGCAATCGCGAGGGCAATGGGTGTAGATTGCGATTTTGCGAAGAGAATCACTGTCCTTCTTGCCGGCCTGCATGATTTGGGGAAGGCAGTTCCCGCGTTTCAGGCTCAACCCCTACGCCATGGAGGGGTGCTGATTGAGAACCTCTTTATCATGGATCTCAAGAGGCGAGGGTTGGGGTTTCCTCAGGATAGCGATGCCGCTTCGAATACGGCTCCACGCCATGCGTGGTGCAGCGCTGCGTTCTATCTAAGTTACTTGCATGGCCTGCCCGCATGTGGGTCTAGGGAGATGAAGAGCGCTGCGGCGTCTTTGGCGACTATTTTGGCATTACATCACGGCTCCACGCCGAACGAGCCTGTTCGCCCTAGAATTCTCAAGCAATACGCTTCCAAATTGGGAACGAAAGAACCAGCCTGGATTGATGCGCGTCTTGAATTGATTGCGTTGATTGAGTGCATTGCGGGAATTCAAGAGGGCGATTACATCAGGATTCTCAGCTCAAACGGCATGGGAACAGCGGGCGTCCCCGCAAACGTTGGGGTATTGCTCACCGGTATTTGCATCATGGCTGATTGGCTTGCCAGCAATAGAGATTTCTTCCCTTTGCTTCCGATGATTCCATCTACGAGTGCGGGGCGCGCGCTGCAGAACGGAAGGGCCTCACTGGCTGATTTGGAAGCCCGTGCGCAGGAAGCGTTCGATGTCATCGACATTCTTCCGCCCTGGTGCGGGCAGTGCGGTTCGTTCTTGAACGTATCTGATGATTTTGCCGACCGTTTTGGGCTGCCCGCCCAGGCGTCCCCACGCCCGGTCCAGATTGATGCCGTGGAACTGGCGCGAAGTGCCAGCTATGGGGGGCTTATGATCATTGAGGCACCCATGGGAGAGGGGAAGACAGAGGCCGCGCTTGCCGTCGCCGAGATCTTTGCTGCGCAATCTGGTCGCGGCGGGGTGGTTGTTGCCCTTCCTACCATGGCAACAACCGATGCGATGTTTGGGCGCGTTCACAAATGGCTCGATGGGCTGCCGCAGCCTGATGGCACAGAGGCTCGTTCGATTTATCTGGCACATGGCAAATCGAGGCTGAATGACGAATTTCAGGGAATCGTTGCGCGTTCAAGGAAATTTGTTCGTCAGTATTACAACGAGGCGATGGAATCCGGGAATCTTGCTTTCGCGGACTTGATGTCACAGCGCGATGAAGTGGTTGCCTCGGACTGGCTGTTTGGCCGGAAAAAGGGAATGTTGGCAAATTTCGTTGTATGCACGATCGACCAGGTACTCATGGGAGCACTATCCATGAAGCACTTGGCGCTGCGTGACTTGGGGCTTGCAAACAAGGTGCTCATTATCGACGAATGCCATGCATACGATGCGTATATGCAGGTATATCTCGAGCGTCTTCTTGAATGGTTAGGAAGCTGGAGTGTACCGGTCGTTATGCTTTCAGCAACGTTGCCTGAAGAGACACGTCGTCGTTTTGTTGCCGCTTACGAGCAGGGTGTTGATGCGTGTGCTCCGTTGGAGCATGCCCGCGCCATCGATATCGATGTCCCAACCATTGATTTATATCCGTTATTGACGTTGGCCGATGGCGAGCAAATCCGTTGCTGTGGGTCAAGGCCGTCTGCTAGGTCATACCAAGTACAGTTGGCATGCATAGATGATGGCGTTGACGTTTTGGCCGATTTAATCGCTCGCGCCTCTACCCAAGGAGGTTGCATCGGCGTCATTTGCAATACGGTGAGGAGGGCCCAGGAGGCCGCCGATGTCTTATCGTCCAAATATGGCGATGAGGTCCTGCTGACGCATTCTCGGTTTACCGATTTCGACCGTATGAAGAGGGAGAACGAGATTCGCAGGCTCTTGGGTGCGAATGCTACGCGTTCTAACGGCATCCGACCTGATCGGCTGATTGTGGTCGGCACGCAGGTCTTGGAGCAATCGTTGGATATTGATTTCGATATGTTGATTTCCGATATCGCTCCCGTTGATCTTGTGTTCCAGCGGCTTGGCCGCATGCATCGCCATGACAGGGGGAGGGATGGGCGGCCGGACGGGCTCCGGGAAGCTCGTTGTTATATCAGAGGTATTACGGGGTGGCACGCTGACGGTCCCTCTCTGCAAGCGGGAGTTGAAAGTATTTATGGAAAAGCCTCTTTGTTCGAAAGTCTGGTATCGCTCGGCTTAGTTTGTCCTGAGTCGCAGGTTACGGTCGATATTCCCGCCGATATTGCCTCGAAAGTCAGGAGGGCCTATAGCGACCGACGCGATCTGCTCATTCCCGATGGTTGGCAAAAGGGATATCGAGAGGCATGTGATGAGCGCGAGCGCAAAATGGCCATCAAAAGAATTCGCGCGGAGCACTGCTTGGTCGAATCAGCGGCGACGCTCCTTGAGCGCGGGCATGGTTTGGGCGAATGGTGCAGAAAAGCGGATGCTTCTGCTGGCGGTGATGCTCGGGATGACGATTGGGGTCCGCGTGCCGTTAGAGATACGGAGGAGACGGTCGAGGTTATTCTGTTGTGTCAAGAAGATGATGGGTTGCATCTTTTGCCTTGGATTGGCGATGAGGAACACGGCGTCCCGCAGGGTGCCAGGGTTTCGGCAGATGCTGTTCCGAGCTTCGACGAGCAAAAGGTCATTGCAAATTCCACTGTCAGACTTCCCTTGGAGATGTGTTCTGCGGATAAGATCGAGCCTTTAATCATTGAGCTTGAAAAGCGTTGTGGAGCGCTGCTTGGCGCCTGGGTTGATGCGCCATTATTGGCTGGCTCTCTCGTTCTGCTTCTCGATCGTCTGCCAGGTGGGGACTACGGGACATCTATCGCCGGGCATAAGATCTGGTACTCGAAATACTTTGGAATAAAATCTTGTTCATTGTAATACGATAGTCAAAGGGCTATATTTAATGTAATGACCAATAAGTTGTTTTAGTTCCTTGAGAACTGAATACAACGAATGATAGTGGTTACTTTTCGAATGCGCAGATCACGTGCGTCTTCATCTTGTTCCCCACGTTTGTGGGGGTGATCCAAAGATGTTATTGCGCTACAAGGTGTTTCCTCCAAATGGGGGGATTGAAGAGCGTGCGTGATCCCTTTTCATTTCAACAACTTAATAAGAATGGAGGTTTGACATGAATTCTGACACTGCCTCATTTTCGTTGCTGACGTCCCCGTGGATCAAAGTGCTTTGGCATGATGGCCATCAGGGTGAAGTATCGATTCTCGAGGCGTTTGAGAATGCAGATGCAATTGCCGAGATTACTGGAGATATTCCCCAGCAATCGGGCGTGCTGCTGCGCTTGCTCGATGCAATTATGCGCCGTGCGTATGGTCGTTCGATGCTCGATAGGTTTAGTTCGATAGACCTGTGGCTGTCAATGTGGGAGCGCGGGAGCTTCGATATGGATATCCTATCGGGGTATCTGGATGAATATGCTGGCTCGTTTGACCTCTTTGGACCAAAGCCGTTCTATCAGATTTCTGATCTGGAGTATGCGTCCGAGAAGGCATTCGATCCAGTTTCCAGTTTGATGGCCGATGTTCCGTCTAAACCGGAAAAGCACCTTTTTTCGCTTCGTGGGATTGCGGCGCCAAATCGCATGACGTTCGCCGAAGCTGCACGATGGCTTGTCTTTATGCAGGCTTATGACACGGCAGGGATCAAGTCGCCCGTTGCGGGCAATACCCACATAGTAGACGGAAGGGTGCGTGCTCCTAAAGGAATTCCTGGAACGGGTTATGTCGGAAATCTTGGACTGGTTTACCTAGAGGGACGCAATCTGTTCGAGACGCTGATGTGGAACTTCGTTCTTTTCGATGATGCTCGCGCCGATGTTTGTTTTCTTGGGAATCAAGGGGACCTTCCGCCATGGGAGAAGGATGAGGGTTCGTTCGATAGCAGGGAGCTACTGACTCCCACCGGCCTTGTCCAATTGGAGACCTTGCAGTCCCGAAGGGTGCGTCTTATCGCGGCTGAAGATGGCAACGGTGTAATCGGCTTTGTCTCTTGTTATGGCGACTTGTTGCATCCGGTTGATGCGATGAAATATGAGACGATGACATCCATGAGGCAAAGTGAGCCGCAGCGCAAACGGCTAAACCTTCCTGTTGCTCCATTTATGCCCCGCACGCACGATCCCAGAAGGGTTGTGTGGCGCGGGCTGAGCGGACTGCTTGCCGTTTCGAGCGGCGTCGGCGAAGGGCTTGATGACCGACCGGGAGTTATTCACTGGATGAACGCCATGGCCGACGAGCTCGCAGAAGTCGAAGACGACTTCTGCGATTTGCTTCCTAAGCACATTGCAATCCATGCGCAAGGTATTGAGTATGGGCCACAGAGCAGCGCGTATGTAGACAGCTTCGATGATCGGCTGCAGATAGGTTCCGCTCTTGCTATCCATGATGATGAGGCAGTGCGACTTGCTATCGAGCTTGCTGATAAGGCAGATTCAGCGATTTTCGAAGTTGCTAAGCTTGTTCGAGCTTCGGAGGAGTCGAAGGGCGATAAAGCATCGAAGGGCATTGCGTCCGCGAGGGCGCAGGATGTGGTGGTGGCCGCATGTGCAGAGGTCGATGCGCTGTTCAGGGCTTATCTCGCCGGTCTCACCGTAGGCGAGGACTTCCACGCACGAACTCTGAAGTGCGGGGATGCCATACGCAGAAGCGTTCTTCGTATTGGATTCGATGCTGTCGCTCAATCGAATGCCCAAGAGTTCGTTACGCACTCTGGTCGTAGTGTTGCGTATGCGAAGTCGCAATTCGTCCAAAGGGTCAACAAACTTTTGCCCTCAAGTGAATAGAACGCAATAGAGAAAGGAGCCTATATGGAATACGCGCTTAGTGGGCGCTCCTTTGCGCTCAATTGTTTTGTCAATAGGAAGATTAGAAGGCTGCAGCGTGAGATTATGGGTGAAGGTGGCAACGAGGCCGCTGCTCGAGCCCAGATGGCGCGCCTGAGAAGGCTCATAACGGGCGAGACCCCCTCTCTCCTTACTCTGGGAGACCTGGTACTTTCCGATTGGCCTATCGATGAGCTTGGTGATCCTGCGGGATCGTCGCGTGAGCTCCGTGCCGCCTGCGTCGCCCTCGGTGTCTATGCGGTCCTGCAGCAGGGAAAAGGCTATGGGGTCGCCGTGTTCTCTGAAAACGATGCAGAGAGAAGGGCGAACTCTTTTGGTCGTGCCTGCTGGCAGATTCAGCCCGATCAAAGCCTGGCTGCAGGGGTCATGCGCAGGCTTGCGTCCATCGAGGGTTCTTCTGATTTCTCCGGTGTTATATCGGGTGTTCGTTCGCTGCTGGGCTTGATGAAATCAGCTCGCACGGATGATGGTACCAATCGAATGATACGCCTGGATTTTGGCCTTCTGGCTGCTGATCTATATGAGATGCAGGGTCCGGCGTGTCAGCGTGAACGCGTGATTTCTCGATGGGGTTCCGCGTACTTCGTTCCCGTTTTGCGCGGGAGCAAGCAGGATGAAGATAACGAGTGAAAGGATCGATGATGCTGTACGTCGATTTTTGCGCAATCCAGAACGTTCCGTCCAACAACATCAACCGCGATGATACGGGGGCTCCGAAGACCGCTGTGTACGGCGGGGTGCGTCGCGCTCGCGTGTCGAGTCAGGCCTGGAAGAAGGCCATGCGCGATGAGTTTGCCTCGATGCTCCCTGAGGAAGTACTCGCAATTCGCACCAAGCTTGTCGCCGATCAGGTGGCTTGCGTAATCGAGGATATGCGCCCCGATTTGCAAGAGAAGGCTCTTCCTTTGGCCAAGGCCGCTCTTACCGCTGCCGGCATTGCTGTTGAGGAGTCCAAGCGAAGCGGCGACGACGAGGGAAAGATCGCGGCGAAGTATCTTATCTTTATTTCACGGGCGGAAATCGTCGCGCTTGCAAACGCGGCGCTTACCTGGGAAGATCGCGGGGTTGATTGGGCGACGGCTAAACCCAAGGACCTCAAAAAGGACGTAGCGGGGGCATTCCATGGTAAGCAGGGAATCGAGATCGCTCTGTTCGGACGGATGCTTGCTGATGCTCCCGATTTGAATGTCGATGCTTGCGCGCAGGTCGCGCACTCCATTTCCGTCGATCGCGTCACTCAGGAGTACGATTACTTCACGGCTATGGACCAGTGTACTGCCGACGATAATGCCGGCGCAGCCATGATTGACTCGACTGGATATAATTCGTCTACGCTATATCGCTACGCTACAGTGAATGTGAGCTCACTGGTGAAGCAGCTGGGCGATATCCAGACTACCGTCGATGCCGTTGCCGCGTTTGCCGAGGCATTTATTCGCTCCATGCCGACCGGGAAGCAAAACTCGTTTGCAAATCGCACACTGCCCAATGCCGTGCTTGTATCTATCCGCGACAAGCAGCCGGTGAATCCAGTGAGCGCGTTCGAAGTTCCTGTGGTGGCGAAGGGCGCCGAGTCGATTTCGCGCGTAGCCGCTCGCAAGCTTGGTGCCCGCGTCGGCTCGATTGAACGCTCCTACGACATGCCCGCCTGTGCGGCGTGGAATATCGTGGATTCGGAGCCGGTTGAGGAGCTCGATACCGTTGGCGTGCGCACGGATCTGCCTGGTTTGCTTGGGTCGTTGCGCGTTCAGCTTGCCGAGCGTCTGTAGACGGTGATTTAAATGAGTGTGTTGGTCTTGCGGCTCGCGGGACCCATGCAGTCCTGGGGCGATGGTTCAAGATTCCTTACGCGTCAGACTCGCAAGGAGCCCACAAAAAGTGGAGTTGTCGGATTGATGGCCTCCGCGCTTGGCCGTGCTCGCGACGAGTCCGTTGATGATCTGGCGTCTTTGGAGTTTGCTGTTCGTGTTGATAAGCCCGGAGAACTTGTGCGGGACTTTCATGCTGCAAGGGTGAGAGGGCAAAAGAATTCGATGATTTCGAACAGGTATTATCTGTCGGATGCCGTGTTTGTCGTTGCACTTGGCGGCAGTGATGACCTTCTCGCTGATGTGGCATCGGCTTTGGTGTGTCCAAAATGGCCGCTGTTTTTGGGAAGGAGGTCGTGTCCGCCGGACTTCCCGCTTGTCTTGAGCTTGCATTCCGAGAGCGATGACGTTCGAGAGGTGCTTCGGGGTGTGCCTTGGCAGGCTCCTGAGTGGTATAGACGGCGTCATTGTCCTGTAGAGTTGCAATTGGTTTGCGATGGTCGGGAAGGCGAGGTCTGCGAGGCGCGTGCGGATTATCCCATTAGCTTCGACCTTACGAAGAATCGCAGCTACGGCATGCGCCCGGTATTTACCGATATGATCGCGAACCCCGATTTCGTCGACGAGTCTCATCCCAACGTGGATGAACACGATCCAATGGATTTCTAGCCCGGAAAGGAGGGTGCTATGTATCTATCTTGCCTTGAGCTCGATCAAGGGTCGGAGTCAACCTATCGGCGTATTGTCTCTCCTTACCGTATCCACGCGTTGGTTGAGGCGGCTTGCTCTGGGAACGAGGATTCCTCAAGCGGTGAATCGGCTGAGGGACGCATCCTGTGGCGTCTCGATATCTCTGAGTTTTCGAATGTCGCTCGGTTGTTCATCGTGAGCCCGTCTGCCCCTGATTCCGACTTGTTGCGCAGACGATTGTCGCTCGAATGCTCAGCGATTCGAACGAAGGAATATGATGAGCGGCTCGATGGACTGCAAGCAGGCCAGCTGTGGGCCTTTCGCCTCAAGGCGAATCCAGTTCGCAAAGTCCTCGTCGATAAGGGCTTGGCCAAGCGCGAAGGTGTTGTGGGTACGCTTCAGGCGGAAGTGACGTCGAAACAGCAAATCGATTGGCTTCTCAAGCGTTGCGAGGGATACGGTTTCCGCATTCCCCTCAATGCCGCGGGAGAGCCGCAGGTAAGGGTGAGTCAAAGCCGCAAGGAGCGCTTTGCCCGCAATGGCAAGCAGGTTACTTTGGGGACTGCCCGCTACGATGGTCTTCTGGAGATCTCCGATGCCGAGCTATTCCGGAAGGCGCTCGTATGCGGCATCGGGCGTGCAAAAGGTTTTGGCTGCGGATTGTTGACCATTGCTAGGCCGTAGGGGTGACTATGATGAGCGATGGTGGAAAGGTTGCCCAATCTCCAGCGATATCGCGCAAGTCCCCGCCTCCTCCGGATGTTATTGAGCTTGCGCGTATGGAGGATCGGATATCGTTTGCATATTTCGAGCGATGTGTCATCGGTCAGGAAGATAATGCCATCACTGTTGCGGATGCCGAGGGGGTCGTAAGGCTTCCTTCGGCATCCTTGGGCGTGTTGATGCTTGGCCCTGGTTCGTCCGTGAGTCATAAGGCGATGTCGACCATTGCGGAAAGTGGAGCAACGGTTGTTTGGGTGGGGGAGAACGGGGTGAGAATGTATGCGGCCGCACGGCCGCTCACCCACTCTTCCGCCCTTTTACAGCAACAGGCTAAGCTCGTTTCGAATACCCGGAGCAGGCTTGCGGTCGCTCGGGCGATGTATCAAATGAGATTTCCCCACGAAGATGTTTCGAAGTTGACTATGCAGCAGCTTCGCGGTCGAGAGGGGGCTCGAGTTCGGTCGGTATATCGTTCGATGTCAAAGAAGACTGGCGTGGAGTGGGATAAGCGCACGTATGATCATGACGACTATGAAAGCGGCACAGAGATCAACAAGGCGCTATCTGCGGCACATGCATGCTTGTATGGAGTTGTTCATGCGGTGATCGTTGCCATTGGATGCTCGCCTGGCTTGGGCTTTGTGCATGTCGGCCATGAGCGTTCTTTCGTTTACGACATCGCCGATTTATATAAGGTGGAGCTTTCGATTCCGGTGGCATTTGAGGTTGCGGCAAAGCAGCCTGAGGATATCGGCAGCGCCGTACGGCATGCAATGAGGGACCGGTTCTACGATATGTTCTTGCTGGGAAGGGTGGCTAAGGATATTAAGCGGCTCCTTAACGTTGCTCCAGATGAGAAAAGTGATGCCGAGTCACTCGCGCTTTGGGATGACAAGGTCGGTGAGGTCGCGTATGGCAAGTCCTATGGATGTGATGACGACCAGGTGGGGGAGCAGCCATGATTGTGATAGTTGTGACCGCTTGTCCATCCAGCGTTCGGGGAGATTTGTCACGATGGCTTTTTGAGATATCAACAGGCGTGTTTGTTGGTCATGTTTCCGCTCGTGTCCGGGAGGCTCTTTGGACGAGGGTCACTGCTTTCGTTAATGATGGCAAGGCGATAATGGCCTATTCGGCCAGTAATGAGCAGCATGTTGCATTTCGTGTTCATCGATCCAGCTGGAAGCCCAGGGATTGCGATGGTTTGGTTTTGATGGAGAGGCCGAGCGGTTGCGAAGATGAGAGCTACTATGGAGCCAGGAAGTCAGGCTGGAGCGATGCAAGCAAGAGGCACAAGGCCCGTCGCTTTGGATAAAGTGATACAAAACTGCCGCGCCGGGAATTGGGATCGCAGGTAAATAAGTGTTCCCCGCGTATGCGGGGATGATCCCTCGGCTTCGAGGAGGCGGTTGATGAGGACGGTCGTGTTCCCCGCGTATGCGGGGATGATCCCCGAGGCCCGCGCCTCCTCGCCAGTCATCGCTTCGTGTTCCCCGCGTATGCGGGGATGATCCCGCCCAGCCATTCCGGCTGCAGCCACTCGTTCGAGTGTTCCCCGCGTATGCGGGGATGATCCCTGGGTCGGCAAGGCCATGATCGTGCTCGACTGGGTGTTCCCCGCGTATGCGGGGATGATCCCGTCGCCGCGACTTGCGATCTGTACATCACCGCGGTGTTCCCCGCGTATGCGGGGATGATCCCTGAGCGGGCTTGCCGGTCATGGCGAACGCCTCTGTGTTCCCCGCGTATGCGGGGATGATCCCCAGACCGTCTGGCCCGATTCTGCGCCGAAACGGGTGTTCCCCGCGTATGCGAGGATGATCCCAACATTCTTCACGTCGTCGGCACCACGTCTTACGTGTTCCCCGCGTATGCGGGGATGATCCCATGACTTACGCCCGAGAGCTTCTCGGCTCCGAAGTGTTCCCCGCGTATGCGGGGATGATCCCCAGCCACCGGAGACGCGCATCAAGCTCCTCGAGGTGTTCCCCGCGTATGCGGGGATGATCCCGGTCTTATGGATGTCGCGCTTGGCGATGACCAGGTGTTCCCCGCGTATGCGGGGATGATCCCGTCAACAAGGAGGCCTAACCATGGCACATCACGGTGTTCCCCGCGTATGCGGGGATGATCCCGGTCTTGGTGTAAAGCGTGGTATTCCCGGAGGGGTGTTCCCCGCGTATGCGGGGATGATCCCACGCGGACCTCGGAATCGACGGCGCAACCGCCGGTGTTCCCCGCGTATGCGGGGATGATCCCGCCTTGTCGGCGGCGCCGGGCAGCTCGATCGAGGTGTTCCCCGCGTATGCGGGGATGATCCCACGGGGGCATCGACGTACTCGCCCTCGGCGTTGTGTTCCCCGCGTATGCGGGGATGATCCCAGCCGATCATGCCCCCCGGTCGACACGGTCTCGTGTTCCCCGCGTATGCGGGGATGATCCCGGCCTCGTGGCCATCGGCTCCCTCGTCGTCGCCGTGTTTCCCGCGTATGCGGGGATGATCCCTGGATCGATGACATGAGCGCGGTGCATGGTTTCGTGTTCCCCGCGTATGCGGGGATGATCCCTGCCCCGTCAAAAGCGGCGCGTTTTATGCGTATCGTGTTCCCCGCGTATGCGGGGATGATCCCACGTTCGATTATTCGAGGTTCAAGCCGAACGCCGTGTTCCCCGCGTATGCGGGGATGATCCCGGAGACGCGCTCACGATCTCCCAGTGGTGCAAGGTGTTCCCCGCGTATGCGGGGATGATCCACATGGGTCATAGGGGCTTGCCCCTATCCTTGCCGTGTTCCCCGCGTATGCGGGGATGATCCCGCGCCGAGCACAAGCGTTACTACGCCCAGACTGGTGTTCCCCGCGTATGCGGGGATGATCCCGGCCTTCCGTAGGCCAGCCCGCCATCGTCGAAAGTGTTCCCCGCGTATGCGGGGATGATCCCGTATACAGCATCGACGAGACATCCGCGCACCATGTGTTCCCCGCGTATGCGGGGATGATCCCAACGAGCTGGCGCGGGAGACGCGCGATGCGGTGGTGTTCCCCGCGTATGCGGGGATGATCCCAACCGCAACGCGAAGTGCCGGCCACCCCTACTTGTGTTCCCCGCGTATGCGGGGATGATCCCGACGGTCCCCTCGATTGCGTGCAGCATCTCGCGGTGCTCCCCGCGTATGCGGGGATGATCCCGCTGCGGGGAGCCATAGGGGCTTTCTCGCGTTCGTGCTCCCCGCGTATGCGGGGATGATCCCCGTCTCGGCGAGTCAGTATTACTCGACGTTTTAGTGCTCCCCGCGTATGCGGGGATGATCCCCCGAACCGAGCCGCCGCCAAGGGCGTGAATTACGTGCTCCCCGCGTATGCGGGGATGATCCCGTCCCGTGGTGCGGCGATTACGAGAACGTCGTGGTGCTCCCCGCGCATGCGGGGATGATCCTGTGCCGTCACTCGGGTCGAAGGTCGCATCGTTGGTGCTCCCCGCGTATGCGGGGATGATCCCGACGGGGACCGCGCCAAGTTCATGAATCAGATGGTGCTCCCCGCGTATGCGGGGATGATCCCGTCGCCATGACTTGCGACCTGTACATCACCGCGGTGCTCCCCGCGTATGCGGGGATGATCCCGATTGCGGCGCGCGTCACGAGTGACGCACCCCGGTGCTCCCCGCGTATGCGGGGATGATCCTACGCCCCCCGGCAAATGGATCACGGGGGGCGGCCCGTTCCGTTCGTGCCCATGACCGTGGCCAAGCGCGATGACGTTCTGTTAGCGAGGTCGTTCGTCTATGAAGCTCGTGTTCTCGTTCGCTCATCGGGTTGGGAGCGGCGCGAAGCGCGCAGAGACCTCCTTCGGCTCTTTCGGCGGGACGATACGCCGATTGTGGCCCGCGAGTAGATGGGCGGGCATTGCGCGGCCGCATAACTGGATCGCATTGCGGGAGCGTTATGGTTGGTCGGCGGGAGAATCTTATCGGACGCGAGGTTGTTATGCTCCAATGGGGCGCACATCCCTCTCGAGGTATAATGTGTACTATATATAAATACCTATCATATGGATGAAGGAGTTCGAAATGGCGACGGCTGCGCAGGCCAAGGCGACAACCAAATACATCAAGGAGAAACAGACGACGTTCGTGTTTCGGTGTCACAACGAGAATGATGCCGACATGATTGCGTTCCTCAAGTCACAGCCGAATGTGGCGGGGTTCATCAAGGGCCTTGTGCGCGAGAAAATGCAGGAGAGTATGTAGTGTGCAATAACTTACTGTTGTATAGGAAGCCCTGCACGATCGATACGCCCAGCTTAGGAGGTTGTGATGTCGGGTCCTGTTCTTCCGCCCATCGTGGATGTTGTCGAGGCACGTCCCCTTTCCGATTACCGTATAGCGCTTCTTTTCGAGGATGGAAAGCGCGGCATATACGATGCGTCTCCGCTCATCGGGGCGGGGGTGTTTCATACTCTTGAAGACCCTCTGGTTTTTAACACCCTGCGCATTGAATACGGTACGGTCGTATGGCCGGGTGGGATTGACATCGCCGCAGAGGAACTTTACGAAAACTGCATCTCCGTTTAATGCGGTGTCGATTTAACTGGTGATTAGGTCGGGAGCTGCTGGTGAAAGATGACATCTGGTTGCGACCGATTTGATGGCATCGCTTGCGTGTATGCCGCTGAGGTTGCGAGGTGCAGGTGTTTGTCATTTCGTTCATAGTGTCATTTATCGCTTATGGGATTTGGCACAGAGTGCGCGAATGTTAGGGGGAGCAATGCAGACGGATGCACAACGACGTGCGGTCAGTAACTATCGCAAGAAAAGCGTCAGGCAAATTGTGATGCGGTTCTATCCTAACGAGCAGGATGATGCGATATACAACTGGATTAAATCGCACGAGAATGTGAACCAGTACCTCAAGTCGCTCGTTCTCGACGATATGAAAAAGAGCGGGTAGGGGTGACTCATTTATGGTGCAACGCACCTCAATTCAGGGACAGTCCCTAAAATGAGGTGGGGGACATCAGCGCCCGGGTTTGCGTTCGTGCAACGGGGTCCGTGTGGGGTACAACATCGAGGATAACGGCATCAGAATACATCGCATGGACGACGCGGCGTGTCAAATGTACGACTTTGCCCAGGGGCGCTGGGTCAACAGCGCGGAGATCATGGACATGTTCATCGGCGAGCTGTGGGCTGACAAGGTGAGCGAAGCCGAGGCAAACAGCGTCACTCCGCGTGCCGCAGCAGAATCCATTCCCTGCGATAATGGTGCCGATTCGTCCGGACAAAAATCGATGCTGGCTGCTAAGGGTGCGAGTCAAAGCTTGCATAGGGACCCTGAGTGTCGCCGCATAACGGGGAAGGATGGAGGGATGGAAATGGGTGCGAGAAGAAGCGGGTCGCGCATTTTCATCGTCATGCTCGCAATACTTGCGCTCACGTTAATCGCCGTCGGTGCGGTCCGTATCGCGACGGGGCGCCTTTGCATCACATCCTCGCATCGCCCTGTCGACCGGTACGAGGGAGCCTCCGGGGCGGGCGATGCCGGCCTCTCCGCCGACCCCGCTGCCACGGTTGACGCCGACGCCGATGGCATCGCCGACAACGGTGATGTCCTTGCCGCTGCCCTCGCCTACATCCAGACCCGCCCGCACTACAAGAGCGTCTATTACCCTTCGGGCTATCCCGATGACGAACACGGCGTCTGCACCGATGTGGTTGCCATCGCGTGCCGGGAGGCGGGTTACGACCTTCAGGCACTCGTCGCGGCCGATGTTGCGCGGCGTCCAGAGGCCTATGCGATCGAGATTCCGGATCCGGCGATCGATTTCCGCCGCACGCCCAATCTCAAGGTCTTTTTCGATGCTCATGCGCAGCACCTGGTAGACGATGCCGATGAAATCACCGAATGGCGCGGTGGGGACATTGTCTTGTATGAGGGGCACATCGGGATTGTCTCCGACCGTCGCAATGAGCGCGGCGTTCCGTATCTCATTCATCATTCCGGGCCGTTTCAGTTGCGCTATGAGGAAGACAAGCTGCAAAGCTATGGACACATCGTCGGACATTATCGCTTGGATCCCACATGCTTCGCGCTGCTGTCACAGGGCGCAGATTCGCATAATTCCGCTACCTGACTTGGGCAGCTCTTCAAAGGTGGCGCCGCAATGAAAATCAAGGGCCTCATATTCTTCGACATCGATGGGACGCTCGCGCGCGGCGTAATTTCGGCCCGCTATCGCGCGTGCGCGGCTATTGCGTCCCGCAGCCAAGCGGCGCAGCCGGCGACGTTGCCATCGTAATAGGCGGTGAAACGCTCATCTGCGACGTACATCTCCGCGAGACCCCTGTGCGCTTCGGGTGTGTAGAAGTTCCAGGTGAATCCGAGCCACTCCCGGTGGAGGCGATAGATGCGTTCTCCCTCGTCGCCCGTGGGATCGGCATTCGCACTTACGGCCGCTTCGAGCGATTCGTTGATTGAGCGCCCCAGCTCCTGGAGGCGCTCGAACTCGCCCTCGCTCAGGTTGAGCATCTTGCGGTTTGCCTCGTCTGCGGCGGTGTCGCCCCACCGCTCGCGCACCTCGGTACCGTGCTCGCGCTCGTTTTGCTCCACGAGGTCGTGCTTCATGCCCTCGAACTTCGCCTTATCGTCCATGGGGACTCCCTTCTCGATGTGCTCGATTGTGCGCTCGACGGTGCGGATGAGGGTATCGAGTCGCTCTCGTTCGGCCCTGAGCGTTCCAAGGTGGCGCGCGAGCGTTCGCCGGCGCTCCTCTTCCGTTGCG
>OLPB01000891.1_pt1 | contig 15559 bp, 11 predicted proteins | sample 1672001 | NCBI WGS metagenome assembly OLPB01 (sample SAMEA3136635, study PRJEB25190) | human gut metagenome | biome: human gut; feature: human-associated habitat; material: faeces | place: Austria | collected 2013 | reverse complement strand
GTTTCTTGAAGATTTCTTCTGTCAGATAACGCTCATGCTCTGTCTGAAGGTCGCATCCCCAGAATACTTTGTAATCGAATTTGTCATTGTTTTTCTCCAGAAGTTCAATTGCTTCTGTATAAGTCACATGACCAAACTCAGAATCCACTACATGGTTCAGGCGATCCAGAAGTCCTTTGTCGATAAAGGAATTGAAGAAGTTCATCTCCTCCGGAGCATTCTCCAGCACATAACGGATCACGTATTTCAGCATGTCCTCTGCAAGATCCATATTGTCATTCAGATCGGCAAATGCACATTCCGGCTCGATCATCCAGAACTCAGCAGCATGACGTGTTGTATTGGAGTTCTCTGCACGGAAAGTCGGTCCGAATGTATAAATATTACGGAATGCCTGTGCATAAGTCTCACCGTTCAGCTGACCACTTACTGTAAGATTAGTCTCTTTGCCGAAGAAATCCTGACTGTAATCTACAGTACCGTCTTCATTCAGCGGAGGATTCTTCATATCCAGTGTAGTAACCTGGAACATCTCTCCCGCACCCTCGCAGTCACTTCCTGTGATCAGCGGTGTGTGTACATATACGAAACCTCTTTCCTGGAAGAATTTGTGGATCGCGTATGCACAAAGGGAACGTACACGAAATACCGCCTGGAAAGTGTTTGTTCTCGGTCTCAAATGTGTCATGGTTCTCAGGTATTCCAGAGTATGACGTTTCTTCTGAAGCGGATAATCTGGTGCAGATGCGCCTTCTACCTGTACTTCATCAGCCTGAATTTCAAACGGCTGTTTTGCTTCCGGTGTCGGAACCAGAGTTCCCCTGACGATAATAGCAGCGCCTACATTCAGCTTGCTGATCTCGGCAAAATTCGGCATATTGTCGTGATATACAACCTGCAGTGTCTCAAAAAAAGTACCATCATGAAGTACGATAAAACCAAATGCCTTGGAACCACGTACGCTTCGTACCCATCCTCCTACAGTTACTTCCCTGTTCAGGTATTCTTCTCTGTTTTTATAAATTTCTTTTACAGTTGTGAGCTTCATAATCTATACCTCTCTGTCTTCATTCTCATCCAATTGCTTTCTAGTATAGACTATTCGTTGGATTACTGCAAGGAGTAAATACAGGAGAAACATGGTTTTATTGCGTTTAAGCTTCCCATTTAAGGGTTCCGGTCTGTTCATAATCCTTCTGTATATTATAAGAAACAATTCCTTTCTCTGTTACCAGATAAAACATATCTCCGATATACACGCCGCGTACTCTGCAATAATCCTGATAACTCATGGAGCCTGCAAAAAGTTCACTGTCATTGATATTCAGATACATCTGCGGCTCAAATCCATTTTGATCATGATAGGAAAGCAGTGCATAATAATAATTCTCACTGCTGTCATATACATCAGTGTTATCTCCATAGATTCCATAAGCAAACCCGAACAGACTTTTCTTCGGAGCTGCAAGAATCGCATGGTAATTATAAAGCGCGTCACAAAATGAAACATCCTTTAATATAAAACGGTCTGTTTCTCTGACATCTGATGGATCGGAAATATCAAACATAGAACATTTCATCCCCGTCACATTGCCTGTATCCGGATCTGTTTCCCAGCCGATTCCCAGCAATTGATTTTCTCCGTAGAAATGCAGATACTCAGAAAATCCGGTAATATTCAGTTCGCTCATAATCCTGGGGTTCTTCGGATCAGAAAGATCTGCTGCAAAAAGAGGATCCGTATTTCGATATGTGACAAAATATCCTGTATCTCCCATAAACCGTGCAGCCTTTATCTGCTCTCCCTCTGCCAGATCTTCAATCTTTCCAATTGTTTTGAGTTTCTCATTCAGCACATATAATCCATTACTTCTGGAAAAATTACTATAATCTTTATTCCAGCCTTCAACAGTGGTTACAATGCGAAGACAGTCATCTGCCTCGTTCATGGAAAAATTGTTGTGAAGTTCCCCCACTACAGAACCTGCTGCCCCGTCGGTAAATTTCCCGTCTCTGTAGCCGATTCGTACAATTTCCGTACGAGTTTCCCGGTCATTCCAGATTTCTGTTGCTGAATAGATATTATTTTCACTGACATAAAAAATATTTGCGCTGCTGACAACGGCCATAACATCTGTTGCCTGATCCGGATTCTCCTGTGCGACAGCCCCTGCTACCAGATATATCCTGCCATTATAAGAAAAATCTTTTTCCGGTGTCGGAAGGTAAATATGGTCATAGGCAATATACTCTTCTCCGCACCTTGGCACATAGTACTGTAACTGATCTGCGCTGTCTCCGACTTCCGGAGTATATGATGTAAAAAGATACATTCTTCCATCAGTTCTTCGAGAGGAAAGATAACTTCCATCCTGATGATAAACGCCTGTCTTTTTGGGTTTTCCCCGGTCTGAGATATCATAGGTTTCTACTGTCACAGTAGTTACCGGCATACTATAACTGGTTCGGACTCCATCTGTATTCTTTTCTCCACCTGCATTTGCTGACGGAAGATCTATACTGCCTTTATAGGTTATATAATCTTCCTGCTGACAGATCAGCTGCAGGCAATTACCATCCACATACATTTCCTTATAATCGGAGCTGTTCTCTCCATTAATCTCACAGAGTAATTTCATGGACGCTGCATCTGCAATACGCAATGTTCCTTTACTGTCCATGGCATAAATACAGCTGCCATCTGTTTTTACGATATCTGCCTCATCAATCAGTTCTTCCTGTGTGGTGGTCGTAGAATAATCTTTACCTTCTGATGATGGATCAAAGCCATATTCCTGGTCAATCGGTTCTTCCGGCATAGTTGCCGCCATACTGGAATTTGAAGCAACCGAGTCTGTCCCTGCCGCATCTGCTGACTCTTCAACAGTCATGATGCGGGGCTGAACATTACTGTATGAAGAATTATTCTGCCATTCTTTTACCCGGACATAAAGATCTTCATAACTGTCCGTATGAGAAATTCCAGTAACCGGGGTCGTCGTCGGAAGAGGCGTTGGCGTACCGGTTCCTTCTGTTTCTGTATTTACCGGATCCTCAATAATACTCGTTCTGGTCTCCTCCTGTTTCACAGAATTCGTCCCTTCCCACATCGGGACCGTACCCAATGCCACCGCTCCGACAGCCACAACCGCCACTGCTGTAAGTACATATTTTTGCTTCATTCCATGCCTCCTTTGCCGGAATTTCCTTCGCACTGTTTTCACATTCTCCAAACATACCTTATAATGTCATTTTAACACAGTTCTGTTTCCGGACTGTAATATGCTACTGTCCCGTCTGTGCTTTTTATATGCAGACAGGGACTCAAAGCTCTGCGCCTTAAGTCCCTGTCTTTTGTATATTATGTGTTTTTTTATAATGATTCGATGAATCTCATAAATGCTTCTCTGCCTTCCGGTGTGCATTTGTAAACACCAGCATCTTCCAGAACATGTGTAAATACAATACCAACTTCTTTCTGAAGGATTTCATGAACATTCTCTTTGTTGATATCCTTGTATTTCGGAAGAAATTCAGCTGCCCATGCGGCATGTTTCTCAATCTTTTCGTTGGATGCGATATCTTTTCCTTCCAGAATGTATTCTTCCAGAAGTTCCAGTTCTTCTTTCAGTCTTGCCGGAAGAACTGCCAGCCCCATAACTTCGATCAGACCGATATTTTCTTTCTTAATGTGATGATACTCTGCATGCGGATGATATACACCAAGCGGATTTTCCTCTGTTGTGATGTTGTTTCTCAGAGTCAGATCCAGTTCAAACATATCGCCTGCTTTACGTGCGATCGGTGTGATCGTGTTGTGCGGTTCTCCGTCTGTCTCTGCAAAAACAAATGCAGCTTCATCGGTATATCCTCTCCATACTTCCAGTACATGAGTTGCCAGATCGACCAGACGCGCAGAATCTTTGTGACGGATACGAAGTACGGAAAGCGGCCATTTGACAATGCCGGCTTCCACATCTTCAAATCCCGGAATCGTCACATGCTTCTCAATCGGAGCTTTTGCCATTGCAAATGTATAATGTCCGCCCTGGAAATGATCATGACTTAAGATAGAACCACCAACGATCGGAAGATCTGCATTGGATCCCAGGAAATAATGAGGAAACAGTTTTACGAAATCAAACAGTTTGATAAAGGTGTTTCTCTCAATCTTCATCGGAGTATGCTTGCTGTTGAACACGATGCAATGCTCATTGTAATATACATATGGAGAATACTGGAAGCCCCATGGTGTATCGTTGATCGTGATCGGAATGATTCTGTGATTCTGTCTTGCCGGATGATTGACACGACCTGCATATCCTTCATTCTCCGGACAAAGGAGACATTTTGGATAGCTGCTTGCTTTCGCATTTTTTGCTGCTGCGATCGCTTTTGGATCTTTTTCCGGTTTGGAAAGATTAATGGTAATATCAATTTCGCCATACGGGCTGTCTACTTTCCATTTCTGATCTTTCTTTACACGATAGCGGCGAATATAGTTACTGTCCTGGCTTAATTTATAGAAGTAATCGGTAGCTTCCTGCGGACTGTTCTGATACTTATCCCAGAATTCTTTCTGAACCTGCGCCGGACGCGGCATCAGACAGTTCATCAGTCTTGTATCAAAAAGATCACGATACACAACACTATCTTCGATCAGATTTCTCTTTACGGCTTCATCCAGAAGTTCATTTAAAGTTTCTTCCAGATCTACATCAGAAAAGCTCTCTTCCGGTTCTACATATTCGTCTTCATGAAATACATCCAGAAGAAGATTGATGGTGTAATTTTTTTCACACTCCGGTACCAGCCCTGTTTCCATTCCATACTGTACAAGTTTCGTGATGCTTTTGCTTAACATAAGCCTGTCCCCCTGTTAAATTTATTTTTGGTTATCAAGATAGGAAATAAAGACATTTCCTGCTGTCTGGAATAACGCTGTACTGTCGTTCATTCCGTAAGGACTTACTTCGCCTGTTGCCGGATCAAGAAGCCAGGTATTGTACTGATCGTATCCAACGATCACTACACTGGAATCTGCACCGGTCTTGGCTATAACCGCACGCTGTGCACTGATTTCATAGAGTACATTTTCCAAACTGCATCCGGTAAGGTCGATCACCGTTCCTGAATCTCCCAGTCCCTGCTGCAGAACGTCTTTGTCCCAGGAACCACTTCGAATGATCTCCGGAACATCCTCTGTATTCAGCGTCAGCTGTGTTTTCATATTTCCACGTTCCCATACATATTGCTGTGCCCGGTTCAGAACCACACCTGTCAGACTGTCTGCATGGAGAATTGCCTGTGCCGGATCTGTCCACGTACTATCCAGTCCGCCCTTTGCATATACATAATAAATATTACTGATCTGACTCTTGTCAACATCCAGTTGAACTGTTTTTTCCCCTGTATTTTTCATCTTTGCAGTAAGAATCAACGGTTCGTCTGTTTCCGGTTTGTTGTCAAATGCCAGCTTGACGATCACGCCCTGGCGGGTTGTACTGCTCTGTTCAGCAGAAACAACCTTTGCTGCCGCTGCCTGATTATTCATGATGTTGTCCTTATTTTTCACAGTATAAGAGCTTCCAGTTTTTTCAGAAAGATTAAACTGCATAAGGGTACTTCCGACCGTCACATCTGTAATATAATATCCATCCTGATGATACTCCTTTTTGACAGTTCCGTCAAAACCTTCAATTCTAATTAAAGTAATTCCATCTGTAGTATGTCCGTTTTCATCTGTAAGACTGTCACCGTCCAAAACGATTCCATAGATCACATCTTCATTCATAAATCCCAGCACACGAAGGCTCTGTCCTGCATCCGGTGTATCGTTTCTTGTTTCCAGTGTGTCAAAATCGATGAATTTTACCTGACCAGCCTGATCACCGTCGCTGATCCGCCATGCTGCATGTGCATTGGTAGCCGAAACCGCAAACTGATTTCCATCAATATTATCTGCAAGCACATCATAACTGCTTTCATCAATATTGATCTGATAAAGCTTGCCTGCAAGCAAAAGAAACAGCTGATTATCTTTATTCACATAGCTCAGCGTTCCAAGGTCTGATTTCAGGAATTCAAATGATTCTGACGTTGGAATAAACACACGTTCCTCTACAACATTCTGATCATGGTCATAATGGTAGATTCCAACACCACAATATCCTTCATATGTTCCGCGGTTCATATAACCATAAACCATGAAATCCAGATCCCCACTGTCATTAATGCCCAGCAGCTTGATATCATGTTCTATTCTGGAGTCACGAAAATCTCCATTTGATTTTCTGCGGAAATCAAAGATATCTACAAATTTGCCGGTATCCGGTGCATAAGTCCACAAGGCACCTTCCTGCGTAAAAGCAGTCACACTGCCATCTTCATTGGAAAGCATCGTGACATTTTTGTCCCGGACTCCAAGAAGCAGCCCATCATCTGTGATCACTGTCTGCTGAGGATCAAATACCTGATCTGCGCTTCGCTGAAAATCCAACAGCATAATTCTGGTATCCGTATAGCGAAGCCGGTAAAAATCCGTTACATTGTAATACTCTGCACCACCGTTTTCGTTGGCTGCCTTTATCTCATATTCCAGCGAAATACTCGCCGTCGTCTCATTAATCTCTTTAATGACCGGGATGCCTTTCTTGGATATCTGCGGGCTTAAATTTCCCCAGCTGATCGTAGAAAGTGGTGACTGTATCGTCACAGCCGTAAAATTTGTTGAAGAAGATTCTGTAGATTCCAAATAGGCCGCGAGTCCGTCTGCAGAATTTTTATCCATGCACATCTGTGCAAAACTGGAAGCAAACTTCACATAATCCTCCGTATTCGTCGAAGACCTGGAAACTACTCTTGTGTAATAATACGCTTCTCCGTCACTGGTATCCAGCGAGATCTGAAGGGAATACTCCTGATTCATCAAAAGACCGGAACTGATCTCGATCTGTGCGCGCAGATATCCGTCAGATCCTGAGCTGTCAAGACTCTTGACCTTACGATTCTCAACGATCTTGGTTCCATCCGAAGTACGCACTTCATAGGACAGACTTTTGATTTTTTCCTCATAAGGATTAACAGCGATCGTAAGTTTCTTCGTTGTATCCAGCGGTGTTACACTGTCGCGGACAAAATCTGCTTCCATCGGCTGGCGATATCCATACATTCGATTTGCCAGCGTACCGTTAAAATCCACCATTACTTCCGGCAACGTCGGATTATTCATATCGGAACGATCATCCGTCGTCTCATTATTCATGAGAAAAGCAGTTCCCGCTACTCCCATTACAAACACGATCAGAAGTATCAAAAACCTTCTCAAAAATCTTGTTATGGTTCTCATACTCCCTCCTTCGCATCAAATCCATCCGGATAGAGAAGTTTTTCCAGAGTCAGATGGCCATGAATGGCATCCGTCATCTCTTTCAAAGCTTCACCCGAACGGGATCTGCCTGTCTTTACTGCCCGGATCAGGAGATTCTTCGGTGTATGTTCCATATCAATAAATTCCAGAATCTGCGTACTGTATCCCTTCGATTCCAGAAGTTCTGCACGGATTCCGTCTGTAAGAAGTGCAGACATTCTTTCTTTCAGAAGTCCATATTTCAGCACCGGAGAAAGCAGTTTATTCTGAATCTGGTCATTCAGTTCATGCTGACAGCATGGAACAGACAGTATCACCTGCGCATCCCACTCAACCGCTTTGGCAAGTGCATAATCGGTTGCTTTGTCACATGCATGGAGCGTTACCACCATATCTACTTTCTGCACACCTTCATATTCCGCAATATCACCACACAGAAAATGCAGTTTCTCATATCCGTATTTTTCTGCCAGTCCATTGCATTTCCGGATCACATCTTCCTTCAGGTCCAACCCAATGATATGAACGTCATATTTTTTGAGTTCCTTCAGATAATAATACATGGCAAATGTCAGATATGATTTGCCACATCCAAAATCCAGGATCGTGACCTCCCGCTCCCTGGACAATGCCGGAAGAATATCCTCAATAAACTCCAGGAAACGGTTGATCTGTTTGAACTTGTCATAAGCCGGACGATGGATCTTTCCTTCTTTATTCATAACTCCCAGATCCACCAGGAATGGAACCGGAGTTCCTTCCTTCAATATATACTGTTTCACACGATTGTGTGCCAGAATCTGAACAGGCTCTTTCGCCTGATGCTCTTTCACTTTGACAGTTACTTTACCCTTTTTGCTGACAAGAACACTGCCATCTTTGCATCTTCCCTGCACCTGCAGCTGGGAAAATCCACCCTCCTGAAGACTCTGTTCCACATATGCGATCACTTCTTCTCTGCTGTAATTGGAGTGAAGGACCTTGGTTCCCACCGTGGAGGATGCCTGATAACAGACGCTGCCTTTCAGTTCTATCTGGCGGATCCGCACCTTGGAAGGAGCCTCTTTTTCCTTGCTCCGCTGGCCGCTTAAGACTGCAAGCATCAGGTTTTCATCAAATTGTTTTTCCAAAAATTCCTGTAATGTCATCATATTTAATCTTTCATAATCCCTCTGTAATGCCCCTGTGTACACCATCGGATTCCGGCATTACGAACTGCAGTGTTCTTATTCGCTCAACTGTCAGAATCCACGGTATCTGCGTCGTCTGCACCGGCGCCTGGAAATCTCCTGATACAAAAGCACCTGGATCAGTTCATCCAGAAATTCATCAGGAATCTCCTGCGCTGCCATTTCTCCGTCTACCTGAGAACGTATCTGCCTGTAAAGCCGATGCATCATAAATTTGTCCGGATGCTCATCATAAAGTCTGCTTCCCTCATAATCCATAAGCTGACATTCTTCTTCAACTTTTTCCTGAATTTTGCGGGCAGTTTCCGGATAATAAGATTTCATCAGAGCAAATTCCTGCTCCTGTATTCTCTCTCTGCTGTAAAGAGAAGAATCTGCATACGTCATATAAAATGGAAGAAACTTGTCATAATACATGGACAGGCTCCTGTTTCGTCATCATCTATAACATTCTATGCAGAATCTTTTCAAGTGTGCGCTTCAGCCCTGAATGTCTTTCAGAATGCGGAGTGTCAGTTTGAAACTGTGCTCTGCTGCCTGCGCTTCGAATGTCGGATAATCCATCTCTGCACTTCCATCTGCTTTGTCAGAAATTGCACGGATCACAAGGAAAGGTACATTGTTCAGATATGCTGCCTGTGCGATTGCCGCGCCTTCCATTTCAACAGCGTATGCTCCAAATTCTTTTGTAATAAAATCTTTGACACCCTGGTCTGCCACAAACTGGTCACCGGATGCAATGCGTCCCTCGAATACTTCGATATCAGGATTTGCTTCTTTGCATGCTTTTACTGCAAGTGCGCGAAGTGCATCATCACTGTGGAAAGAAAAAGCTTCCATCTGCGGAATCTGTCCAACCGGATAACCAAATGCAATGGCATTCATATCATGATGGATCAGATCTGTGGAAACAACGATATCTCCAATGTTGATGTCTGCATTCAGACTTCCTGCAATACCGGTGTTGATCACTACTTCTGCTTTGAAATCATCGATCAGAATCTGTGTGCAGACTGCTGCATTGACCTTACCAATTCCAGAACGGACAACAACTACGTTTTTTCCTTCGATAATACCTGAATAAAATTCCATGGAAGCCTTACGTGTCACCTGAATATCTTTCATCTGTTCTTTGAGACTTGCTACTTCAACTTCCATTGCTCCTATAATACCAATACATCTCATAATATTGTAATCTCCTTTATCATCGTGCCCTTTTTCTGAAAAGCCGGGCACTGTAATCTGTTATCATCCCTGATTGTGAATAGCATAGTCTATTATAGCAAATGTTGCGTTTATATGGAAACTTTTTTTGCTTCACGGGGAATTCCTCTGGAAAATCTGCGGCAGACTTGTCCGCTTTGTCCTTTTCTGGTATACTTATTGGAAAAATATATTGTTATTATTTACAATAACTGAACTCAGGAGGTTAAGATTATGGTATATAAAACATCTGGTGTCTGTTCAAGCGCCATTTCATTTGAGATCGACGATGCAGGAAAAGTTCATGATGTAAAATTCCAGGGCGGCTGCTCCGGTAATACACAGGGCGTTGCCAGACTGGTAGAAGGCATGGATGCCAAAGAAGCGATCAGCAGAATGGAAGGGATTCGTTGTGGCTTCAAACCAACATCCTGCCCGGATCAGCTTGCAAAAGCTCTGAAAGAAGCTCTGAACTGATTTTAAAATTTCGGGTCGAAACCCAATGCAAAAGACTGTCGCTCCTCTGACTGGAAGATTTTTTATTTCCAATCAAAGAAACGGCAGTCTTTTTATATTATTTATCTATAATTTCTGTTATAACAGCCGGATTTAAACATCAGGAGAGATCATCTCTGTCCCACTTGTCACACAGCGACTGTATATCTCTGCTGAAACGCTCCAGGTCTTTGTTCGGCATGCCTTCGTTCTTTCGGATAACAGACATAAGGCGCTGTCCCATGGCAACCAGCTTCTGGAATGCACGTGCGGCTCTGCTTGCTTTCGGAGAAACAGAAGCTTTCGTGATTTTGATTCCCTGTGCCTCATAGATACAGGTATTGTTCGCCAGATCATAGACGGTTCCGCTGAACGGTGCCATAGAATCCAGTCCCAGTTCCTCCTGCAGTCTTCTTGCAAAGATCTCGGTCACTTCATCATCGCCGTGGGTGACAAATACTTTTTCCGGTTTTTCTTTGAATGCCTTGATCCAGGTCATCAGGCCATTCACATCCGCATGACCGCTGATACCCGGCATCTGACGGATCTCTGCGCCTACAGCAACCGTCTCACCAAACAGTTTAACTTCGGTCGCACCTTCGATCAGGGCACGGCCAAGCGTTCCGATTGCCTGATACCCAACAAACAGAATCGTATTGTTCGGATTCCACAGATTATGTTTCAGATGATGTTTGATTCGGCCGGCATCGCACATACCGCTCGCGGAAATGATAACCTTGCAGTCTTCGTCAAAGTTGATTGCTTTTGAATCGTCACTGGTAATCGAGGTCTTTAATCCCGGGAACATCAACGGGTTGATGCCCTTCTTCACCAGTGTCATCGCTTCTTCATCAAAGCAGTCATAAATATGTTCATTAAAGATCGTTGTCGCTTCATTTGCCAGCGGGCTGTCGACATAGACCTTAAAGTTATCGTGTCCGTGTACACGTCCTTCTTCTTTAATCTGTCGGATAAAATACAGCATCTCCTGCGTACGTCCGACTGCAAAAGAAGGAATGACAACGCTTCCACCACGGTCAAAAGTATGCTGGATCACTTCGGTAAGCATTGCTACATAATCCGGGCGTTCACCGTGACTTCTGTCACCGTAAGTAGATTCCATGATTACATAATCTGCATCATGGAGATAAACCGGATCCTTGATCAGTGGCTGATTCAGGTTACCGATATCGCCGGAGAAGACTATTTTCTTTTCTTTGTCATCTTCCTGAATGATGATCTCAATGCTCGCAGATCCAAGGAGATGTCCGGCATCTACGAAACGTACGCTGATTCCCTCGGCCGGTTTAATGGTTTTTTCGTACGGACACGGAACGAAGTTCTGAATGACACCCATGGCATCTTCCATGGTGTATGCAGGAACAAATTCCGGTTTTCCCTGACGACGTCCTTTACGGTTTCGCCATTCTGCCTCGAACATCTGAATGTGGGCACTGTCTCGAAGCATAATGTCACAAAGGTGGCAGGTAGCCTGTGTTGCATAAATCGGTCCCTGAAAACCTTTTGCGTAGATAGCGGGAAGATTTCCGGAGTGATCCATATGTGCATGGGTCAGAAGAACAAAATCCAGATCACTTCCCTTTACAGGAATATCCTGATTCTCGTAGTAATCCGGACCCTGTTCCATACCGCAGTCTACCAGGAATTTCTTTCCTGCTGCTTCCAGATAATAACAGCTTCCGGTTACTTCATGTGTCGCCCCAATAAAGGTAATCTTCATGTGCGAACCCCCTTTGTCTGAAAAATCATCCAAGTATGTTTTGTTGTAACCATTATACACGATTTGATTGATTTTTAACAGTCTTTTTGTGCAAAAAAACAATAAAAATAAGGCGGGGTGTATGAAGTCCCGCCTTGTTTTGTATGGTTCATATGATTTTGTAGATATGGTTAAATGATCCTTTTTTTGCGTATGATTATGTTATTCCTTTGCGCATAAGATCATGAATAATGTGAACTCTGACGAGTCCGACATGATTTGTGAGTACGTTGATGTCCCTGGACAGTAATGGTGTTTACATAAATTTATTTTGCATCCTGCGACCTTCTTCGCACTTCACGGATTACTGATTAATATTTTTCTTCTTTTCTTCCTTTTCCAATGGTCATTATTTGACCATGATACCCTGCGTCAGCGTAGAGGTAGATTCTTTTGTACCTGACTGACTGGCTGCATGGTATCCACGCACACGGTAATATGTACCTGATGGAACTGCTACGTCGATTTCTTTGCTCAGTTTCGTTGCATTATTTGCTGTGAAATTCCAGTACTTATATGTTCCGTAGCTTCCATTGACCTTCCGTTCCAGATAAATTGACAAATACACTTTGCTACATTTTCTATGACACTGAGTCAAACCAGAAATAATTATTTCATTGCTAGCTACCTTTTTAATTGTAGCATTACCAAAATTAAGATAGCTACTTCTTGCCAGAATCGTTGAAGTATCTTCTGCATAGTCTTCTGTCGTTTCTTCATCTGTAATCTCATCCAGAATACTGGTCGTATCTGCATATACCGGTGCAATGCTTATTCCAACAGATAGACCAACTGCCAGACTGATTGCAAGCACCTTCTTCCAGATATTCATTTCTCACTTCCTTTCGCCATGTAAACAACCTTTACATAACTATATACGTAAGAAATCTGGAAAAATCACTCTAAAATTTCATTTCTTTAACTATTTTTTTCAATTCATCTATTTGCATTTTTCCAATCCAGGAATATGTACATTCTCCTGATGACCAAGTAGCAACATACGTAATATGTTTATCTTTTTTATCTCTCAATTCCTTTATTATAATTTTTATCCCATTATTAGTTATTTCATCTATAACTTTTTCAGTTCCATTAAGACTTCTTATCTTACTAGTTGTAAACTGATCTTGTTTATCAATATAAAGAACTTCTATATCTTTTTTATATTGATATTCTATATCTGCATACGCCGATCCTTCTCTTACTTCATAATCCATAAACTCCATCCCGTACGGCCTATAATAAAATTCCGGCATCTTTACATCCAGTTTCTCTTCTATATCCGCAATCGCATCACTTTCTTTTGTGCTTGCATTCTCATTGGAGTCATCATTATATGAAATAAACTGGCTGTCATTCCCGCTCAATATCCGCACACTGTTCACCAGATACTTCCGGTTCGCCTCGCTGCTCATACTTGCAGCGAACACGCAGATCAGACACAGGCCCGCGATTCCGGCGATTCTGCCAAAGCGCACATAACTGTGTTTCCTTTTGCCGGAGTTTCTGTTCGCATCGCGTGCAGGATTCTTTGATACACCTGCGTTTTTTCTGAATTCCAGAATTTTCTTTTCCGTAGATTCAGGCGCTGCTTCTTCCGTATTCTTCTCATCTTCTGCCTTCTCATCTGCCACATCCTCCAGCAGACCTTCTTCTCTGGCACGCTGATAGAAGCTTTCTCTGGAAACGCTCAGTTTCTCTACGATATCCTGATTGTCCTCAAATTTTCTGCCATCAAAAAGAGACTCCTCGATGGCATCTGCTTCCTTCAGATATTCCTCTTCCAGCCACTGACGGAATTTCTCGTCATCCTCCATATCCGGCATATCCAGGAACGCATCATCTATCTGATTGTCGTTCTGTTCTTTCTCAAACTCTTTTTTCATGATATTATCTCTTTCTTGACAATTCTTCCCCGGTGGTTCATAGTTATTGGTAATAAAATGATTTTCAGGAGGTTTTCCCTATGAAACATATTGTACTTACCGGCGGCGGTACTGCCGGACATGTTACACCAAATATTGCTCTGATCCCGACACTCAAAGCTGCCGGATATCAGATTTCCTATATCGGATCTTACGAAGGTATCGAACGTAAACTCATTGAAGAAATGGGTATTCCATATTATGGGATCTCATCTGGAAAGCTGAGACGTTATTTCGATCCCAAGAACTTCTCCGATCCTTTCCGGGTATTAAAAGGGTTCCATGAAGCAAAGAAGCTTCTCAAAAAACTGAAACCCGATGTAGTCTTTTCCAAGGGTGGTTTCGTTACCGTCCCTGTTGTAATTGCAGCCAAACGCTGCAAGATTCCAGCAATCATCCACGAGTCAGATATGACTCCGGGACTTGCCAACAAACTGTGTATTCCATCAGCCGTTAAAGTATGCTGTAACTTTCCTGAGACTGTCAGCAGTCTTCCGGCAGATAAAGCCGTACTGACCGGCACCCCGATCCGTCAGGAGCTGATGAAAGGTGATAAGGAAGCCGGCCGTCAGTTCTGTGGATTTACTTCTGACAAACCGGTACTGATGGTGATCGGTGGAAGCCTTGGTGCAGCCTCTGTAAATGACCATATCCGCAAGATTCTCCCGGAACTTCTGAAAGCTTTCCAGGTGATCCATCTCTGCGGCAAGGGTAAAATGGACGAAACCCTCAAAGGTACCGAAGGCTATGTTCAGTATGAATATATCAAAGAAGAACTTCCGGATCTTTTTGCCCTGTCTGACGTGGTAATCTCCCGCGCAGGTGCAAACGCCATCTGTGAGATCAGTGCTCTTCACAAACCAAATCTTCTGATTCCGCTGTCTGCAAATGCCAGTCGTGGTGACCAGATCCTGAATGCCCGTTCTTTCGAAAAACAGGGATTCAGCATGGTACTTGAGGAAGAAGAAATCACTGATGAGAAACTTCTGGATACGATCCATCAGCTGTATGACAACCGTCATTCTTTCGAAGAAGCAATGTCTGCAGGCAAACAGATGGATTCCATCCATCATATCGTTTCGTTGATCGAAGAATGTGTTTTATCAAAAAAATAAACAAATAGCAGGATGCAGGCAGTTATCGATGTGACTGCCTGCATATCTTTTCCATTTCTTCAATTATCCAGGCTTTCGACCGCAGATTCCTGTTATTTACATTATTCGGTGTAATCCCATACTCACTTGCCACTTCTGCTGCTGAGAGTTCCTGGAATTTTGTTTTGACCAGAATATCGTAATTCATCGGATTTCTCTTCCGAAGTCTGTTCAGTACAAGTTTCTGATATTTCTCTTCTTCCATACGAAGTATTCTTGCCTCTGGATTACTCTTTTCATCCACCGGCTCATACGCATTTTCCTCATCATCAATCGTATAACTTTCCTGTCTGGATGAGGCTTTTCTATAATAGTCCATACATTTGTTGGATGTCGCTTTCATCACCAGTGCTTTCAATTTGTCAGGTCTGGAATAATCCAGTTTTTCGAGGCTTCTGGCATGATAGTGGATATCTAGCCAAGCCTTTTTAACAACTGCATAT
>OLPB01000886.1_pt1 | contig 15690 bp, 12 predicted proteins | sample 1672001 | NCBI WGS metagenome assembly OLPB01 (sample SAMEA3136635, study PRJEB25190) | human gut metagenome | biome: human gut; feature: human-associated habitat; material: faeces | place: Austria | collected 2013 | reverse complement strand
TGCCCGGAGCCAACAGCGGCAGGGACACCTGGAAGAACGTGCGGAACTCCGAAGCTCCATCAACTCGTGCGGCTTCAAGCAATTCCGTCGGAACCGCCTGCTCGCTGAAGATCCACATCAGGTACAAACCGAACGGGCTGATCAGCGACGGGATGATCATGGCCCACGGGGTGTTCGTCAGGCCCAATTTGGCGAACAGGAGGAACTGGGGAACCGCCAACGCGATGCCCGGCACGCTGATCGCGCCGATGATGACCACGAACACCGCTTTGCGCCCCGGGAAGCGGAACTTGGCCAGAGCGTAGCCGCCCATGATCGCCAGCAGGGTCGCGCCGCCGGCGCCGACCACCACGTACAGGATCGTGTTGAACAGCCAGCGCGCGAAGATCCCGTCCTGATAGGAGAACACGGTCGCGATGTTGTCGAACAAAGCGAACGTCTTGCCGAACCCCAGGCCGAACGTGCTCGTGAAGTCGGCCTGTGTCTTCGTCGCGTTGATCAAAAGGTAGACGAACGGGAACAGGCAGTACACGGCGAAGACCGCGCACAGGACGGTCAACAACGTGGAACGCCTCGGGTTGTTCACGTTCGCGAACCCGGCCTTCGCGCTGCGCCTGCGTTCGGCGGCCTCGTCGGCGGCGATCCTCTTCTGGCGGGCCTTCTCCGCCTTCCTGGCGGCCTTCTCCTGGGCCTTGAGCTCGGCGTCGGTCAGGCGACCGGCGGCCGAAGTCGTTGCTGCACTCATCACATACGCTCCTTCACGATCATCATCGATTCCTCAACACGAACAGCAGTAGTCGTCGTCACTTCATCTGCTCCTTGAGGCTGTTGAGCTGGACGATGTAGGCGATGGCCATGGTGATCACGGCCATCACGATCGCCAACGCGGCCGCGTAGTTCGACTGGTTGCCGGAGAAGCTCAGGTTGTACGCGTACATGTTCGGCGTGTAATACGTCGTGATCGCATTACCAGGAACCATGTTCTGCAAAATGCTCGGCTCGTTGAACAGCTGGAACGAGCCGATGATGCTGAAGATCACCGTGATCGCCAGGCTGCCGCGCAATTCGGGAAGCTTGATGCTCTTCACGATCTGCCACTCCGACGCGCCGTCGATGCTGGCCGCCTCGTACAGGGAATGCGGGATGGTCGACAGCGAGCTGTAGAAGATGAGCATGTTGTAGCCCGTGAACTCCCACGTCACGATGTTCCCGATACTGGCCAACAACACGCTGGGGGCGAGCACGTCGATGTCCGTGCCCAGGAAATCGTTCAACGAACCCACCAGGCCGTACTTCGCGCCATACACGAAACCCCAGATCAACGTCGACACCACCGCCGGCACCGCGTACGGCAGGAACGTCGAGATACGGAAGAACCTCGTGCCATGCAGCTTCATCGAATCCAACGCCAGGGCCATCAAAGCCGACAGGCACAGCATGATCGGCACCTGCACGCACGTGAACAGGGCCACACGACCAACACTGCTCCAGAACTGGCCATCACCCAACAGGCGCGCGTAGTTCTCGAAGCCGACGAACTTGGTGCCGCCGATCATCTGCTTCTTGAAGAACGAAATATAAACGGCGTACACGATCGGCACGATGAACACGAACACGAACACCACCGCAAAAGGCCACATGAATTTCCATCCACGCCAATCGGCCTTGTGCTTATTCACACGAGCCTTGCCCGAATGCACGGGCGCAGCTGCGATATCGGCTGAAGCCATTCCCAACCCCTCTCCTTCGAAGGTTGACCAAAATGTTTGCGTTATCATCATAACACCATTTGTAACATTGTCCAATCGTGTTGAGTACCGTGTTGAATTAAGGGTTTCTCAGTCACTCTGCTACAATGGTCACGAAGACAACGATGTTATCGTTACCGTAAGCGACCCTAAGATAAGCGTTGCAAACGAAACACCGACATTAATGAGTCAAGCGAGGGTGAAATGTCGAGGCCAACACAGGTGTCCATGCAAGACATAGCGAAAGCCGCCGGCGTTTCGCCACAGACAGTGTCCCGCGTGGCGAATGGCAGCGATGCGGTGAAACCCGAAACACGCCAGCGTGTCGAAGCCGCAATGGAACGCCTTGGGTATCGTCCGAATTATGCGGCCCGAGCCCTAAAGCACGGCCGCTTCCAGGATATCGGCGTGGTGATGTTCAACACCGCCACGTTCGGCAACGCCCGCATCCTTGATTCTATTGTGGCCAACGCGGCCGATGACGATTATTCAGTCACCATCCAGACCATGCGCCACGGTGCGGAACGCACGCTTTCCGCCGCCATCGATCGCATGCAGCGTCAGCCGGTGGATGGTGTCATCGTAGTGCTGGAGGAACGCATCTCCGATTTCGTCGGATACAAGCCTCCGCGAGAATTTCCAGTCGTGCTCATCTGCGAATCCGCCGCCGACCACTGCCCCACCGTTGACGCCGACCAGTATGGCTGCTCGACCGCTATCGTCGATTACCTGATGAGCAAGGGGCACAAGACCGTCTACCACATTGCCGGACCGTCCACCTCGCGCGCCGCCGAAAGCCGCGCCCGCGGTTGGCGAGAAGCGTTGGAACAAATGGGAGCACGCATACCGAGCATGTACATCGGCGATTGGTGCGCGGATTCAGGCTACCAGGCCGGCGTGGCGTTGGCCCACGACCCCGACTGCACGGCCATCTACGCCGCCAACGACCAAATGGCATACGGCGCAATGCTCGGGTTGCAGTCAGCGGGCAAGCGCGTGCCCGAGGATGTCAGCATCGTGGGCGTCGATGATTCGCTGGTCGATATGGTCCCGCGCTTGAACCTGACGACCATGAAGCTGCGCTTTGACGACATTGGCGCCACCGCCTTCTCCATGGTCCGCCGTCAATGCGAAGGCGAGAAGATACCGGTCGGCGTCAAAACCGTAATCCCGCCGGAACTGATTGAACGCGGTTCCGTGCTCGACATCAGCTGACGAGCGGCATGCGCTGGCATCCACTGGTACCTGCCAGTGATCCACCTGCCAGTGATTCATAGGCAACGCCAGGGCATTAGTCAGACCGACATGGCCCAACGGCTGGGCGTGTCACGTCGCTGGCTGATCGAATTTGAACACGCCCGAGTCCCCAATCCCGAATTCTCCACCATTCTCAGCGCCCTGACTGAGCTTGGCTTGTCGCTGGATGTCCGCAAAACCCCGCAGCCCGCCGAACTCTATGAATGGTGACACCATGAGCGAAAACACTCTCAATGCATAAGAAATCAGATCTTAAGCGGCACACGGGAAACGAATTCGCGCTTCTCGCCTGTTATTGGATCGGTGAATCGTAGCACACGCGCCACTAATTGCAGCGGCTGGCTGAAATCGTCGTAGGGGCGTGTCTGGATGCGCGGGTAGAAGTCGTCGCCCACGATGGGCAGGCCGAGCGAATTCATGTGGACGCGCAATTGGTGGGTTTTGCCGGTGCGCGGGTGGAGTGTGTAGCGGCAGATGGGGTGATTTCCCGGATGGGGACCACCCTCCGGCGCTTCGCGCCACCTCCCGCCAGCGGGAGGGAAACAGAGGTCGCCGCGCTCGATGAGGGTTTCGGCGTTGGCCAAACCCGGTTCCTCGAATGCGGCCATCGTGCCGTGTTCCTTGGTGATGTGCGATCGGCGCAGCAATGGGAACGGGCGTGGCGGTTCGACCTGCATGATCGTGCCGAATCGCGGGCCGCTGATCGGCCGGCAGGGTGCCAGGCATTCATAGATCTTGACGGCCTGCCGGTTCTGGAACAGCATCTGATATGCGCCGCGGCAGGCCGAATCCCGCACGAACACCAATACGCCGGCGGTCATGCGGTCCAATCGGTGCGCTGGCGTGATGTCCGGCTCTCCCAGCCGCTCACGCAATCGGATCAGCGCGGTCTGCCGATACCACATGCCGCGTGGCATGGTGGCCAGAAAATGCGGCTTGTCCACCACGATGATCCGCTCGTCCTCATACAGCACGTCCATCTCAAACGGAATATGAGGCTCGTCAATCACATACCGATGTGGCTTACTCAACGGTCACGGACTTGGCGAGGTTGCGGGGCTTGTCCACGTCGTAACCCTTGAGCTTTGCCATGCCCATGGCGAACAGCTGCAGCGGCACCACGTCAACCAGCGGGCTCATCAGCGTTGGGCAGGCGGGGCGCCAGAACACCACGTCAGCGTACCGTTCCACATCCGGGTCGCCCTGCTCGGCCACGGCGATGATGTACGCGCCACGAGCCTTGACCTCCTCGATACCAGAGATCACCTTGGCGTGCAACACATTGCGGCCGCGCTGCGGCGGCACGATGAACACCACGGGCTCGCCCTCGTCCACCAGCGCGATCGGTCCATGCTTGAGCTCGCCGGCCGCGAAGCCCTCGGTGAACGTGTAGGCGATTTCCTTGAGCTTCAACGCGCCCTCAAGCGCCACCGGGTAGCCCACGTGGCGGCCGAGGAACAAGAAGGAGTTGGCGTTCACCATGCGCTCGGCGGCCGCCTGGATGGTCTTGGGCTGGGTGTCGAGCACCCACTGAATCTTGCGCGGCATGTCTTTCAGGGAGTCGAGCATCTGATGAATCTCATCGCGGAACATCGCGCCCTTGACCTGCGCCAGATACAGGCCCAGCAGGTAGGCGGCGGTAATCTGCGCCACGAACGCCTTGGTGGATGCCACGGCAACTTCCGGGCCGGCGTGTGTGTAGAGCACGGCGTCGGATTCGCGCGGAATGGAGGCACCCTGCGTGTTGCAGATGGCCAGCACCTTGGACCCCTGTTCGCGCGCGTGGCGCAGGGCCATCAGCGTATCCATGGTTTCGCCGGACTGAGAAATGGCCACCACGAGCGTACGCGGGGTCAGAATCGGGTCACGGTAACGGAATTCGTGCGCGAGTTCGATTTCCACGGGGATACGCACCCAGTGTTCGATGGCGTATTTGGCTACCTGGCCGGCGTAGCTGGCGGTGCCACAGGCCACGACGATGATTTTGTCGATGGCCTTGAAGTCGTGTTCGTCGATACGCACTTCATCAAGGGTGATGTCGCCATTCGTGTCGAAGCGGCCAAGCAGGGTGCGCTGCACTGCGGCAGGGTCTTCGTGAATCTCCTTGTCCATAAAGGAATCCCAGCCGCCCTTTTCGGCGGCCGAAGCATCCCAATCCACGGTGTAGGTCTTCGGGTTTTCGACCACGTTGCCGTTGAAATCGGCGACGATGACCTTGTCGGCGGACACGCATACGGCCTGATCCTGGTCGACTTCCATGGCGCGCTTGGTGTAGGCCACGAATGCGGCGACGTCGGAACCGAGGAAGTTCTCCCCCTCGCCAAGGCCCACGACCAGTGGCGAATCATGGCGGGCTCCGACCACGATGTCCGGCTGGCGGCAGTCGGTGGCCAGAATGGTGAACGCGCCTTCAAGCATGCGGGCCATACGGCGCACAGCCTTGAACAAGTCTGGCTTGCCTTCGTCCGCGATAATCTTGTCCACGATCTTGCCGAGCAGCTTAGCGGCCACCTCAGTGTCGGTGGCGGAGGCGAATCGGTAGCCTTCGGCTTGCAGGTCGAAACGCAGCTGAGAGGCGTTTTCGATGATGCCGTTATGGATGATGGCCACCTTGCCGTCCATGCTGGTGTGCGGGTGGGCATTCACGTCGCTCGGCTCGCCATTGGTGGCCCAGCGCGTGTGGCCGATGCCCACCGTGGCGAGCGGCATCGGCTTGCGCTCGATGTCTTCGACCAGGTTCTTCAAACGGCCGGCCTTCTTGCGCACGACCACCTTATCCATGCCGGGCGCGGTCAGCGCCACACCGGCCGAGTCATAGCCTCGGTATTCCAGACGTTCCAGGCCTTGCAGGCAGACCTCCAAAGGCTTGCCGCATGCCGTTTCAATATTTCCCGCGTATCCAACGATTCCACACATGGCTCACCAGCCTAGCGGACGATTATTGCGCAAAGCGAATCCAACCCGCCGCCTTTGCAGGATTGGAACATGCCCCTTCGTGAAAACCGTACACTGACTACCACTCAGCGTACGTTCTTCACGAGATGGGGGTGCGATTAGGCGTCGCAAAAAAACGTACGCTGAGTTCATCAGCGTACGTTTTTGGAGCTGCAACAACGAGCCTTCCTACAGCACGTGCTGTAGGCGGAGCCGTAAAGCGGGGAGCCCAGTGGGCTCCCCGTAGGCGACGCCGAAGCACGACAGTGCTGAGGTAATATAACAGCCTTCCTACAGCACGTGCTGTAGGAAGTCCTTAAACCTAGGCTCGGTGGGGTGGTCGATGATGTCGGGGCCGCCCTTTTCTACGACTACGCCGCCGTCCATGAACACGATCTGGTCGGCGACTTCGCGGGCGAAGCCGATTTCGTGGGTCACGCACACCATGGTCATGCCTTCCTTGGCCAAGGAACGCATGACGTTGAGCACTTCACCCACCAGTTCGGGGTCAAGGGCGGAGGTCGGCTCATCGAAAAGCATGATCTCCGGCTTCATGGCCAGAGCACGGGCAATGGCCACACGCTGCTGCTGACCACCTGACAGCTGGGAGGGGTAATAGTCCATGCGATCGCCCAGACCGACGCGCTGAAGCTCGGCCACGGCCAGGTCACGGGCGGCTTTCTTGGACTGGTGCTGCACGTGAATCGGGGCTTCCATCACGTTTTCCAGCGCGGTCATGTGCGGGAACAGGTTGAAGCGCTGGAACACCATGCCGAGGCGAGAACGCTGTGCGGCGATCTCCTTATCGTCCAGGGTCTGCAGCATGTCCTGGCCGTTTTTGGTCACGTGCTTGTAGCCGATGAGTTCGCCGTCCACCTCGATGGAACCGCCGGTCAGGGTTTCCAGCTGGTTGATCAGACGCAGGAACGTGGACTTGCCGGAACCGGAGGGCCCCAGAATCACGGTCACAGTGCCGGGCATAACGGTTAGATCGATGCCCTTGAGCACATGCAGCGGCCCAAACGCCTTGTGCACCTGCACGGCCTTGACAGCAGGAATCACGGAACCGTCAACCGCCTTGCGCACGACCGGAGCGGAGTTGGTGATGTCGTTCGTAGTCATAATTCTCGCTCCCGCCTTACGCATTCAGCCCAGCGAAGGTGGTCTGATTGATTTTGTTCACATCGTCCTTCGGCTCGCCGTCAGACTTGCCGGGGTACGGCGGATCGTATGGCGGCTGCTTGCCCTTGGTGCCCACCGGGCGGGCGTTGAAGCCCTTGCCGAAGTGCGCCTCAAGGCGGGACTGCACAACCATCAGAATGGAGGTGATCAGCAGGTACCAGAAGCAGGCCACGAGAAGCAGCGGAATCGGCTTGTAGATACGGTTGGCGATGGCGTTGGTGGCGAACTGCAGTTCGAGGGTGAACGGCACGGCGGTGACCAGCGAGGTGGTCTTCAGCATGCCGATGGTCTCGTTGCCGGTGGGCGGGATGATGATGCGCATAGCCTGCGGCAGCACGATGCGGCGCATGATGAGCGTGCGGTTCATGCCCAATGCCTTGGCCGCCTCGGTCTGGCCGGGGTCCACGGCTTCAAGGCCGGCACGCACGATTTCGGACAGGTAGGCGGCCTCGTTCAGAGCCAAACCAATCCATGCGGCGTTGAATGCGGTGACCACCACGTTGGAGTCGATGCTCCAGAACTCCACCGAGGTGAACGGAATGCCGAGGCTAATCTTGGGAATCAGCACGGCGAACAGACCCCAGAAAATGAGCTGCGTGTACACAGGCGTGCCGCGGAAGAACCAGATGAAGAACCAGCTGACGCCGCGCAGCACCGGATTGATGGATTTGCGCATGATGGCGAGAATCACCGACAGGATGATCGCCACGACCATGGAGATCACGGTGAGCTCCAAGGTATAGCGAATGCCTTCAAGCACGTTCTCGTTGAACAGGTACTTCCAGACGGTGGGCCAATCCAGTCGCGGATTGGTAATCAAGCCTTGAATGAGCATCGCGGCGAGCAGCACCACGATCACTGCGGCCACAATCGGGCCGGGGCGCTTGACCGGCAGCGCCTTGATGCGGTTGGGGATGTTCACTCCCTCACCGTCGACTTCTTTCTTCGCCATAATTTGGTTCCTTGGACGTGTTGGGCAGCCTGAACTGCAAGTTGCAACTAGCGTTGAACCTTAGTGTACGAATGGGGCGACTGTGTTACAAACAGTGCGCCCCATTCGAATTTTCGCGACAGCTTGTCGGCTATTCGACGGCCGGGTTGATTTCGGCCTTGTCCAGTGCGCCGGATTCGACGCCCCAGTGCTGGAGGATCTTGGTGTAGGTGCCGTCGTCCATAAGCTTTTGCATGGCCTTCTGCACGGCTTCGGTGGTCTGGGAATCGCCCTTTTTGATGGCGATGGCGTTCGGCACTTCATCGAAGTCCTTGCCGAGCTGTTCCAGCTGACCATCGGTCTGGGCAATGGCGTAGCCGACAACCGGGGAATCGGCGAAGAAGACGTCGGCCTTGCCGGTCACCACAGCGGTGGTGGCGTCGGTCTGCTGCTTGGAGGACTGGATGGTGATGTCTTTCTTGCCGTCCGCCTTGCACTGCTTGGCGGTCTTGTTGATGGCCTCTTCCTCGACGGTGCCGGTCTCGACGGCAACGTTCAGACCGCACAGGTCGTTCTCATCGACGTTCTTGGGGTTGCCTGCGGCCACTGCATAGCCCATGCCTGCGGTGAAGTAGGAGACGAAGTCGACGGATTCCATGCGCTCCTTGGTGATGGTGAAGGCGGCGATGCCCAGATCGTACTTGGAGCCGATGGCCGGAATGATCGTATCGAAGTTGGAGGAGACGATTTCGGTATCGAGACCGAAGATGTTGCCCATGGCGCGGGCAAGATCCATGTCGTAGCCGATCTGGGTCTTGCCGTCGGCGTCGAGGAATTCGGCCGGGGCGTAGGAGGGGTTGGTGCCGATGGTGAGCTTGCCGTCCTTGGTCACGGATTCAGGCAGCAGTGCGGCGATTGCATCGTCCTTCTTCACGGAGCTCACGTCGTAGCTGGTGATGGTGACCGACTTGGAGGAACCGCCCTTATCGGAACCGGAGTCACCCGCCTTGTCGGAGGTGCCGCAAGCCGCGGCGGAGAACAGCATGGCCACGCTCAAGGCGGCGGCCGCAATGGTCTTCAGCTTGTTGAACTGCATGATCTCTCTCTTCTTCTCTGTGGAGCCGCCCTATAGCGACTATCAACAATCAGGTATAAATATACATTATAGCGTATACATATACAAATGCTCCCGCTGGGAGGCCGCCGCATAAGAATACAACTGCTGGTGGCTGTTATGCTACAGACCACCCTCAGTCGCCTTCGGCGACAGCTCCCGCCAGCGGGAACGAACAGGGACACCTGGCAATCAGGCGGCGTCGGCCGGGTTGATCTCAGCCTTGTCGATGGCACCGGAACCAACACCCCAAGTGTCGAGGATCTTCTTGTAGGTGCCGTCGTCCATCAGCTTCTGGATGGCCTTCTGCACGGCTTCGGCGGTCTTGGTATCGCCCTTCTTGATGGCCACGGCCTCGGGCACCCCGCCGGCGTCTTCACCGAGCGTCTCCAAGGTGTCGCCGGTCTGCTTGATGGCGTAGGCGGACACCGTGGAATCGGCGTAGAAGATGGAGGCCTTGCCGGAAGCCACGGCGGTGGTCACATCGGTCTGCAGCTTGGAGGACTGGATGTCGATGGCATCCTTGCCGTCCGCCTTGCACTGCTCGTTGGCCTTGTTGACTTCCTCTTCCTGCGTGGTGCCGGTCTGCACGGCCACCTTCACGCCGCACAGGTTCGAGGAGTCGACCTTGTTCGGGTTGCCCTTCTGCACCACGTAGGTGGAGCCGGCCTTGAAGTAGGTGACGAAGTCGACGGCCTGCATGCGCTCTTTGGTCACGGTGAAGGAGGAGATGCCAAGGTCGTACTTGGAGCCCACGGACGGAATGATGGAGTCGAAGGTAGAGGAGATGGTTTCTTCCTTCAGGCCGAATACGGCGGCGATGGCCTTGGACAGGTCGACGTCGAAGCCAACCGGGGTCTTGCCGTCTTCGGCCAGGAACTCGGCCGGGGCATAGGAAGTATCGGCGCCGACGGTCAGCGTGCCGTCGCCGGCCACGGAATCGGGCAGCAGTGCGGCAATCTCGTCGTCCTTCTGGATGCTGCTGGTGTCGAAGCCTTGAATCGAAGTGCTGGACGAGTCCTTGGATGAGTCGCCGCTCTTGGATGCGGTGTCGGTGCCGTCAGTCGTGCCACAGGCCGCCACGGCGATCAGCATGGCCGCGCTCAGGGCGGCGGCCGCAGCGGATTGTATTCCCTTGCTTAGAGACATTGGATTTCCTCTCTCCGGATAGTCAGCTGGGCGGGTATGTTTCCCAGATGGTTCCAGAGCGTAGGAGTGCAATGCTACGGAAGCGTTAATCGTGGGCGAAATGACCCACAACGCGGACATCCTACCCTTGGCTCCCCTCCGGAGGGGAGCCAAGAGGCGGGACTAGTGGCGCATGTTGGCGTAGCGCATGGCGCGTAGGGCTTCGCGCTTGTCCTGCTCTTCGCGCAGGGCCTGGCGCTTGTCGAATTCCTTCTTGCCTCGGGCCAGCGCGATCTCCGCCTTGACGCGACCGTCCTTGAAGTACAGGCTCAGCGGCACAATCGTGTATCCCTTGGCTTCGATGCCGCGGGCGAGCTTGGTGATCTGCAGTCGGTGCAGCAGCAGCTTGCGCTTGCGCTTGGGCGCATGGTTGTTCCATGTGCCGTTCAGGTATTCGGGGATGTTCGCGCCCTCCAGCCACATCTCGCCACGGCGGTCGATGGAGATGAACGCCTCGGACAGCGATGCGCGGCCTTCGCGCAACGACTTGACCTCGGTGCCGGTCAGGGCCAGCCCTGCCTCGTACTTGTCTTCGATGGCATAGTCATGCCGGGCCTTCTTGTTCTGGACGATGAGTTTCTCACCGGTTTCCTTGGGCATGTCTCCTCCTTTCGTGGGCAATAACTCGTGGGTAGCAACTCGTGGGTAGCAACGCAACATCCGACGATATCACGGACCGGCCTCGAATACGAAAAGGGTTCCTCTTCAAGAGGAACCCTTCAACCGCATATATCGGCCGAACCAACCGGTCAGTGGACGAACCAGTACTGACCCAAATTGGTCAAGGTGCGGTAGTGTATGTTCCACGGACCACCCCAGTTCATTTCGGAGATCTGGAATGTGCCGTCGCCATACACGGCTTCAACCACGGCAACATGGCCCCAGGTACCGTCGGCACCGTCCTGACCAGGCAGGAAGGAGAGCGCGGCGCCGACCTGAGGGTTGTGGTCCACGCGCAAGCCGTACGAGGGGGCGCTGCGCCACCAGTCGCCGCCATTGCCGAGATAGGACGGCGTGCCAATGCCCATCTGCCTACGGCGTTCATACGCCCAATACGTGCACTGGCCGGCGACATAGGCGTTGCCGTAATCACCGTTTGACGTGCCTTGGCCGCCGCTGCTACTGCTGCCGCCACCGCCAGGAACCGTAGGAGTGGGGGTCGGCGTCGGTGTGGGAGTGGGAGTAGGAGTCACCGGAGTAGACGGCGTACCGCCCTGGTTACCGGTATCCACCCGGTTGGCGGCGTCCTGCTGTTCCTTCTGGAACTGACGATTGTAGGAATCGACCTGGGAAGCGATCAGTACGGTCCGGGCCGCCTGCTTGGCGGATTGGGAATCCAGACTGTCGATCATGGAAGACAGTTCGTCACGCCTTGTTTCGCCCTCCTGGCGTAGCTTGTCCAAAGCGTCACGTTCGCTTTGCGCGGTTTCGGCGGCGGTCTGTGCGGAAGCGGCCTTCTCATCGGCCTGGGTCTTGAGCACAGCGATCTGCTTTTCGATGGCCGCCAGACGTTCGCCACGGTTCTTCGACGTGCTCAGTGAGGTCGCGGCGGAGGAAGCCGCATTCGCCTCGTTGCGAGACAACGCGTCCCGGGACTGCATGGAGTTGACGAAGTCCTGTGTGCTGGTGGCACCCGTCACCACGCTCATCACGTCGGAAGCATTCGAGCCGTGCATCTCGTCACGGGCCAGCTGGGCCACGGCGGCGTGCGCGTCATCGTAGTCCTTGCCGGTCTGCTTGATCTGCTCCTCGAGCGTCTCCTTGTCTTTCTGCGCGGCGGAAAGACGTTTGGATGCGGCGTCGGCCTCGTCCTGAGCGGTGGCGGCATCCTCGTTGGCCTGCGTGACCTTGCTCTGGGCGGCGACAATCTTGTTGTTCGTCAAATCATCCAGCTCAAGTACCTTATTCGCCAGGTCCTGGCTGGCACCGGCCAACTGCTGCTTGAGTTCGGCCTCGCGCTGTACCGACGCGGCGTGCTGGTTCTGCGCAGTAATCAGGTCGGAATAGGTGTCTGCCTGGGCAGGCTGTGCCGAGCTGAACGCCAGACCTCCCGCACAGGCTGCGGCGGCCACCAATGCCGCCAGTGCGGGCTTGATCACACGTACGTTCGTCATATGTGAATAGTCCTTTCGCTCACTTAAGCCAATACCATAACATGCGAACCTGAGAGGCTTGCACACGATGTCATCACATTTCTCGCGGGTAAGCCGGTCGCGTTACGCCCTCAAATAACGCCGCAACGAGATGGTTGAAGCGATGATGGACAGCAGTATCGCGCCCACAACCAGGAACGGCGATATCACCAGTACCGTGAGCTGATTCACATAAGGAATCCATGTAACGGATTTCGCCAGCCAGCCGGTGACGAACACGTTGACGATAGCCGAAAGCATCAGGCACGAGAGCACCGAGCCGATCAGCGAGGCGATGGTGCCCTCCAGAATGAACGGCAGACGAATCGTCCAGTTCGAGGCACCCACGTACCTCATGATTTCGGTTTCGGTTCGTCTGGATGCGGCGGACATACGAATGGTGGTTCCGGTCAGCAGGATGGCGACCACCACCATCACGCCGGCGAGCACAGCCGTAACCGCCGTGGCTCGGTTGAGCACGGCGAACACCGGGTCGAAGATCTGGCGCTGATCGGTAACGTCTTCCACACCCTCCTTGCCAGAGAGCACTTCGGAGACCACCTGATATTTGGTGGGGTCCTTGAGCTTGAGCCAGAGGGAGTCCTGCATATCGTCCGCGGTCAACGTACGGCCTTGGAATTCACCGTTCGGGTACTGCTTGGTGAAGGTGTTGTCGTAGAAATCCTGCTTGCTGACATAGTCGATGTTGGAGACCACGTCGTTGAGTTCATCACGAATGGTTTTCTGCAGTGCCGTGATCTCATTGGCTGAGGGCGATTTGCCGGAAGCGCAGTTCGCGGACTGGCTGGTGCCGTCGGGACATAGCCACACCACGACCTCGACCTTGTCGTACCAGTCGCCCTTGGCTTTGGTGATCTGCGCCTGAGTAAGCACCGAAGCGCCGATGAACAGGAATGAGATGAAGGTGACCAGCGTCAGCGACAGCAGCGCTCCGCGGGCGAGCAGGAAGCCCAGGCTGGACACCGCCGACATGCTGGACGAGAATCCCAGCGCGAAGCCCGCAGTAGCCAGGATGCCGGCCGACACGAGCAGCGACGGGAACGTTTCGCCCAGCGCAAGGTGCGCGGCCTTGCGCGCCGGGACGCGTCGACGGTGACGCAGGTAATGCGTGGTCAGCAGGATGCCGTAGTCGATGGTGGCGCCCAGCTGCACCGTGTTGATGACAAGGTAGCCGATGAAGTTCACCGACTCGCCCATGAAGTACGGAATAGACAGGTTGATCCAGATGCCCGACTCGATGGTGAGCAGCAGCACGAGCGGCAGCGTGAGCGAGCGGAACGTCACCAGCAACACGATGAGGATGGCGATGATGGCTACGGCGCTGACCACCACGTTGTCCACCGCCACGATGTTCTTCATGTCGTAGAGATTCGCGGACTGGCCGGCGGTGTAGTACGTGTCGTAATGGCGCGCAGCCGCCTGCTGCACGGCTTCCACCGTGGAGAACGCCTCGTCGCTTTCCACATCGGTGCTGGTGTAGGCGATGATGCGCGCGTAGTTCGGCGAATAGAACTGGTCGATCACGCTCTGGTCGAGGAAGCCCTGCGGGATGGCGGCGCCCACGGTGGACGCGTACGAGATGACGCCCGTTACATGATCGACCTCGGCCAGGTCGCGCGAAAGCGCAGCCTCGGCGGCCACGTCACCGCGCGGCACCAGCACCACCACGGCGTTCTGCTGGCCGAACTCGTCTTGGATCATAAGCGTGTCGGCGCCGGCGCGCAGGTTCGGGTCGGGCTCGCTGTTCTGGTAGGTGAACACGGTGTGGCTCTGACCCAAAAACGCGGGAACGACGAGCGCCAACACGAGGACGAGAGCCGGGACGCGCACCTTCGACAGCACCTTGCCCACGTTCTTGAACGAGGGCATGAGCGGCCGATGCCGCGTCTTGTCGATGAGCTTGTACAGCGAAAGCGTGACCGCCGGCAGGAACACCATGACGGTGAAGAAGCTGAACACGATGCCCTTCACCAGGTTGATGCCAAGATCGGCGCCGATTTGGAACTGCATGAACGCAAGAGCGGCGAAACCGAACAGCGTGGTGACGGCGCTGGCGGCGATGGTGGACAGCGACCTGCGCATAGCCAAGGCCATGGCACGCTCCACGTTCGGCGTGCGCTGACGCTCGGCCGCGAACGCGTGCAGCAGGAAGATGGCGTAGTCCAGCGACACCGCCAGCTGCAAGATGGGCGCGATGGTGAACGCGATGTAGGATACCTCGCCCAAAAAGATGTTCGTACCCATGTTGAGCAGCACCGACACACCGATAGCCAGCAGGAAGAACACCGGCTCGATCCACGAGGTGGTGGAGAGCACGAGTATCAGAAGGATGAGCGGCACCAGGATGGCGAACGCGTTGGCCACCTCGCCGCCGGCCATGGCCTTGGACTCGGCCGTGTTCACGGCCTGGCCGGTTGCGCTGCCGTCTTCGCCCACGATGTCGTAGATGGCCTGGAGCGCCTCGGTCTCCTGGCCAGCGGCCACCGTCACGTCGAACAGCGCATGGCCGTCGCGGTAGTACTGCCCCACGGCGTCAGGATCCAGCATCTCAAGCGGCGTGCCCAGGTCAACCACATCGTCCAGCCACAAAACGCCCTCGATGCCGGGCGCGTCCGCCAGCTGCTGCTTGTACGCGAGGGCCTGCTCCACATCCGCGCCGCTCACCATAACGCGCGCGTTGGGCACGGCAGCGTCGAATTCGGCGTCCATCTCCTCGAGCGCCCGCGTGGACTCCGCCGACTCGGGCAGATAGGACGTCAGGTCGTAGTTGATGGGCACGAACAGCGCCGCAATTCCCGACAGAAGGGCAAGTACCAGCGCCACCCCCACAATAGGGCCGCGATGATTCGTGACGAACGCGCTGAACCGCTCCACTGAGGCGCCCTTTCTGCCGCCGACACGGCCCTGCGACCGGAACAGTCGGTGCACGACCGCTCCGGCTTGGCAACACCGTGTTGATTATCTTTCGCTCATACTGTTATATTGCATTATGCCGAATCTTCAACCGATGATTTTCTCGGATGTGTCGGCAAACCGACACTTTTGTCCCCGATGTCGAACGTTATCGAAAATATCGCATAAGGACGTTGTAATGTCAGACGGCTGGCAAGCAATCAAGCGGCAGACGGGCGATGGGCGAACGGCGCACGATAAGCGGGCGAGCCCGACTCGAGAGCGGCGGAC
>OLPB01000873.1_pt1 | contig 15802 bp, 14 predicted proteins | sample 1672001 | NCBI WGS metagenome assembly OLPB01 (sample SAMEA3136635, study PRJEB25190) | human gut metagenome | biome: human gut; feature: human-associated habitat; material: faeces | place: Austria | collected 2013 | reverse complement strand
ACAGCATCGAGACGGTCTTCCTTGGGAAGGAAGTCGAAGTCTTCCAGATAAATGGGGGCACCAAACACTACCGTGACCTTCGGGAAATGCATGCGCTCGCCCTTACGCTTAATGGCATCCACGTTGCGAATAGACGACGGAACGATGGGCGCTTTGCCCATGCGGGCGATAAACGCCGCGCCACCGTGCAATTCCGGCGCGGCCGTGCCACGGTCGCGACGCGTGCCTTCGGGAAAAATGCCCACGCTTTCACCGCGCTTCAACATGGCAGATGCGCGCTTGATTGCCGTGCGATCAGCTGATCCGCGTTTAATGGGAAACGCCCCGACGCGCGAAATCACCTGGCCCGCAAGGCCGCCGGCGTTGGCGAACATGTTGTCGCGCGCCATGAACCGAACCCACTGCTTCGGACGCGCGGCGATCCACAGGAAAGCCGGATCGAGGTAGGAAGCATGATTGCCAATAACCACCGCGCCACGCTTGCCATCGAACTGGCGCAGGTTTTCGATGCCCTCGACCTTGTAGCGGAAGGCGATTTTGAACGCGATGAAAATGATCGCGTACACGATATTGCCAACGAAGTGCCCAACGCGCTTCGGAGCGCTCTCGCCTTCTTTTACCTTTTCGAGGCCATCAACAGGGTCAATGGGCATATCCCACATGTCTTTGTATGCGAGAAACACGCGTTCCTCCTATGCGTTCGCGCCGGCGGCGCGCGCCATAGCGCAGATTTGTTCGATGATTTCGTCAATCGTAAAACCGGTGGAATCGATGCATTTCGCATCGACGGCGGCAACGAGCGGAGAGGTCTCGCGGGCGGAATCGAGCTCATCGCGCCTCACGATGTCGGCGAGCACCTCATCGAAATCAACGGACCCAACGCCACGGGTTTCGTTTTGCGCCACACGACGGCGCGCGCGTTCTTCGTTGCTTGCGGTGAGGAACACCTTCACTTCGGCCTGAGGGAATACGACCGTGCCAATATCGCGACCCTCGACCACGTAATCGCCCTGCGAGCCAATGCGGCGCTGCTGTTCGACGAGCGCCTCGCGCACCTCGGGGTGCTTGGAGGCGGAACTCACCGACCTGTCGATGCGCGCCGTGCGAATGTCGCCCGTCACATCAACGCCGTCGATGAATACCTGCTTAGGCGCCGGATTGCCCGGCTCATGAGAAAACGAAATCGCACGCTCGCGCGCGATTTCGCCCAAAGCGGCAGAATCCTCGAGCGAGACACCATGCTCGAGCGCATACCACGCAATGCTTCGGTACATCGCGCCCGTGTCGAGGCAGTTGAAGCCAAGCGCCTTCGCGACCGATTTGGACACGGTCGACTTGCCAGCTCCAGAAGGGCCGTCAATAGCAATAATCATGAATAGTTTGCCTTTCTAGCGCTCACGAACAAGCGAGCGAATATCGGAAAGAAACGCGGGGTAGCTTACCGCACACGACTCGAAATCAGCAACCTGAACGGGACAATTGCCCGAAAGACCCGCAAGTGCCCATGTCATGGCGAGACGATGGTCTTTGCCGGTTTCGAACTTCACGCCTTCAGGAATCACCAAATCGGGATTGCCCTCAATGAACAGGTCGCTGCCATCGGCCCAGGCGTCGACGCCGATCTTCGCAAGGCCGTCGATAACGGCGGCCACACGGTCGGTTTCCTTCACGCGCAGTTCATCGACGCCACGGAATACCGTGATGCCCTTCGCATGAGCCGCGACGAGCGCGAGCACGGGAACTTCGTCGACGAGTGACGGAATTTTATCGGCGGGAACCTCGCAACCATGGAGCTTGTCGCAGTATTGCACCGAAATGATGCCCGAGAGTTCTTTACCCGAAGACGACACGCTGCGGCGCGATGCATCGACGCCCATTTGTTCGAGCGTGCGCAAAAAGCCGATGCGAGCAGGATTGAGCGACACGCCTTCGATTTGAATGGCGCTGCCCGGAATAAGAGCGGCAGCGCACGCGATGAATGCCGCCGAAGACGGGTCGCCAGGAACCACGACCTCGGACGCCTTAAGCGTCGTGGGGCCGACAACTTCGGCGACACCCGATGCAGCCGTGGTGTGGGCGCCAAATTCAGGCAACATGAGCTCGGTATGGTTGCGGCTCGGAGAGGGCTCCGTGACGCGCGTAGTGCCATCAGCGGAAAGGCCAGCGAGCAGGATTGCGGTTTTCACCTGAGCCGATGCAACAGGCGCATCGTAATCGAGCGCTTTGAGGTTGCGCGTGCCATGAATCGTAAGCGGCAGCGTGTCTTGGTCTTCGGGCAAAAACTTCGCGCCCATCCTCGAAAGCGGGCCCGAAACGCGGCGCATGGGGCGGCGGCGGAGCGAATCGTCGCCGGTGAGCTCCACCTCAATATCCCACGGGGCCAAAATTCCCATGAGCAAGCGCGTCGTGGTGCCGGAATTGCCGCAATCGATTGGCTCGCTCGGCGCGCTGGGACCCTTCACGCCCCAACCCGTAATGCCGCCATACAGGCTTCCATCAGGAGCTTTTTCCAGGTTCACCTTGGCGCCGAGCTTGCTTACCGCGCCAAGAGAGCTGCGCACATCTTCGGAATCAAGCACGCCCGAAAGGCGCGAGGTGCCTTCGGCCATCGCCGCGAAAAGCACCGCGCGATGCGAAATGGATTTGTCGCCCGGCACCGAGATGCTGCCGACAAGCGGGCCGTTAACCGGCTCGATAGTCGTAAGGTTTTCCTGGGCAGTCATATCGCCCCTCCTCATTCTTGCGAATCCACCAATCCTGTCGTTTGCGCTCGCTCCCCTTGATCCGCTTCGGTCAAGTCCTGCTCGCGACGAACAGCACATGAGGTGCTGTTCTGCTCGTGCGGAATCTATCGGCCCAAGGGAAGCGAACGCAAACAAGTGATTCTGCGCCTTGCCGTTAGCCTCGAACCTCGCGATACGCAAGATTCCGCACGAGCCGGAAGCCACGTAATGTGGCTTTCGAGCGAGCCAGGACCTGCCCGAAGCAGAGCGTGAGGTCCGAGGCGAACGGCAACGGCTGGTTGCCTATCGAAATTCTAGCACGCCTTGTACTACATGCCAGCGGCTTGGCGAAGGGCTTTCACCTCGGCATCGCTGAGCTCGCGCCATTGCCCTTCCGTCAAGCCATCCAAGGCAAGCGGTCCGAAGTTGGAGCGGTGCAGTTGCAGCACCTCGTGGCCGACTGCCGAACACATACGTTTCACCTGGCGTTTCCTGCCTTCATGAATGGTGATTTCCACATCGGTTTTACCTTTGGCTATGCGTTCGATGCACACCTGAGCAGGCAACGTGGGACCGTCCTCGAGCTCGATTCCGCGCTCGAGGACTTGCGCCTGCTCTTGCGACATAATGCCCGCGACGCGCGCATGGTACGTTTTATCGACATGGTGGCGCGGGTGCAGCAAGCTGTTGCCAAGTTCGCCATCGGTCGAGAAGAGCAGAAGGCCGGTGGTGTCCATATCGAGGCGCCCTACAGGGAAAAGCCCAGGGAAGCGATCGGTAGGCACAAGGCTTGCCACGCAAGGACGCCCGTGGGGGTCGGACATGGTGGTCAAATATCCAGCAGGCTTATTGAGCATGATGGTGACCGACGAATCGAACAGGCGCACGACTACGCCGTCGACCTCGACCACATCGCGCAGCGGGTCCACTTTGCTGCCGAGCTCGGTTACCACTTCCCCGTTCACGCGCACGCGACCCGCGGTCATGAGGTTTTCGCTTCCACGACGGCTCGCAGCACCCGCTCGCGCGAGAAACTTCTGCAGGCGCATGGGAACAATGGCCTCGCCATTCGGGCCAAACTGGGTGGGCTTAGGATCGCTCATCGGCTAGGCCTCACTTTCGTCGTTGGTTGCGGCGCCTTCGGCGCTATAAGCGTCATCCTCAGTACCAATCAAATTGCTTTCGCGGCGACGCGCGTCGCCCTCGACGTCGCGAGCGTCGGCTTCCGCGCCGCGAGCATCGCTTTCAACACCTCGCGTGTCTTCTTCGCCGTCTTCATCGACCGACCACACCGTTTCGGGCATGCCGAAAGCCTGAGCGATTGCATCGCCCATGCCCGATGTCGCGGCGAGCTCGTCGCCTTCTCCGCCTTCAATCGCGGGCGCGAAATCGCCTACGATGCGCTCACTTTCGTCAAGGCCCAAATCGAGCGTCAAGTCGTCATCGAAAAGCGTCGCCACCTGCTCTTCGTGAGCTTTGCGCGTCGCGCCCAAACGCTCGCGAACCAGCTCGCGGCTCTGCTCATCGGGCGCGAAATCTTCCAAATTCGGCAAGTCGCGCGTTGACGCAAGGCCGAATTTCTCCAAGAACGTACGCGATGTGGCATAGAGAATCGGCTGGCCAGGCGCATTTTTATCGCGTCCCGCCTCGCGCACGAGGCCCTTTTCGACAAGGGAATTAATCGGGCTGTCGGAATTCACGCCGCGCACCGATGTCACGCCCGCGCGCGTAATAGGCTGGTTGTAGGCGATGACGGCAAGCGTTTCTAGGGCCGCCTGCGTAAGCTTGCGCGTGTCCCACGACAGCACGTATTTCTCAATAAGCCCATGGTGGCGCGGGTGCGTATAAAAACGCCAACCGCCCGCAACCTCGCGCAGCTGGATGCCGCGATCTTCCGCCTCAAGGCGCGCGCGAATCGCATCGAGAGCCGCTTCGACGGACTTCAAATCGACTTCTAGCATCTCGGCTATCGTAAGCGCGCCCACAGGCTCATCACTCACGAACAGCAACGCCTCAATAGCCCCAGAGATATCGGGCGATTGCATTTCCCCGTGCTCTTCCATTACGTCCACTGCTCCTCATCAGATTCTGTGAAGACAAGCTCGCCGCTGCCTTCGATATAGTCGATGCGAATGTCGGCGAACGAGCCCGATTGCTCAAGCGAAACCATACCGCGCTTGTACAGCTCGAGTATCGCCAGGAAATTGACCACGCGCAGCTGCAAGGTGGGCGCCGCTTCCAAAAGCTCGCTGAACATCATGCGCTTGCGCGTTCTGATACGCCTATGAATCGCACGCACATGCGTTTCCACGGGAATGGGTTTCGCTGCGATATGCTCGCTTTCAAGCAGGAATACCTCGCGCCGAGCCATGGCCTCGGCGCACAAAAACGCAAGCGAATCGAGCGTGGTCGACTCCAGGTAATCGGGCATAATTCCCAAAAATTCCTGGTCGGGGCCACAAAGACGCGGATGCATGCGCCCTTCGAGCTCGAAGCGTTTTTTCAGGGCCCAAGCCGCATTCTTGTATTGCTTATAGGCGATGAGCTTTTCGATGAGAATTTCTCGCGCCTCGTTCGGAGAAAGTTCCTCAAGCTCATCTTCGACCTCAGTTTTCTCGCTGGGAATAAGCGATGCGGCTTTAATGTCAAGCAATGTCGATGCCACAAGCAGAAAGTCGCTCGCGACTTCCAAATCGAGCTTTTGCATGCGGTCGATATAGGCCACGTATTGGTCGACGATTTCGGTGATTGAGATGGACCCGATATCGACCTTTTGACGGCTCACCAAGTAAAGCAGCAGGTCAAAAGGTCCTTCGAAGCTCTCTATGCGTACGCGATACGACACGCTGCACCGCTAGTAGATTTTGAACGGGAAGCAGAAATTCGCCAAATTGCCCGCCGTGGCATCGAGATACATGCCAATGGGATTCACGTTGAAAAGGTATGGCACCAAAATAATCACGATCATGAACACGGGCAACGCGTACTGCTGAATGCGGTAATACGAATGCAGTTGCTTATCGTTAAGGAACAGCGCAATGATGCTCGAACCATCGAGCGGCGGAATCGGAATGAGGTTGAAGAACATCAAATACAGGTTGATGAGCGTGAACATGGGCAAAAACATGAGATAGAAGTACTGAAACACCTCATTTGAACCCACGAGGCCCGGCGCATACGGGTAAAGAATCCAGGCGATAAACGCCGAGGCAAGCGCCATAAGCAGATTCGCCGCAGGGCCGGCCAAGCCGACAATGGCTTCGCCTTTGCGCAGGTTCTTGAAATACATGGGATTGTAAGGCACGGGCTTCGCGTAGCCGAACACCGGACCGCCCATGGCCATGAGCAGCAGCGGCATGAGCACCGTGCCGAACGGGTCGACGTGCTTGAGCGGGTTCAAGCTTAAACGGCCCTGGCTTTTCGCAGTTGGGTCGCCGAGTTTGTGCGCGGCAAAACCGTGCGCGACTTCATGCAACACAATGGCGGGCACGAAGCACAGAACGCTAATGATGATGTAGATGATGTATGACTGGCTAAACATAGTAATTTGATAGTGTATATCAGAACTCTCGCTTTAGCCAGACTGCCACACTATCGTAAATAAGGGTAACCGTTTTGCCGCAAAGCCTCGAACGCCGCGATGGCCACAGCGTTGCTCAAATTCAAGCTGCGCATGCCATCGCGCATGGGAATGCGCACACAGGCCGACGCGAAACGCTCCATCCAGCGTTCGTCGAGCCCACGACTCTCACGACCGAACACCAAATAGCAATCGTCGGAATACGCCACTTCGCCAAACGTCGTGTTCACATGGCCCGTGAAAAGATGCAGCTCGTCGGCGGCGTGTGCCTCGAAGAATTCCTCGGCGCAAGCCCAGCGCACGATCTCGACGTCGTTCCAGTAATCGCAGCCTGCACGGCGCAGGTTGCGCTCGGTGATGCGAAAGCCCACCGGCTCCACCACATGCAACCGCGCCCCGATGCATGCGCACGTGCGCGCGATATTACCCGTATTTTGGGGAATTTCGGGTTCAACGAGAACGATATTCAGCATAGTTACGCCTGCTCCTGCTGCTTGCGCATTTCTTCCTCGAGCTCTTCGTTGAGCAAGAACCACTCCTCTTCCGCGGCGGCGATACGCGCCTTGAGTTTGCCGTGCTCGGCGATGGCATCGGAGCTTTCGGCTTCATTGATATAGAAATCGGGGTCGGCCATAAGCTCAAGCAGCTCTTTCATGCGTGCGTTGTCGCGCTCGAGCTGGCGGTCGAGCTCGGCGATGCGCTTGCGATGATTCTTGAGCGCCGCATATGCGCGATTGCGGGCTTCGGCCTCGCGACGCTTCTGTTCTTTCGTTTTCGGGGCGCTCGCACGCGGAGCCGTAAGCGGCTCACCAGGCTTTGCGGTCGCGCCCTTCCGGCGATTGTTCACCGAAACGGTGGTTTTCGCCTTTTTCGATTTCGCCTTGGAGCGCGACGCGGAATCGTGCACCTCGCCTTCGGGCTGATTCAAGAAATCGTCGAGCGAGCTTGCCGAAAGGTCGCTTCCGCCTTCGAGCTGGCCCGATTTGAACAGGTAATAGTCGTAATCGCCGTCATACACGGTCACCTTGCCCGGCACGACCTCAATAATGCGGTTCGCGACGTTGCGAATGAGGTGGCGATCGTGCGTAATGAGCAGCACGGTGCCCTCGAAACGATTGAGCGCCTGCTCGAGAATGTCGGCACTCGCGATATCGAGATGGTTCGTGGGCTCGTCGAGACACAGAAGCGGAGCGGGCGCCACGAGCATTTTCGCAAGCGCCAAACGACACTTCTCGCCACCGGAAAGCACGCTTACGCGCTTGTCGACGGCGTCATCGGTAAACAAGAACGCACCGAGAAGGCTCCGAACCTGGCTCATAGTCCAACCAGGAGCAGCACGATCAAGCTCCTCGAATACGGTGTTGCCCGGGTAGAGCTCTTCGAGCTGGTGTTGGGCAAAGTAGGTCTTCGACACGTGCACGCCATATTCGATAGTGCCCGCATCGGGCGCGAGCACGCCCGCGATCATTTTCAGAAGCGTCGATTTGCCGGCGCCGTTCGGGCCGACGAGCGCAACCTTCTCGCCGCGATACAGCGACAAATCGAGGCCATCGTAGACATGTTTCTCGCCGAAGTGCTTGACCACACCGCTGCAGCGCACCACCATATCGCCCGTGCGCGGCGGCTGCACGAAGTTGAAATGCACAGTCTTCTTTTCCTGCGGTACCACGATGCGCTCGATTTTCTCGAGCTTCTTCACGCGATCTTGCACCTGCTTGGCCTTCGTGGGCTTGTAGCGGAACTTCTCGATGAACGCTTCCATATGCGCGATTTCTTCAGCCTGGCGTTCGGCCTGCTGGCGAAGGCGTTCGATACGCTCATCGCGCTGCTTCAGGTATGCGGAATAGTTGCCCTTGTACAGCTCAAGGCGGCCGGCATCAATCTCGGCGACGCGATCGACCATGTTGTCCATAAAAGCACGGTCGTGGCTTACCACGACAACCGCGCCGTCGTAGCCGCGCAAAAAGCCCTCGAGCCACTTCACGCTTTCAAGGTCGAGGTGGTTGGTGGGCTCGTCGAGCAGGAGCAAGTCGGGTTTACGAATAAGCAGCTTGGCGAGCGCGATGCGCATTTGCCAGCCTCCCGAGAAATCGCCGGTATGGCGGGCCATGTCATCTTCCTTGAAGCCCAAGCCGAACAACACGCTGCGCACCTGTGATTCAAGGCGGTACCCGCCGAGCGCCTCATAGCGCTCGCGCGCACGGCCGCACGCGGCAAGCTTCTCGGGAGTGGAATTTTCGTTCAAGCTTGCCTCGAGCTCATGGAGGCGCTGTTCGGCCTCGAGAATTTCTTGCTGGCTCGAGATAACCTCATCGAAAATGGAGCGGTCTTCCATCTCGATGGCTTCCTGCTCCAAATAGCCCACAACGGCACCCTTGGCGAACACCACATTGCCCGAATCGGCGTCTTCATGCCCAGTAATGACCTTCAACATGGTAGTTTTGCCCGCGCCATTCGGACCTACCAGCGCCAATCGATCATGGGCCTCAAGGCGAAAGCACGCGTCGGAGAACAGCGTTCTGCCGCCAAAGCTTTTCGTGAGATGCTCTACCTGCATAATCATGTGCGTTGCCTCTTCCTCTATCGCGCCTTGCGTCTTGGCGCAAGCAAGCCGCCCCGAAAGGCGGCCTGCGATAATTGCATTACATAGTGGCGCTTACCAGTGCACGATAACCGGATCGCCGTTTTGAATGATGCCGTAAATCTCGGCCGCCTTATCGGTGGGCAGGTTCACGCAGCCATGGCTGCCGTACGTCTTGTAAGCATCGGGATTGCTGAATACCGAAGAAGGCTGCCAGCTGGCATCGTGAAGGCCGACCAGATTGCCTACAAACGGCATCCAGTATTGCACCTCGGATTCCCATTCGTACTTGCCGTCCTCTTTCTTCGGACCGCGCAGCATCGAGGGACTCTGGTGGGTTTTGAGATAATAGGTGCCCGTAGGGGTCGCATCCTCGCCGCCAGGTTTGCCTGAAACAATGCCCGACTCCCAAAGCAGGTTACCCTTCGCGTCGTAATAGCGCGCGTACTGCTCAGTAAGGTCAACATCACAATAGGCGCCCCAATCCATGCCTGGCGCCGTAAACCCGTTGCCCGTTTGCGAACACGGTACAGAGATTTCGCCTTGGCTTGCATTGGTAACGGCGTCTTCAATGGTCGACACGAGCGACGAAGTATCGACGGCCCAACCGTAATCGCCGCCGCTCACGCTCACCTGCTTGCCATCGCCACGCGTGTAGGTACGCGTGGAACCCACCGTATTCAGCGAGGCAACAAGGGCGCTCGCCCACTCGCTCATAACGGCCTCGTTGAAGGTAGGAGCGTAATTTTCGTCGAAGGTCACCCATTGGGAAATCACGTCGCCATTAATCTGCGTGATGTCTTCCGTCGTATTGGCAAGCTGGGCCACGAGCGTTACGTCGCATGCGACAAGCTTGTTCGCGGCTTCGGTTCCCTGAATCAGACGAGAATCGGTCGAGAGCACCTGGGGTTTGATAACCACATCATCGTCGAGCTTGAGCGTATCTTGCATGCTGAGCATGGCGGTAATCGCCTGCTGCACGACTTCTTCCGCATCGAGCTGAGTGCCGTTGACCTCGGGCTTGATCTTGTAGCTGTGCGATTCAGCATCGTAGACGATTGCGGCATCTTCGGAAGCGGTTTGACCCGCGTTGAATTCTTCGATTTCCTCGGTAAGCAAATTGCGGAGCGCCGTCGAATCGGCCGAGGCGGTTAGATTCTCGGTGGCATCATGCGCATCCCACATGTTCACGAACCACAGCGCGGGATTCATGCCGCCCTTCGCAGCGGCAATCACCTTGTCGGAATCGAGCTGAATGCCACCCTCCTTTGCGGTGATGTTCGTGGAAAAGCCCTCGCCCGAAATCGAAAGCGCATAGGATTTCTCGGCCGATTCGAGTTCGTCGACAGCTTGATCGAACGGCTTCATGGACAAATCGAAATTGCCCAGCGTGGTATTCGGGTAGAAGCGGCCCATGAATATAACGGCGCCCGCGACATATACGACAAGTAGAAGCGTCACAAAGACCAGCGCAGCAATTGCAACAGGGTTGCGCCTGCGCCCATCAGCGAACTTCCGGGAACCAGCAGTTCCACCCGGAACCTTGCCGCCCGGATAAGCCGCATTGGGAGCCGCGCTAAAACGATGAGGACCGCGGCCGTTCATCTGAACCGGATTAACGCTGCCCCCCGTTGAGCCCAAATCGAAATCGGACGGCATAGAAGGCTTCGTCGCATGCGCGACGGTTTCTGCCTTATCAAGCTGAGGGAATGCTTCCGAGCGATGCGGTTTTTGTTGCTTATTTTGAGATGCGTGCTTGCCTTCCACGGCAGTCACCCTTCTTTGAATCGAACACAGCACGACTGTTATGAAGTCGTGAATCAAAAGTATAGCAGCGAAAATGTTCCAAGCGATTCTTTGCGGGAGGCTTCGACGAATGCGCCATATGTTGCACACGATAGACTAGGCGAAAATGTTGCAAAACTGAGTAAGATATAAAAAGAGCTCGCATGTGCGAGCCCGAAGTTCTGGATGGCTCCCCGGGTAGGATTCGAACCTACAACCTATCGGTTAACAGCCGAGTGCTCTGCCGTTGAGCTACCGAGGAATGAAATGGTGGGCGTTATAAGATTTGAACTTATGACCTCTTCCGTGTGAAGGAAGCGCTCTCCCCCTGAGCCAAACGCCCATTTCTTTCGTGCGCCGCAGCGCGAGAATGTATATTACGCACTTTCCCCCTTCGGCGCAAGCGTTATTTTCAACTTTTTTCGATGATGCATGGCAAATGCGCCTTCTTTTCCCTATGACCTGGAAAAACGGGAGAGAGATATTTTGTACCAGAAAAACGTGCGACAATGCATGTGATGCATTCGTTACCGAAGCCAAGGGGGAATCATGGCCGAACCTCGCAAAGACGCCTTTGCCACCACGTCGAAAACGATTATCAAAAATCTTGAGCGAGCTGGAATGGAGGGCTACTTCTGTGAAACGTCCGCCGACGCGCGCGAACTAGTAAAGTCCCTTGTGCCTGAGGGCTCGAGCATCGCGTGGGGCGGCACCGAGACTTTCAAGGAAACCGGCGTAAAGGAAATGCTCGAAGCGGGCTCCTACACCATGCTCGACCGCGCGAAAGCGACCACGCCCGAAGAGCAGCGAGCCGTCTATCTGCAGCACTTCGATTCCGATTTCTTCTTCATGAGTGCCAATGCGCTTACGCTCAAAGGCGAGCTCGTGAACATCGACGGCAACTCCAACCGCGTGGCATGCCTCTCGTTTGGCCCGAAGCACGTTATTGTGCTCGTTGGCATGAATAAGATCGTCAAAGACGTTGATGAGGGCCTCAAACGCGTACGCACCATGGCGTGCCCGCCCAATGCCGCCCGCCTGCACACAGGCACGCCCTGCGAAACTGTGGGAATATGCGGCATGTGCCACGAGCCGGGCTGCATGTGCTGCAACACCGTCATCACGCGCCATAACCGCCACGCCGGCCGCATTAAAGTCATTCTCATCGCAGAAAACTTGGGCTTCTAAACGAAAAAGCCGGGGGCATACGCTCCCGGCAATTGTCAACAAATCTGGAGCAGATTCACGCCGAGAAACATGAACGCAGCGGAATCGACCTCAACCCCCTTCGTCGACAGCCCCTTGAGCACCTCGGCCAGCCCTTCGGCCATCTGGTGCGCATAGCCGGCGTCGTTCCGCGCCGCGACCACGGCTTCCCTCGCCTCGTGCGATATCTTCTTAGCAGGTCCTCTCAACTCGCGCAGGCCACCCCTATGGCCGCCCGCATGTCCCCGTGAATTAGCGAGCATCGTCTTGAACGGGCAGTAGAGCGCAAACCTCAAATACTATCAGCTATGTTACCGCTGACGACATATCCCCTCCTTACGCGACCAGTTCCAACAACGCTTGGGTTAGCTGCAACAGAGGTGCGTAAAAACCGTTGGGGGATTCACGTTCTACCGCTTCGCGCAAGGCTGGCATCCAGGAAAGCGGGCGGGTGCGCACGAAGTCGACAGCATGCTGCGCCGCGCTCAGGGCGTTTTGCGTATTCGCATCCGCGCCTTCGCTCGCAGCAGAGGGAACGCACCCTGCATCTGCGCCCCAATCCTCGCCTTCACCTGCTCGGCGGCATAATTCGCTTGCCAGCAGAAGCTCGATGCCCATATGGTCCTCGTACTGCCTACCCGCCTGCGCCAACTCCAAACCGTTGTCGCGCAAGGCCGTGCGCATCTGATGAGTCGCCTCGCCGAACCCGACGGCACAACCCTGCTGGCGGTAAAACGTCTCCCACGGGGCAACAGCCGGTTTCGGCGGCCCCACGAACAGATGCGCGAACTCCACCGATGCGCGTTGCACTCGATCATCAAGATTACTCGCGCCATCCCTGGCGTCTAAAATACAAACACCGGTTTGCGCTTCCCGCGATGCGGCCTGCGCCTCTTCGCGCCCGTCAAGATACTTCACCAGCTTATCTACCGCATTCGCCACCTCGGCGTCTTCGCACGCCGCAAGCTCTTCCCATAGGCGAGCGTCAAATATAGCCGCACTCTGCGCACCTGCCTGCAAGGGCGGCGTTAAAAGCGCGTTGCCGGCAATCGCCAGCCAGGGCGCCACCTGCGCGAACGTTTCCCTATCCACCATCAGCAATCCGCTACCTCTCACGAAAAAGGGAGCCGGTCACCGATCGCAACCGACTCCTACACGCCATAGCTATTGTTCACCACCGCATTTTGGCAGCACGCACTTCGATAGGATCATGTACGCCAGCGCACCCGCGCACACCACGCCCGCAAACACTACGACCTCCGGCAGCGTAGGCGCATACACGCCCAGCGTAGTCCACACGTCGCCGGCATCGCCTACCTGAGCGGCAGCCGTACCCAACGTAATGCCGTTGCCGCCATAGACGTTCGGCACGGTGAAGCTGGTGAGCAACAGCCACGCACGCTTGCAGAACACACCAAGCACTATCAGCGCACTCGCCAGCACCACACACGCCGGTTTTTCGCGATTCCGAGCGAACACGAGTACCAAAAACGGCACAGCCAAGCCACCGATAATCTCAAACCAGAAGAACGGCGCCGTCTTGCCGGTGGCCATGATAGCCAGCGCCTCGGCCTCGCCCGCACCCGGGTAGCCCATGGTCAAACACTCGCAGGCGATGAAGAACGCGTCCACCGCCACGAACACCGCAAGCAGCCCCGCCAGCGACTTCATCAAATCGCGGTCGAACTTGAACAACTTCGCACGGTCAAGCGCCAAAAGGCAGATAAGCAGCAATGCCAGACCCGAATCGCAGGCCGATGCCACAAAAATCGGAGCCATAATCGCCGAGTACCACGCCTTGGCAATCTGCAGGCCGAAAATCCATGCCGTCACGCTGTGCACCAGGATAGCAACCGGCAGCGCCACACGAGAGAGCACTGCCACCTTGCGCTCGTCGCCGCGCACCAACCACACCAGGTCAAGCACGTTGATGACCAGGTAGCACGTGATAACGATCATGTCCCACGCAAGCGGACTGATGAAGTTCAACCCCACGAACATGCGCCACACACGCGCCACGCCGCCAAGGTCGATGAGCACGAACGCGCCAGCACAGCAGATGCATACGATGGACGTGATGACCGCCGGCACCGACACGCGCTTAAACGACTCTATGCCGAACACGTGCGCCGAGCTTGCCACAATCAGACCGCCAGCCGACAGGCCGACGAAGAACATGAACGCCATGATGTACAGGCCCCATGAGTTGGAGTTGTTCATGCCCGTGATACCCAGGCCGTACATCTGCTGGGCAACCCAGCAGCCCACCGCGGCTAAAACCACCGCCGCCAACACGACAACAACCACCATAGTTCGCCCGCTGAACAGGGCTTTTCGCTTATCCATCAATCAACCCCCTAGTTCACGTAAAACACTTGCGGACGCGTGCCCTTTTCCTCGAGCAGCACATGACCGCCACGACGCCAAAGCCTCGACACTGCCGAATCCGGATCATCCAGGTCGCCGAACACGCGAGCATCACCCGGGCAGCAATGCACGCACATAGGCTCGTCGCCGCGATCGGTACGCTCCTTGCACAGGCTGCATTTCTCGGCCACGCCGCGTGGGCGAACCGGCACGCCGGCATCGCCATAGTGGAAACCTGTCGCGCGCACAGGCTCGTTCCAGTTGAACACGCGGGCGTTATACGGACAGGCGCCCATGCACATACGACAGCCGATGCAGCGGTCGTAATCAATCTCCACGCGACCCTGCTCATCTTTGTATGTGGCGCCGGTCGGGCACACCTTCATGCATGCAGGATTCTCACAGTGCTGGCAAGCAACCGGCAGATACGTACGCGAAAGGTTGGGGTACACGCCAACAGCGTCGTCGAACATCTCCACGCCCTCGGTAAGCACGCGGTTCCACAGCATGCCGTCAGGGACGTTGTTCTGCATCTTGCAAGCGATCGAGCACGTGTTGCACCCGATACAGCGGTGCAGGTCTATTCCGATAGCCAGTTTCGTCATGGGCTATTCACCTGCCTTTTTAATCTCAATGAGCGTGTCGTTGTACGGAATCATGGGACCGAACATCATGTCGTAACCGCGCGGGTTCATCGTATCGTTGGATACGCTTTGCATCAGCGTCCCCTCAAGATACTGACGGTACGTGCTTTCGGCCATAAACGCGCTTTCAGGCTGCACGGCGTTGTTCAGGCGCAGCTTCGTGCGGAACGAACCGCGATCGTTGTACACCTCAACCTCGTCGCCATCGACAAGGCCACGCGCAGCGGCATCGGACGGGTTCAGCTCGATATGCGGCTCGAACAGCTGCTGGATCCACTTCGCACCCGAATAGGCAGAATGCACGCGGAAGCGCGAACGAGCTTGGCTGAACTGCAGCGGGTATTTTTCGCGCAGCGGGTTTTCCGGGTACGCCTCGTTAGGACGCTCCCACTGCGGGAACGCCTGGCCCCACGCCAGCATGTTCTCGTAGTACGGCTCCTGCTTGGTCGAAGGCGTTGCGTAGGTCATGCCCACTTCCTCGCCGACGGTATCGTCCCAATCCAGCACCAGCTTACAGGCACCGTTTTCCCTGTTCAGCGCTTCAAGTGTGATACCTTCACACGACGGGTCGTCCGTGGTCAAGATAGCGCGAGCATATTCTTCACCATTCTCCGGATATAAATCGCCCAGCCCCATGGCTTCGGCAATGCCCTTCTCAATGTAGAAGTCGGATTTGGAATCGAACAACGGGTCAAGCACCTTCTGGTTCTCCAGAATGTAGCCGTTGGCGTTCTTCACGCCGCCCACGCTGTCGGCGCACTCGAACTTGCTGCACACGGGAAGCACCAGGTCAACGTAGTCAACAACCGAGCTGTGATAAATGTCTGCCACGCACACGAAGTCAAGCGAATCCAACCAACGCTGCGTGTTTGCCCAGTTCGCCGCCTTCTGCGTGGGAATATCGCCGAAGAACATG
>OLPB01000853.1_pt1 | contig 16102 bp, 17 predicted proteins | sample 1672001 | NCBI WGS metagenome assembly OLPB01 (sample SAMEA3136635, study PRJEB25190) | human gut metagenome | biome: human gut; feature: human-associated habitat; material: faeces | place: Austria | collected 2013 | reverse complement strand
ACTTTCCAAGGATATCGTTCAAGCTGCATTCTTCTATGATCTTACGCAGTACAAAATATGTTCCTACCCTGAGACAGCTACTTCTGGAAGTCCTGTTTTTGCTTTCCGGAAGCTCTGCATCGGGGAAATATTTCAGGAAATTTTGATTCGGTTTCATGAGTTCCGGATCCGTATCTGACAGTTTTCCGATCGTTACTCTTTTGAGAAAAGTATACTTCCGGGATGGATCATAAACCCGGTCATACTCATACTCTATATATACAACATTTGACTTTTTTCTCCGTGTGATCTTGCCTTTTACGGTTGGTACTTTCACTAAAAAATCCAGATACATAGCGCCCTCCTTTTAGGCGGTTATCCACCTAAAATAGGTGTACTATATTTCCCGGCTGTCTGCAATGGAAAAGCGCAGAAAACCGGGATTTTTTATGATTTTATTTTTGTTCTTTTTTCTTTAGGCGGAAAAATTACTGGAAGTTCACATTCAATGCTGTGATTATTGATGGGGCTTTCTCCCTTTACTGGACGCACGTCTGATCTCAATGTGCTGACTTTAAATAATATTGTCACAGTGATATTTCGCTCTCACACTGGCTGTAAAGCCAACCGGGATCGTAGACTTGATAACCATTACCTCATCCAGATTATACTGAATCCTTGTCATATAATTTCTTTAACGCATCCTTTCTCATCATAATAATTCAGATTGGTTCCTGGAAAAGCCTCTATGAGTGCTAGTCGTATTTCCGGTTCGTCGCAAAACACTTCCATCCATATCGAAAAAAATCCATCTCCCAATGCCGTCATAATAATCTGATTTTTCATATCATTCTGATATTCTTTTGACAGGTCTTTCATATGATTCCAGTGTTCCAGCGAGTTTAATGCTTTTTGATAAGCTGTATTTCTTTGTCCAAATCGTCTATCTCTATCTTTTCCCATAGGAAGATTGCCTAAACCTACAAGGTTATATGTATTACGTGCTCTTTTCAGGTAATCCCCTGTTGAATCCAGTTTTATCAATAACTCTTCATTCACCTTTGGGATACCATTAATGTACGAATATGCGATAGCAGTATTATCTTCATCTGGCCACAAATAGTTTTTTTTATTTTCCGGCATTGTCTGTGCCTTTTTTCGTGTATTACAATATTTACATCCCAGGTTAAGATTATTCCAGTCTGTTAAATCTCCACCTTTGGATTTTGAAACCACATGTTCTACCTCAGGAACATGTGGTATAGAAAATTCACAATAAGAACAATACATTCCTATCCGTCTCTCTAAATATGGCAATGCGTCCTTATATTCATTTATTTTTTTATATGGAGACTCCCCCTTATTTATTGGTCTCATTCTTTTTCACTTTCCATTTCTGTTCCAGATACTGCTGATGTACCCACGCCATATAAGCAGGATTTTCGCTGTATTCAGCCTCCAGTTCCGCCAGTCTTTTTCCCAGCCTGTCTATGTCTTCCTGCGATTTTGCCTGTGTAAGTGCTTCAAAATACAGCTTTGAAGCTTCATATATTTTTCTCTTTTTTTCACTATATTGAGGTAACACAACCCCCATAATATCCTCCGAAATATCTTCAATACTCTCTCCTGAATATTCAGATTCCAGAGGCTGGTCTAATGTGATCAGCTCACCCTCTTCAAGTGATTGAATAATAAAAGGCGAATGTGTTGCACAGATAAACTGAATTTTAGGAAACAGTTGTTTTAAAATCCCAATAATTCTTTTCTGCCAGGTTGGATGCAAACTTAAATCAATTTCATCAATAAGAACAATACCCGGTGTTTCCTGTAAGGCTTTCTCCTTCAAATATGGATTTAATATACACATTCTTGCTGCAATATCCAAGATTATCTTGATAACGTTTCTATAACCGTCACTCAACATCTGAAATGGAAGAACGGTTCCTTCAGATGTTCTAAGTGCAATAATATCATCCTCATATTTTGTAGAAAATATAATTTTTTCACCTGATTTTAACTCATCTCTAAACGCCTCATTAACCGCCCACAAAATGACCTCATAAGCCGGGAAAATTTTTCCATCATTTTCTTCAACTGCAACAGCTTTAAGCGTATCTATATATCGAAATGCAATATCCAATCCATGCTGCGCATCAAGGCAGTGGCTATATGCGTCTGTTCTGCTCAATACGCCTGTCTTTACTGTTCTTTTATTTCCATCTTTCCAAAGTCGTGCTGAACTAAGGTATAATACCAGTGGCAGAATAACATCTTCATCAGAGTGATCTGCATTTGCGATTTTGCTTTCCCATTCAATTACAGTCTGCTGCATTGGATTTTTTCCACCAAACTTAGTTCTGCCATCCTGTTTCAAAAGAACACGCTGAAAACCAATAGACTCATAATCAATATTCCATGCAGCCTTACAACTAACCTTGCAAGGATACTGTGGGATTGCACCAGCAGTAAGAATTCTGCTATCATCTGAAATCTGAGTCTTTCGTCTTGCATCAGTTGATTTGATATTAAACACAAACCTGGAAGGTACATATGTCTTAAACGCTGCAAGATATGCCCCCAGCACGACATTAGCCGCTTCCAGTACTGTTGTTTTACCAGAGCCATTCTTTCCTGCAAAAACATTCATTCTTGAATTTAACACAAATTTCTTATCTTCAAACTGCCTGTAATTAAAAAGTTCTATTTCCTGGATATTAAATTCACACATACAATATGCCGCCTTCCTGAACACTAGTGAATCTGGAAATTTCAATAAATCCACTAATAAAAATCCGCTATATATTGTCTTTAGTATAACGGATTACTATGAAAAATACAATTTAAAGTTTTATTATAGAAATTTTAAAAGCAGAACTGAGAGACCAGTAGCAAACATTTAGGTTACTTGCCATCCTTCTTTTGGTTGTCAGGCATACTTCCTATTTACACACTACAGAAGAAAATGCAGGTTCTCTCCAGTTGATATATCTTCCCTGTATAACATGAATAGTTCCAACCAACTCCGAAGAGGTATGTAAAATCTCACCATAACGATAAATGCATATGTTGTCTTCCATCCAGACCACGATGTCGACCCTCTGGTTTTTCTCGTAGCCAGGAGTTGCATCCAGTTCTGCCTCCATCAGCTCCTGCGGGATATCCTTGAAACTGTCTTTCAGAAGCGTGTATATATCTGCAACGCTATTAATGTTGTTTTCTGAGATGATCTGTCGAATTTGTTCTTTTGCACCTGCCATAAAAAATACTCCTTTTCGATAAGAATTGTCATGTCTGAATTCTTACCAAAAAGGAGTTATTTTTTACCAAAAACACAAACTATTTTACACTACCCTTACAGTTGACCACAATACTTCCCTGCCTTTTACATTATCCTCCCGCTGATGACATCTGAAATAATATTCTGCAGGATACCTCCTGCAAAAATACTTATATGTTTTCCAATTTTTTTCATAAATTCTGTCCTGTTTTCCAGATTTCCTGCCTGAACAATCCTACTTAATGAAGAATATTCCGGTGTACATGGCTCAAGTTCCTGTAAAGCACTTTCCGCTCTCTTTAAAACTTCTTCTATTTCCATATCTGTAAGTACTTCTGCTTTATCTGTCACTTCCAAATTTCTGGCTTTTATTTCCAAGTCACCGCCACTTCTTATTTTTACACCTGTCAGAACTTTTGCATCGTTATATACTTTTACACCATCAAGCTGAACTTTTATATTCATATTTGACTTCCTTCCTGATTATTATCTGTTATCTATCCTGACTAATTCCCATATCCGTCAGAATTTTAGCATTTCCGCTAATATCACAGTTACTAATACTTACAGTAATATTCTTATTTCCAATACTACCCGCTTTCATAACCTCTTCCAAGACATCCAACACTTTATTAAGAAATTCTTTATCATGAAACAGAATCGGAATTCTGGTTCCGGAGTTCATCGCCAACGTTAAGAGTATTTTGCTCTTTAAATCTTCTCTTTCACTGAACCAGGAAAATATCCATAAACATCCTGCTACAAGACAGCCCAAACCAGTAGCTACATTAAACTGCCATACAATAAGACCAAACAGTATCAGCACTACAGCCAATTTAGGAAACGCCGGTAACGCAAATTTTTCATTGGTCACATATGAAATGTTCTGAATCTTCATGACTGTACCATTCCATTTTATTATATCCCCTGTAATTTCAAAGCTCTTGGGATCAAGTGGTTTTGTATTGTCGTTCATAATATACTTCCTCCTGTAAAAAATACCTCTGTTGCCAGTTACTTTTAACAGCTGATCAGCTTGTTTATGATTTTATTTTACCTTGGAAATTTCCCAATGTCCATTTCTTTTACCATTACAAAATCCCCTGTTTTCTCAGCAGCAATTGATAATAAAATCATATATTTCTCCTTGTTCATACTCAAAATCCCATTTTTCATTTTTTATATCCCATTTTTTCGAAAGGACTGCCAGAAGGGCCTTACAGGCCCTATATTTGTTCAATTCATTGGCTTTTCTTGCTGCTTCACATGCTTTTTGTAATTCTTCTTTTGTATCTAAGCCTTTAATCGTCATAAAGCAACAGTTTAAATAATAATAGCCAGCTTTGTACTGCTCATCCAGAAAAGGGTGTAATTTTATCACAGAATCTGTCTTATTTAATGATTCTTCCATTCCATTAATATATCCTTTATCAGATGGATCTTGCACATACATCAATAAATAGCATCTTACTGTGTATAACAGATAATCCACTGCAGCACGATAATATTTCCTGTCATCTGCCATTGCATAACCGCTTTGAAACATTTCAGCCATCCGGTCTAATGTATCACTTTTTAACCGAAAAACACACTTTAATTTCCAGCGTTTACACCAGGAAATTTCACGATCACTCAGCGTGCAATTTTCGAGCATTTCCTCCCATATTTTCTGAGCCTCCCTGATTTCACTTCTCACATTAAAAAGAACTACTGCTTTTCCATTTAAAAAGCGACTACAATCATATATATCAATATTTACATGTTTTTTCAAATATTCTTCCGCTTTCTTCAAATTTTCCTGAGCATAGTCCTTTTTATTTCTGGCAATGCATCTTCTCATAAGCATACCATAGGTTTCCAGAACCTGGATATGGTTCTGACAACGCTCTGCCACCTTTCGTCTTTCCTCATTTATATCATCTGCCAGATCCATTTTTTTGCTTCTCATGAAAAAAAAGTCTGCCAGATTGTTCCCAGTTAAGCTAAGATATTTACTGTCAAGCTGATTTGTATTGCAAAACTGCAGTACTTCTTCTAAAATCATCAGTTCACCACCACGATCCAGAAAAATCTTTTCTCCACTATACAATGCATCTACATCTAAAGTGTTGATTTTTTCCATATAAAAATCAACACTTTTGTCCATATATTTCTCATATTCTGATTCTTCCCAGCACTTAAAGCGAATTAATTGTTTTACAATCGGAAACAGCCGTACCCCTCTGAAATTTCCATTCTCTCCATTCTGTTGATTTCTTCCGCTTTCCATTACAAGCATATACTGATATGCCTGAGAAAGTGCTGTTCTCCATCTCTCATCGGTCATTTTATTCCCCAGTAGACATTTAAGCAGATCCAGACTGATATCCCCTGTAAAATAACTCGCACATCCAAGTAATATCTGTGTATCCGTGCTGACTTTATTCCAGGTATCTTCCATAAAATCTTTCCACATATCTTCGTACACCGACTCCAGTTCTGGATTCAAATACAACGGAAGCGCAAAAAACTTTTCCAGATTTCCTTCATATCTGAGAAGTTCTTTTTCAAATATAGCATTTCCTAACCTGTACACAGCTAACGGAATTCCTCCTGTTTTCTCATTGATTCTGGAGATCAAAATGTCCTGACAATCCCGATTTCCATACAAAAGCTCTGGAACATATGTTTTTAGCAGTTCTTCTGTACATCTTTTCTGATTAACCAAATCATTAAAAACCACATAATCCATATTTTTCAGATATAAATTTTCACACGGCGTATGTGCAATCAAAATAACCTTACCATCTCCCCAAAAATTCATCTGGCTTAACGGAAATGTCTGAAGGCCAATATGTATGATTACATATTGCTGAGACCAGAGAGCAGCTTTTAAAGCCATACATGTCTTAATTTCTGTCATCTCTTTGTTATAAAAATCGAAAATCTGTGGAGTTTTTCCATAATCTTTTTCTTCAAAATATTTTATCACACTGGCTGTAATTCCACTTTTATAAGTACCTGCAAGATATAAAAAGCGCTTCTTACTTTTTTCTAAAAAAGTATCCAGTTTATTCTTCAAAACCTGCGGACATATAATATACCTGTTCTCATTATCTTTTTGTCTGTAATATTCCAGTCGATTCTTATTCTCCATGTGATTTTCTATTTCTACTTTATATTTGTAATATGTCCAACAACTATCTGTACAGACTTCAACAAATTCTTTTATTCTTTCAGCAGAAACCCTATGCTTCATTCCAGCTTCCACACATCCAAGCAGAAACTTTTCCGGTCTGCCCTCTATTTTTATTCCCTGACATCTTTTAACAATATCTTCTGAAAGATTAATATTTTCAGAAATCTCCTTATAGAGATCTCTTTTCTGAAATTTCTTCTCATGATTTCTTTTTCTGATTCTATTTTCCTCATCTATAATGAAGTCATAAAACATCTGTATCAGCAATGGTGGTTCTATATTTTTATTCCAGACTGACACTTCCTGCTGTTCATAATCTGTCCTTTCCATTCATTTATCCTCCCCATTGTAAAATCGTATTGTATTCTTATAAGTCTTTCTGCCTGATGATTATTATCTCACACGAACATTGATTTGTAAAAGCAATAATTTGTCATATTCTATTGAGTTTACATCTATGGCAATGACACAAAACTTAGCAGTTCTGGGACATGAGAGCAAATCTGATTAGTGACAAACTGAGGAATCAGCAACATTGTAGCAGAATAAAAAACGAAAAAACAGATACGGATGATTACCTACTTACTTTTATTTGGAGTGAGATTAGCACAGGTACCAGAAGAACTGAAGTGAAATGGTCCTGATTATTCCGGGGTTCTTTGAGCCACCTGTCCGGACTTTGAGGTTCTTCCGCAATTATCCGTTTTAGCTCTTTTAACATGATCAGATATATAGTATAATGTTTGTATTAGGATGTATGAGGAGAATTATTTATGGCAAAGTCTAATAATACATTATGCTTAGATAAATTTTACCCGGAAAAGGATTTGATGATAACAGATATTGATCAGCAAAGTGATAAAATTATAATTCAGATGAAATCAACTTCAAGCAGCTGTAAATGTCCAAAGTGTAATCGTATAACACAAAAATATCATGGAACATATACTCGTAAAGTACAGGATTTACCTATTTTAGGAAAAAATGTTCAACTTGAAATTTGTTCACATGAGTATGCATGTTTGAATGACGAATGTGAGGTTATTTCTATTGCTGAGACTTTTGATGGATTCCTTAATAATTATAGTCGTATGACAGAAAGATGTGCTGATTTTATCTGTACATTGGCTCTTGAAACCAGTTGTGAAGGCTGTGCCCGTGTCTGCCGCACATTAGGGATAAAAACTAGTGGTGATACCGTAATACGATTACTTTTAAAAAGATATGAATCTCTTCCCCAACCGGAAGTTAGTGATGTAATAGGTGTGGATGATTTTGCATATAAAAAGCGCCATACATATGGGACTATCATAGTAAATGAAAAAACGCACGAGCCTATAACATTGTTGAATGGAAGAAATGGGGATACATTGCGGGAATGGCTTAAGAATAATAAAAATGTTAAAGTGGTTACAAGAGATAGGGCAAGTGCATATGCGAAAGTAATATCAGAAGAATTACCCGATGCAATGCAGGTGGCAGACCGATTTCATTTACATCAGAATCTACTGGAAACAATAAAAAAAGCTCTGAATCAAGAAATCCCTGCAACAATAAGTATCCCACACAATGATATATCTATCGATGCAGAAGAACATTGTAAAAAAAATTGCATCTGATGTGGATAATTATGCTGCTTTTTCAGAAAAACGTTATCAAATGATCTGCCAAATACAAAATTTTTTAAAAGAAGGCTGTAGTTACCGTGAAATTGCCAAACGTATGGGAATAGGTCGCAACACAATTGCAAAATATCGTAAAGGTGATCCAAAAGAATTAAGTATATATGGAATTCATCAAAGCAAACTTGATCCATTTCATGATTTTATTATAGATTGTCTTAAAGAAGGATGGAGTAAAAGCAAAACTGTAAAAGCAATATACGAAAAAGGATATTCTGGATCCAAAAGCAATGCTTGCAACGGTGTACAAAGGGAACATAATAAAAAACTTAATAATGGACTGCCAATCTTACACAAAGTACCGCCCAAACGAGACTACGGGCGGTATTTTTGTATCATGGCGGAGAAAGGAGGAACTTCCCACGGGGGCTTGACTGAAAAGTTGAGCCCCTTTTTTCATGCCAAAAAACAGGAGGTAAATGCTTATGGCAGATGATAAAACCACAAAAACGCCGGAACAGCCGGTAACGGATACCGGACCGGGCAAAGAAACACCGCCTACTCCCCCAAAAGAGCCGGAGAAGGTTTCCGTTTCCCCGGAGCCGGAAAAAAAGACGGAACCGGAGGTAAAGAACCCGCAGGTTTCCGTCTATAACTTCGCTGAAATTATGAAGGAAAAGAAGGTCGAGGAACGGGCGGCAGCTCCCAGCGGGGAAAAGCCTGTCCCGGCAAAAGTGGAAAAACCGGAAAAGCAGCCGGAGGCTCCGAAGAAAGCGGAGGAAAAACCCAAAGAGCCGGAACAGCCGAAGCGCCGGGGCCGTCCCCCGAAGGCAGATAAGGACAAGGACGCAGCCCCGAAGCCCAAAGCTCCCGCACAGAAACCGGAAAAGGCGGTCAAAAAGGAACCGGAGAAAAAAACGGCTCCAACGGTGCAGACTGCTCCCACTCCGAAGGAACCCGAAAAGCCGAAGGATGCACCACGCCGGGGCAAGGAGCAGATCGTCTATATCAAGCTGAACGAGCTCTACGCCTTCAAGAACCATCCCTTTGAGGTCCGGGATGATGAAGAAATGCGGGCTATGGTGTCCAGCGTCAAGGACAAGGGCGTGACTCAGCCCGCTATCGTCCGTCCCCGTGAGGATGGCGGCTATGAGATCGTGTCCGGCCACCGCCGCCAGAAAGCCAGCGAGCTTGCCGGATATGCGGATATGCCCTGTATCGTCCGAAACCTGACAGACGATGAAGCCATCACCCAGATGGTCGAGGACAATCTGAACCAGCGTGAAGAAATCCTCCCCAGTGAGCGGGCCAAAGCCTTGAAAATGCAGCTTGAGGCTATCAAGCACCAGGGCTCCCGCACTTCGGGCCAGATTGACCCGAAGGACGCAGGCAAACGCTCCAACGAGATTGTGGCCGAGCGCAATAAGATGGCGGTCAAGCAGGTGCAGCGGTATATCCGTCTCAATGAGCTGGTTCCCGACCTGATGAAGCTGATGGATGAAAAAAAGCTGGGTTTTACTACGGCGGTGGAGCTTTCCTATATCGGCAAGAAGAACCAGAACTATATCGCCGTCGCCATTGACAGCCAGCAGTCCTCGCCTTCACAGGCGCAGGCAAAGCGTATGCGTGAGCTGGACGAAAAGAAGCTGCTCAACGGGGATGTGATCGACGGCATTATGATGGAGGACAAAAAGGAGGTAGACAAAGTGATTTTGACAGGTGCGGAACTGAGCAAGTATTTCGGCAAGGAAACTACGCCGCGGGAAATGAAGGACCAGATCATCAAGCTGCTGGACGACTGGAAGGGTCAGCAGAAGGAACACGAAAAGCCGGAGAAGAAAACCGAACAGGAAAAGTAAGCTAAAACTTCGGGGCAGCATGGCCCGAGGATTGCGGGGCTCTGCCCCGCGCCCCGAAGCTCTGGAGATATAAATTATTCCCCGTCGCCAGTTATTCCGTAGCATAGCCGGGAAAATCAGTCAAGGGCAGCGCCGCCGCAGGCGGTGCCAGAGGCACCCTTGACGGATTTCTCCCGGTTATGCTTTTTCCCGGTCAAGCGACGGGGATATAAATTCTCCAGAGCCGTTCCCCTTCCCGGGGGAAGGGGCGGAGGGGTTGGGCGATACCTTGCTTTTCCCTAAACCAAAACAGAAATGGAGGTTCAACCAATGAAACGACCTTTAGCGTACCTGACCGCCGCATGGAGCGGCGAGCCGGATGTTGATATGGAGCTGGCGGCCCACTACTGCCGCCTTGCTTATGAGGCGGGCTTTTCCCCGATCTGCCCGCTCTTGTATCTGCCGCTGTTTTTGAATGACAGCGTTCCCGAGGAACACAAGGCCGGGATTGATATGCGCCGGGATATGCTGCGGCGCTCCCATACCCTGATCGTCTGCGGCAGCGTTGTGGACGAGGATGTAAAAAACGATATTGCGGTTGCCGGGCGGCTGGGCATTGCGGCGACAACGCTGGAAGGGGTGCTTGCCGTGAAGGGACACGGCACCCCGGGCTATGCCGGACATTAAGCTGGGGAGCCTTTTTGACGGGATCGGCGTGTTCCCTCTGGCTGCTTCCCGGTGCGGTATCCGTCCGGTATGGGCCAGCGAGATTGAAAAAGCGCCCATCTCCATAACCAAAAGGCACTTTCCCGATATGGCGCATTTGGGAGATATTACGAAGGTGGACGGCGGGAAAATCCCGCCGGTCCATGTGATAACCTTCGGCTCTCCCTGTCAGAACCTTTCTCTGATCGGCAACCGCTCCGGCCTTGCCGGGGCAAAATCAAGCCTGTTCTATCAGGCGTTTCGTATCATACAGGAAATGAGGGATGCTACTGATAACCTATATCCAGCTATCGCTGTTTGGGAAAACGTCATGGGAGCGTTTTCTACAAATGACCGGATGGACTTTAGAGCCGTCCTATCCGCCTTCTCGGACACCGAAGTTCCAATGCCTCCTTCGGGAAGATGGGGAAACGCCGGAATGGTGCGAGGGGGAACGCCTGATGTGTGCTGGCGGCTCATGGACGCCCAGTATTGGGCAGGCACCCGAAGGCTGGCACGAAGGCAGCGGATTTTCGTCGTGGCGGATTTTGGAGGCAGACGTGCCGCAGACATACTATTTAAGCCCCGTCCAATGCTCCCACTTCCTCCGCCTTGCGGAGAGGGCGGGCGGGCCGCCGCCGAAGGAGATCGAACAGCTTCTTTTGAAACAGGGCGGCAGATACCAGTCATCCACCCCTTTCAGTGCTTCCGTATGCGGGGAGCGGCAAAAAGGCAGGAAGAAACGGCCTTCCGAAACAGCTTCGGATTACCAACTGACCCTTTTCCCACTCTTTTAGCCAGTGATGTAACGCCCTTTGCCTTCTGGTATGAGGGCGACCCGGAGGGCGGCTGTATCCGTTTTCTGACGGAAACGGAAAGCGAACGGCTGATGGGGCTGCCGGAGGGCTGGACAAAGTACGGGGCGGACGGCGTGGAGATCCGGCCTCTGCAACGCTACAAGGCGCTGGGAAACGCGATCGCCCTCCCTTGCGCCGATTACATTATGGCCGGGATCTATGAGGTGCTGGCTGACCGGGCCGGAAAGGAGGAATGAGCCCATGTTTGAAGCCTATATAACCAATACAGCCCTATACCCCTTAATGGGGATTGAGGTAGGGACAACGGTACATTTCCCCATGACGACACAGGAGTTGCAGGCCGCCCTTGCCAAAATCGGGATAGACGGAAAACGGTACAGCGAAGTGTTCTTTACCAGCTTTGACAGTGATGTGCTGGGGCTCTACGATCATCTCTACGAATGTGAGAACATCGACGAGCTGAACGAGCTGGGCCACGCCCTGCTGGAAGTACGGGATAAGGGCGGACTGGAAACCTTTGAAGCCGCTCTTGTCTTAGGAAACCACACCAGGAGCGTGAAGGATTTGATAAACCTGACGCAGAACCTTGACCTTTACCGCTTTTACCCGGATATTTCCGATGATGAAGGGCTGGGCCGTCTTTACGCCGACGAGCTTGGGACTATCGACATACCGGAGCACATTCAGAACTACTTCGATTATGAAGCATACGGGCGGGATGTGCGTATCAACGAGGGCGGCGTATTCGCTCCCGGTGGGTATGTGTCGGCAGTCCCGGAGGGCTTCAAGGAGTATTACCACGGACCGCAGGACATTCCGCCGGAACACCGGATATTTGCCTATCCTGAAAAGGCCGAGCCTGTCCACTCCATTCTCGCCGCACTCAAACAGTTTCAAGAAGCCCCACCCGCTCCGAAAAAGGACAAGGCGGGGCCTTCCCATGAAGAACGGTAAGACTTCGGGCCAGCATGACCCGAAGCATGAAGGAGGTGCATACCATCAACTATTACCCTATCAATGAAGGGACCGCCCGCCGGGCAAAAGAAATGAACAGCTTTTCCGACTACAAGGAAGGGAGCGCAACGGCGGAATACCGGGCAATGGTGGACAAGGCCGCCGCCATAGCGGAACAGCAGAAATCCCGGGTGGACCCCATGTACCATGAGAAGATCGACCATCTGTTAGACACCTACGCCCGCAAGCTGGCCGAAAACATGAACCAAGGCTTTGCCATTGACGCAAGGGTTCCCTCTGTGATGATCGCCGGACCTGCCAATTTCCCGGTGGGAAAGAAGGAAAAGCAAAACCGGGCCCGGGACAGCAACATGGAGGAATGGCGGTATATTCAAGGGCTGCTGGATAAGATACGCAGTACCGGCATGGGCGGGATCAGCGCCGATGACCCAGCAGCGATTGAAAAGCTCCAGAAGAAGCTGGACGGGCTGGAACGCTCCCAGCTCATTATGAAGGAGGTCAACGCCTATTACCGCAAGCATGGCAAGCTGGATGGCTGTGCGCTGCTGTCGCCAGACCAGATTGAAAAGCTGAAAGCAAGCATGGCGTCAAGCTGGCGGAGCGACCCGAGGCCCTTTGAAAGCTACCAGCTTACCAACAACAATGCGGAGATCCGCCGGATAAAGGCCCGTATCGAACAGCTTTCCAAACAGGCGCAGCAGGAATTTTCCGGCTGGGAGTTCGATGGGGGCCGTGTGGAAATGAACCGGGAGGACAACCGCTTGCAGGTGTTCTTTGACGGAAAGCCTGACGCGGACACCCGGGCCGAGCTGAAAAGCAGTGGTTTCCGCTGGGCTCCCAGCGTGGGCGCATGGCAGAGGCAGCTCACGGACAACGCCATCCGGGCGGCTGACCGTTTGGAATGTATCAAGCCGCTGTCCGGCGAAAAGCCCTCCCAGCTTCAAAAGAAGCCCTCTATCTTGCAGACCATGCGGGAACAGGGCGAAAAAGTCCAGACGGAGCCGGAAAAGAAAGCTCCGTCCGGCAGGGATGCCGAGCGGTAAGCCTCGGGCCACATTGGCCCGAGGTTTTCTGTTCCCCGATATTGTACGGGGGCCTCCCGGATAGCGGGGACCCCGACGGAAAGGAGGTTTTATGCAGGAAGAAGTAAACCAAAAAACGGTTGCCCTTTCGATCAGGACAACGAAGCTCACGGGAAAAGTGCTGGCTGCCGCTCTCGGGAAGGTGGTGCGGGCACTGCAAAAGCACCACCGGAAAGCGCTGACCCCGCAGGGACGCCAGAGTGTAAAAAAGCTGATGAACCACTATGGCGGCAAAAGCGCCATGCCCTATGTGGGAGCCCCAAAGGATTTTGACCGGATCGCAAAGGAGTTCCATGTGGACTACGCTTTCCATAAAGTGAACCCCGGCCATTACCTGCTGTTTTTCAAAGCCAATCAGGCGGACGCTATCACGGCGGCCTTCCAGAAGTACAGCGCAAAGGTGCTGAACAAAGAGCAGGACAAGGCTTCCATCCTCGGCCAGCTTCGGAAATTCACGGAGCAGATCAGGACACAGGCAAAGGAAAAGCAGCGGACCAGAGAGGCGGTGAAGGACGGACGTTGAGTGACAAGATCAGAAAATATGTGCTCCCAAACCTGCCGTACCTCTTTGTGTTCTGGTTCTTCTCCAAAATCGGGACGGCCTACCGGATTGCCCCCGGCACAGACTTCTGGACAAAGCTCATGGGGATGCTCGATACCTTCCCCAAAGCCTTTGAAACCTACTGGCCGGGGCTGGGCGGTATTGACCTGCTGGTGGGTCTTGCCGGTGCGGCTGGGGTGTATCTGCTGATACAGTCAAAGATCAGGCAGGCGAAAAAATTCCGGCGGGATGCGGAGTACGGCACCGCCCGCTTTGGAACAAAGGAGGATATAAAGCCGTTTGTAGACCCTAAATTTCAGAACAATGTCATTCTGACCGGGACGGAGTTCCTGACCATGAACACCCGTCCGAAGATACCCGCCAATGCCCGGAACCTAAACGCCTGTGTCATCGGCTCGTCCGGTTCGGGTAAGACAAGGTTCTGGCTGACCCCGCAGCTCCTTCAAGCCCATTCCTCGTATGTGGTGGTAGACCCGAAGGGCGGCACCCTCGATCAGTGCGGGCGGTTCCTGCAACGGGAGAAATACAGGGTGCGGGTGTTCAACAGTATCGACTTTTCAAAATCCATGCACTACAATCCGCTGGCCTATATCAAGACGGAAAGCGATGTTTTGAAATTCGTTACTGCTCTGATCGCCAACACCAAAGGCGACGGCAAGGAGGGCGACGAGTTCTGGACTAAAGCTGAAACCCTCTTGTACTGCGCCCTTGTGGCCTACATAGTCTTTGAGGGGCCGGAGGAAGAACGCAACATGAATACGCTGGTGGAAATGATAAACAGCATGGAAGTCCGGGAGGATGACGAAACCTTCAAAAATGCGGTGGACTATATGTTTGACGGGTTGGAACGCCGCAGCCCCCAGCACTTCGCCGTGAGGCAGTATAAGAAATACAAGCTCGCCAGCGGCAAGACAGCCAAAAGCATTTTGATTTCCTGCGGTGCAAGACTGGCTCCCTTTGATATTCCCCAGCTTCGGGAGATTATGTCTTATGACGAGCTGGAGCTTGATAAGCTGGGGGATGAAAAATCGGCTCTGTTCTTCCTTATCAGCGACACGGACACCACCTACAACTTTTTGGTTGCCCTCGCTTTTTCGCAGATGTTCAACCTTCTGTGTGAACGAGCTGACAACACCTATGGCGGGCGTCTGCCCTACCATGTGCGGGTGCTATGGGACGAGGCTGCCAACACCGGGCAGGTGCCGGGGCTGGAAAAGATCGTGGCCGTCATCCGCTCCCGTGAGATCAGCCTGACGCTCTTTTATCAGGCTATGAGCCAGTGCAAGGCATTGTACAAAGACCATTCCGAAACCATTATGGGAAACATGGACAGTATCGTATTCCTCGGAGGCCGGGAGGCTTCCACCCTAAAGGATATTTCGGAAAACTGGCTGGGCAAGGCCACCATCTCTATGCAGACCGAGGGCCGAAGCCGTGGACAGTCTGAAAGTTACAGCCAGAATATGCAGCGGCTTGGCCGGGAGCTGATGACCACCAGCGAGATCACCACCATGCCCGGGGATAAATGTATCTTGCAGCTTCGGGGGCTCCCGCCCTTCCTGTCCCCGAAGTATGACTTGAAAAAGCACCCGAATTACAAGTACACAGCCGAATTTGATAAAAAGAAAAACGCCTTCCGCTTGGAAAGCCTGTTCCGCCACCGGCCATTGAGACTAAAGCCGGAGGACGAATACACGGTGTACGAAGTGGACGGCTCCGACACGGACGAAGAAGCTGACCTGTTGAATTTCGATGATCTGGACAGCGACGAGTTTGTGTAACTTCGGGCCATGTTGACCCGAAGCGCCGCCGATGTGGGCGGCTTTTTTTGTACCCAAAATCATCAAACAAACAAAATGGAGGAACGTATATGGAATTTTTCAATCAGGCAATCGACATTCTCAAAATTCTGGTCATGGCTCTTGGCGCCGGTCTGGCGGTATGGGGCGTCATCAACCTTCTGGAAGGTTACGGGTCGGACAACCCTGCGGCAAAAAGCCAGGGCATTAAGCAGTTCATGGCTAATTAAAGGGAACAAAAAGAAAGGGAATGCACAATCCAGACGG
>OLPB01000833.1_pt1 | contig 16479 bp, 20 predicted proteins | sample 1672001 | NCBI WGS metagenome assembly OLPB01 (sample SAMEA3136635, study PRJEB25190) | human gut metagenome | biome: human gut; feature: human-associated habitat; material: faeces | place: Austria | collected 2013 | reverse complement strand
AATATACAATAGTTCCTCTAATTGTGGCTGAATTTGGTATAACTTCCACGTTACTAAGCGTTCCATTTCCTGAGTAATAAGCCTTGTAAGTTTTTGGAGAAGTAGTATTATCTGATATCAAATCTACAAAAGCGCCGCTTGAATTAGATCTATAGTTGTTTGGCATATTTGTTATAAATTTAGTATTAGCAGGAATTTCTTTATTAGTAGCAATACCAAACTGTATTACCGCTATTCTCCCACTAATGAAAATGTCATCATATGCTATAGTTCCGTAGTCGGATTTCAGACCGATAGTGTAAATACTACTACTATTTTCTTCATGTTCAAATATAGGCGTAAACACTTCATTTATCATAAAAGGCGCTATATATTGTGAATTCTGCTTTCTAACAACAAGTATGCACTTATTGTTGGTGCTTGGAGTAGATTCTATATAATCTTTCCACCCACTATCGCCATTTATAGTATTTTCATTATTTAGGTATAATATACGAACTTTATACCCCTCTTTATTGACATAAAATTTAAATTTCTTAAAAGCTGGTAAATTGTAAATATCTTGTGATAATATAGCGTAACTTGTTTTTCTATAATCATTATAACTCTTTCCAATTTCATTATCGCCATTAACCCAGTTTTCTTTTATATTATTATATATTCCTGTATTATCGTCTTTTATGAATTCTGTTATATTACTCATTATAGTGAACGCATTTTCGCTCATTGCGATAAAGTTTTTGTCTTTGTTGTAAATAAATTTTTTTGTGAGCACATCATACCATCTTTTACCGCCCTCAAAAATGAATAAATTGCTATATTTATTTAACACAAATGCGAACTCGCCTATCATACTCCCACTTGTCGGCATAAATAGATTTCCAGAAACATTTATATACTGATTATTTAATAAAATATCGAATTGCTCGGCTAGTTGTTTAGATGTCATCCTCACAACTTTGTTTATCAAATCTACATTATTATTTAACACGCTTGTACTTTGGAAATATACTTGAGTAGTAGTATCATAGTCTGTATCATTAAAAGAAGCGTGCCAATCAGAATACGCAAGAACGTTATTTGGGTCGAGGCTTTTAAAGTAATTTGTAATTGCTTTAGTTTCAATTTCACTTTCAGCGGCAGATCCTGAATTTGGAGTTGAGGCAGACCAACCGCTAGCGAAATTTCTATTTAAATCCACATTTCTTGCGTTTAGCCTTCCTTTATTATTATTTGCTTCTTCTTCACTGGAATTAATGCAGTTGTTGAAACCAAATGGATTGCATATAGGAATTATATCAAAATCGTGTTTACTCCAAAAATCATTTACAAGCTTTCCTGCTTTTTGCGCCATTCCTTTTTCCACGAACTTGTATAGACAATATGCCCCTATTTTTTCATTTCCATGTAATCCAGAAGTCATAACTACAAGCTTTGGCTTTCTGATTCCATTATTTTCTGTTAGAAGTCCTCTATATGAATATTTATATATAGGGAGCGAAGAATCTCGTTCACCCTCGCTGTTTCCTCCATAGCCTATAACATCTTTTGTGAATACATTTTCTTGAAGCATAGCATCATATAATGAATACATATCATTGATATTATAGTTCATTAAACAAGTTTCTCCGGTTAGTCCCTCTAGTCCTTCGTAACTCTCATTATCTATATAAATATTTGGGTATTTATATAAAGACAGAAGTTGCCTATATTCTGGGAAAGCAGATTGTATTAGCGTTAGTAGCCTTCCATCGTTATAGGCAGATTCAAGCCACTTTGTCACTTCTTTTTTAAAACGCTCGTCTGTAAGAAAATCATGCACAAATGAATATAGCTCTTTAAAACATTCTATAACATTAACTTGACTTTCGATCGTGCTTTTAACAGCCGTGAAAAGTTCTTGAATTTGTTCAATTTGGGTCATTCCACTCGGAAATACAGTCGCAATCTTACCCCTCCACTGCAAACACCAGCAGTTCAGTTGGTTGAGTATCACATCCAAGTTATAATTATTGAGACAAGACATATATTTACACCTCCATACTTATTACGCATTAAATATACCACATATAAAATAACTTACTGATTTCTTCATTTTCGATAATCTCTCTATCAATATTAATCAGCGTTTCTCTTGCTTGCTGAATAAGTTCAGCCACGGGCTTATCACGTCCGGTTTTAGTTCTGCCTTTGTGTTCAAACCCCGTTCCCTTATCATTTCTAGTATTGTCTTGGATTTCCGTTCCCGCATTTGTCGTTGTTGACGTATCTGTTGTATCATTTGTACTCTCGCTTTCTCCGAAACTACCATCTCTGGCGTATACTCCGCTTTTGATATTCCCAATATTAATTTGGCTTTGCGGCGGTCTGCTCGTAATGCTCGTATCAGTTCCACTTGACGTTACATTAGCCGTTGACTGGGAATGTATATTATTGCTGGTTTGCCTATCAATGTTATCTTTAATTTCTTTTGTGTCCGTATAATTACTATCCTCTTCTTCCTTAAAATCATATTGATTCAATATATCTAATTGTAATGTTGTGGTCTGGTATAACTGAACGTAATAAGGCATAATTTTAGCCATCGCTCTATTCAAATAGAAAGTGAACATATCAGGCGTTTCCTGTCCGATTTCCTCAAACTCATACTCATTTAACAGCTTTGCGTTTAAAGTATCTCTATATTCCTCACTCCATATCGGATAATCTTTCAGACCGAAGTCCCATCCCTTCTTCCTGAGATCGTGAATCGTCTGAGTCGCTAAAGCCATATATCCCACCTCCTTTTTCACCATTTAAGAAGATATCACTCAGATTCATAGTGCATCTCCACATTGGTTCAATATTTGTTCCAAACATATCATTAAACTTTTCAGCGAATTGCCTTCTAGGAATCAAAGCGCTTTCTCTCGCTATAATGATTTCTTCATTATTAGCCAGTACTTCTGAATTGCTTACACGCTCACGCTTGTCAATATTATTATTATTGATTCCAGCCCAAGTCAAAAACTCATTCCATACACTCTTTTGCACATCTGTCAGTTTGTCGAACACAATAGGAATATCCGGCCTAATGGATTCAATTCTCATTCGATCATCTATTCTTGTCTTGCCTCTTCCTACTGTAAATGGGACATAATTCCACATATTTTTCAGCCAATTTAGAATACTCAAGCGTTGCGTTTCGTCGCAATAAATAATGCCGCTCATTCTCTGTAGGTCAATATTCATATCTCTAATCATATTCATGTTTCTCATACGGTCGGAAAACATGAACAACTCATTCATATTATTGCTTCTCGTTAAATTATTAAAACAGATAACACTATTTGTCTCGTCTAATTCAACGTGCACACCCTCAACCGCATAAGCCTCTCGCATTTTAGGAACATTATAGATATCGAAATCGCCTCCCAAAGCGGATTTCATAAAGCACAATTCATTATCATAACGGAATCCAACGCCTATTCCTCCCGTGTTCAATATCCACTCTAAATATCGCTCATCGATTTCTTTCGGTAAGTTATTCCACTGGATACGAGCAACCATAATATTCAGCATCCTATTCAACCAATATATTTCCGTCCTAGCTGTAAGTTCTTGCATGATGGCCTCTATATCGTTTGACGCACCGCAAGCGGATTTTCGTATTCTTTTCTTTCCCATTTCTTCACCTCCTGTTATATTGCGTAATATCGCCATACTACAGCATCATACGATACCATTGGCTAAATTAAACTTGCCTACATTTTCAGCGTTTTGCCAAAACCACATTCCAGTTTCCAAATCCGATTTCATTTTCGTCAAATATTGGCTTGGAATGAATCCAGTCAATGTACTCTTTGCCACTTTTACATAATTTACATTTGCTCTCCCTGTGAAATTAGGCACCTTTACCTCATCTACCTCATATCCATATACATCAAAATACTCATCTATACTCTCCGCATATTCCCTTGGGCACTTCAGTGTATATAACATGAAATCCAATCTTCTGTACGCCGCCAGCGCTCCACCGCTTGCCGATCCTCTCGTCTGAGGTGGCTTGTTCGCCTGTACAAGAAGATTATTTACATTCCCCGCCATTCCGTTAATACCAGCGGAAACAGCTCCAAATCCTGCAACACCTCCCACAGCGCCAGCGCCGATTGCGAAAGCGTTAGAGAGCATACCAATAGCCATAGAACCGCCGTTTTGTGCAATGTACGCTTTAAAGCTGTCAATATTATAACAGCAATGTGGGAAGCCTTCCAATACTACGGATTCCGTTAAATTGACAGCCGTATCCGTAGCGCCAGTATTGTTATAATTCATAGGGGCGGCTATAATTTGTGGAGTGTTGTAAGGGCTTCCGAAAAACAGGAAATCGCAACTATCACCTCCGAATAATTCGAAGCGAAGTTCTTTTTGCACTCCGTTTGTAGTGGAAAGAACCATGTAATTGTAAGGATATACATAAAGTTTATTATTATGTGGGGTGTAACCATCAAATGAGCCGTAATATTTTGGGTATGATTTTTCTTTTGATACAGGAGCGTTCCGTGTTGTAAAATACGCTTCTGGGAATACAAATAAGTCTACAATCCCGCTCGCTTTGTTATTAGCGGCGGCTCCTTTTAATACCGTATTCAAATCATTAATTTTACTGCTATCGTACATACTGTACGAAGTAAGCTTCACACCGGAATAAATACCCCCATATACGCCGCCTTCTACGTCATCATATCCCTCAGACGTTGGGTCAAAGGAGCTGGCTAAAATTAATGCTGGTTGCTCCATAATATCATCATATACTAAATTGCTGATAACAGGAAATCCCGTATCTACAGGCTCCGCTTTAATATGCGCCCCTATCGCATCATTACTTACATGCTCTCTCAGTACCATACAAGCGTTGTTTTGTAAGTCAAAGAAGTATGTTTGCCAATAATCAAGCTCAAACTTCACTACAGCGCTTTCTGGGGAATCAAACTCAATGGACGTAATGTATGCATAGTACCAGCGATCGCCAAACTGACTATTCTGAAACATCATATAGTTTACATCCGTGTAATCTTCTGAGCATCCATCAATTTCCAGCGTGTTTTCTCCAACGTATAAATACGTTAAATTATTCTCGCTATGAACCGCCTTTGAGGAAAAATAACTTTGTTGCGCTGCTTTACTAGTCCAGTAAATCGTATAACGATCATCTACTGATAATCTCACACCACGCAATAATTTTAATTGGTTTCTAGGCGTTACGATTGGCATATATATTGTTTCCTCCTTACTGTTGCAAGGCTGGACTTTTTTCTTTCCAGCCTTGCTTATAAATTTATACCGATGGCACAGTAATTGTTGCGGAGCCACTCTTCGAAGAATCAGCGAGAGAAATTGCCTTTACAGTAAGACTGTCGGCGGTCTCATCGCTTCCCACAACTAAAAGTCCATTTGATGTAATTGTAGTCTCATCACTATTTGCGCCCTCTACATTCCAAGAAACTTTCTTGCTTGCAAAGCCTGTGGCTACCACTGCAGCGGATAACTGCAACTGTGCGCCTTTTCCAACGCTTGCAGTATCCGGAGTAACCGTTACACTCGTGATAGTCGGAGATTGTGTTGTATAAACAACAGCGTTTCTAAACGGGCTGTAAGAAATCACTTTCCAATCATGCAAGAAGAAGTTTTCTTTTAGTGTAGATGGATCTTCGAATTCATAGAACTCAAACAGATAGTTCATACAGAAGAACCAATCTTTGTCAAGATGCACAGCGAATACGCTATTAAGAGCTGTTTTTTCCGTTTCTGACAGCGGAACGTATCCCGGATCATTCGCAAATAGAATTGCAAGTCTTTTTTCTTCTGTAGGCGTAAACTGGAATTTATTAATCTTTAATTCTACGCCTCTGTATTCAGCGTATTCCAGATTAAATGCATTCGCAAGAGCTTTTACTCCTACTTTTGCCTGTACGTCATTTCTTGGAATAAATAGCTGGTCTGTTTTCGCTGTAGAATTAATATTTCCTGCCTCTGTCATTTCCTCGTCCGGGAATTCCATATCGTTTGATACACTCTGAACCTGAATGAGAAAATCCTGAATATTTTCAGTGTTTGTTAAATCCTCAACGGTAGCCACTTTCATAACACCATCATTGATTTTACGTGCGAGAAGATATTTGCATGCGAGGAAATAATCCCATCTAGCTCCGTTGTACATAGTGTCTACAATCCGCATTACCAAATCATAAACCCCTGAGAAGCTAAAGAAAGCCTGTCTAAAATCTTTCCGGCTTACTGTCCTCTGGTATTTCTTCTGGTAATTCAGAACGTGGAATCTGGAAAGAATATCCGCTTTCTTGAAGTCTGTCAGTGTAGAAGCTCCATTTGCGTCATACTGCTCAGGCGTAGCAACTTCTACCCAAATATCTTCGATAGAATCTCCCACTTCCAAGGTTCCTTTTAGCGTTTTGCGAACCCACTCATCATTTTTCCAATACATATTGTTGACAAGGATCATGCCTACCATATTCCATAAGCCAACTTGGAAGGCGTTTCTATACTTCGGTAAGCTGTCAAGCACCTGACCGATCTGGCGAAGAGAAGATGGATCTTCTCCGTCTGCCCTCGTGTCGCCTAATGCGGCTTTTAATACGTCACTTTTTTCAATGACATCATTCACCATTGCCGCCATTGCAGTAGGTGAGTTTTTAATGCCAGTACTTCCATCTTTCATTAATGGCTGAGTAATCATTTATAATACCTCCTTTTTAATTAGTGAAATAATCCACTGTTTCTTCCTCTTCGTCTTCCTCTGTATCCTCTGCACCGTCTACATCTTGTGCGTCCTCTGCTACAGCGAAAAACCGTTTTCTAATTTCAGCTTTCAAATCGCTGTTTTCTTTTTCCAATGTGGAAACACGTTCACGAACTTCTTTGATTTCAGTATCATCAATCTGATCGTCTGGATCTCCCAAAATCTCTGCTTGATACGCTGTCAGCTCATCCATGTACTCAGGTGTAAGCTCCTGATCTGCTGTCATTTTATTAAAAATCTCATTCAGTCGTTCTTTTGTAATTGCCATTATGTTCACCTCCCTAAAAAACTCGCCCGCAATACATCCACAACTTTGATCCTCCGCTATCTTCCGGCGGTTGCGGTGTCACAGATTGGCAGGCATAAGGATTATAAATAAATCCCTGAAAACTCCATCTTCCATTTGTCATCCATGTTCCAAGATAGCCGTTATCTTTTCTATGCTCATCTGTAAAGAAAAAACTGCTTGGATATCCTGAGTTACTACTTCGAAATCCCCATTCCGTAATTTGTTCCACGATTGCCACATGACCGAAGCTTCCTGCTTCTGCAAAACAAGCAACCGCTCCCAGCGCTGGCGTCTGACCTGTTTCATATCCAGAAACAGCGCCCCACCATTCACCGCCATTTCCAGTAGGAAGATGCGGCACATGCTCATCCCCGGATTGTACGGAAATCTCCCAAAATCGTCCCCATGCGTAACACGTACAGTTCGGAAGTCCATAGTCAGGGTAGAATGGGTTTGTAGAGCTGTACCAATATCTTGAACCCTCTATTCCCTCAGAGCTGAGGCGAGCGGTATAGATTCACCCTGCCCCGCTCCAATCGAGAGTATTGAACCAGTTTAGGGCTTGTCTAGCTCTCGCCGCCGCTGTGGCCGCCGGATTGGCAGGACGTTCAAAATTGTAGAGAAACGCCCTTGCCAAATATTCCGGGGACTGCTTTGAGTTCTTGAACTCATCCCAAGAAAGCGGATAAGCGCCAGTAGGAATCCACTGGCCGTTCCCGCTTTCCGTAGCAAGCCACAAACATTGTCCGTTACCGTCTGTCCTAGGCAGTCCACGGGCAGTCAACCAATTAATAATATTTGTCGCCGGGGTCCATTGAACAAGTCCGAAACCGCCTGACATATTTCCGACAATGTCGCTTTGCCATCTACCGGGATTAATTGTTGATTCTGATTGCTCATTTCCCAAAATAGCGGAGATTGCGTTGGCAGTAAAACCGAAATTAATCATATAATTCGCTTGCTCTTGAGCGTTATTCCTCATTTCTTCGCTATTCAGCGGTCTTGATTCAGCTACGATCCATGCCATGTACGAAACCTCCTGTAGATAAATTTTAATACCGAAAGCGGTATCGTTCTTACTGCCCTAAAGGGCACCGCTGTTAGTAGGTTCGTGCTCCGCACTCACCAACTCAACAGCATGTAAACTCGTGCTACGCACTCGCTAAGTCAAGAACATATGAACGAACTTGTAGACAAATGCAGTTATGAAAATATTGGTTTACTAGTTACAAGGAAATTCGCAATCAGTACCTAATCCGGCTACGCCGGATGTCGGCACCGTGGTTAGTAAGCTCATACTCGCTCCGCTCGCATTCGCTAACTCAACCGCATGTGTAGTGGTGTGGAGTGGAAAGCACTGCACTGGACTGGACTTCACTTCACTCCTGTGACCTTTACTGTAATCTCTTTTCCTACAAGGGAATCGAGTGAAGTGTTATCTCCACTTGTGGAGTTGTCGCCACTGCTTCCAGCGCCTCCGGCGCTGTCAGGCTTGTAAGTGCCGTTTCCTTTTGCGTATTTTCCCCATGCTTCTTTTGACATATAGGCGATGTCTAAGTCTAGGTTTCCTGTCCACGGGGATATGCGCCCGGATGCGGTGTATTGGTGTATCGCTGTGATAGCGAACGCTCCTTGGCCGTCTCCGTCACGCCATGGATTTGAATGATACCCATGGACGATGGAATCGTCGGGGTATTGGGCAATCCATAGCCCATAATTTTTGGCTACGTCCGACCAGTTATGCGCCTCAGTTACGCTATCACTCATGTAGATGAGAGGGCGAATGCCTGTTTTTTCATAGAAGATGTCTAACCATTGTTTCGCCCAATTTGGATTATCGAATGACTGGTTATAGGCTTTCTCCCAATCTAGGGCAATGAGCGCTTCTCCCACATAGTTTTTACAGTGCGTGAGAAAATAATCGACTTCTTTTTCCGCATTTGTTCCATTTGCGTAATGGTATACTCCAAGGAGTTTTCCTCTTTTCTTTGCCGATTGATAATATTTGTCGCACCATGCGTCTACAAATCTTGTGCCGTCTGTCGCTTTCATAATGGCAAAGTCAAAAGACATTTTTTCAAAAATGGAAACGGTCATTCCTGCTTCTCCTTGGTGATGGGAAATGTCAATTCCGTTCAGGCTCATCTTTCTCACCCCCTAATAGTGTAGTAAGTTTTGTAAGCGCTACCGTGTTATTGTTCAGCGCTTCTGTGAACTGCTTCATTTCTTCTTGATGACGTTCTTGCTCATCTAGTAATAGTTCTTGCCAGCGTTCTTCACTGTCGATGCGATCTTCCCGGTTTTGCGTGTACATAAACCAGATAAAGGCACCCATCGCAATAATGATAACTACTGGAACGCCTAAATTCTCGACAAGCCCCTGAATGATTTCAACGTCCGAAGATGTGGTAAGAAGAGTTCCTAGCATAAAGGCCACCTCCTTTGCGTTTTTTGATAGCGCATAAAAGAAAAAAAGCCTGTTACAATACATTCTTGAGAAAGTATCGTAACAGGCAGTTTCGAGAACTATTCCATGACTAGAGGAACCACCCTCTCTTAACGACTTCCATTTAAGGCTCGGTCTTTTATTATTGCGCTATCGCATGGATTCTGTTCCTATAATTAATATAGCATATTATTGGTATAACGTCAAGCCCAAAATGTCAAAAATAGCAATTTTACTTCTGTCATCCTCAAAATAGAGATAGCCTCCCTCAAACGCTTTTTTAAATAGTTTAAATTGGAAGGAATAACGGTTTAACATCATGGTATTAGTGGAATGATCTCCAGCGTTGAATGTAATGATAACTTGATCGTATTTAGCGGTTTTCCGTGAAACGTATAGTACGCCCTGCTGATAGTACTCCCATACCCCAAAATATTCATTGTTATGCTTCAATGTACATAAATAATGAGAACGCCCGACGGGTTGTTCAATAAAAGTTCCCGCCTCAAATAAATAGTTGTCGCCGGAAATCATGTTCCCGTAACGGTTGGATCCGTTCTCGTCAACGAAAGAACGGAACATAGCGGAATTCTGGATTTCTTCTGCTGCTGACTGATTGTAATGTATTTCTGTCACCCAGCCTTTTCCCCTGTAATATCTCTGACTTGGGTTCCACTTTTTATGAATTCCCCTCATGACATAGTGGGGGTTTAATAAGGAAATGTGGTTTCCTAGCATGATTAGTTTCATGTTTCGGTCTCGCTTCCCACCTCCACGGTTCATAGATGTAAAGATAGATTGGAGTTTTACAGCTTCATTAGTTAGATATTTTCCGCTTTCTGTCTGAAACTCTTCGAAAATCGCTCTTGTTGCGTTAAAGAATAAGCCGGATATTCTTTTTATTTTATCCTCATCTTTTAAACATACACCTAAAGCGAATGGCTTCCCATTTAATGTATAACGCTGTATAATTCCATCAGCTATTTCCTCTCGCTTGAACTCCCCTGAAAGTTCTGGATAAGTGTTGAACACATCTTCGAACATATAAGGAACCATTTTACATTCTTGTTTTTCTCTGAACAGATATACCGTTTCGTATGAGTTATTATAGAAGCGCAAAAGAGCGTCGATCAGGAAAGATGTCGTTTTCCCGTCACCTCGATTTGTGTCTATCATGTATGTGGATGGGACAAGGCCTTCTGAATCTTTTTTACTTAATATGCGTTCGTAGTCGTAATATTTACTTACGTCTATGTAATCTTCTTTTCTTTTTACGTCTGCCATAACGTTTTACCTTCCTTATGATATATCGCAGTGCGTCTAATGAGAAATAATAAACCAGCTCCACTAGTAAGACAAGACCATATATTAAAACTGCTAATAGAATAATTCCCATGAATGGCTCAATATAAGTTGATATAAAAGAAAAATGTGTCATGTAAAGTACCTCTCTTTTCTATTTTTTTAAAGAGGGAGCGAAGCTCCCTCTTTCTATTTATTAACACTTCTTGCATTTCGCAATGATATATTTTCTTGTTCCTGAACCGCCCTGATCGAATTCAACTGTATATTTGAAATCCTCCGGGTTTTTCAGTCCCTTTTCCATTTCTTCTGTAAACATTTTTAACAGCGCTTTCATGGATTTCCTGACTGGCTCGGATGATCCGCTGTAGTATTCTCCATCGTCCCCTTTAATAAATGTAATCTCATGGTCGTCTACGTCCATGATACAAGCACCTACGGCAGTAATCGTTTTTCCTGCCATCTCTTTGAATGGTACGGCATATCCCATTGCTGATACAATATCATCACTTACAAAATTTACATTATACATAGTTGTGTTCTCCTTTTTATTCTTCGATTTTTTCTGCTACTTTTAAGAAATCTTCTTCTGTCTTGATTCCGTATACGGATGTATTTGTATGATCCAATACGCATACATATTTTTTCACATCTTCTAAGATTTCACCAAGTGATTTAAAGTATTCTGTGATAACACTCTCCATTGTTTTGTTGGATCGAATCATAGTAGACGTTGTAACGTCTCCCTCTTTGACGAGCTGACCGTCGATCTTTTGATAAATTCCATAAACATAACCATTTGTAATGGAACGTGTGAAATAATAATCACTTCTTTTCATTTCTGTTTCCTCCTTCCCTGCTTTTTTCTTGACACGAACGTAATTTTTATTTAGGCTGTCTCTTCGGTACCGGTTCGCCTGTTTCCGGTAGACTTGGCGAGTGGAGATTTTTGAAAGGAGTTCATATGTGCATGGCTAAACACAATGAGCATCACGGGGTAATCGTTGGGTTAGGTTAAAAGGTTCGAGCACACTCGCCAAGTTTCGACTTTATAATGTAATTGAAATAGTTTCGCTTTCTATATCCATTATTGTAACGCAATAATCTGTATTACCAGCTTTAATAAATAATAATGCTTCTTTATCGTTGTCTGATATAATCACTTTTAATGGTTTGCCTATATTATCGCAAAGAACTACTTTGCCTTTGTATAGTGTAACATAGTATCCGTAATTATTAAATTTAAGGATGTCTCCCCCATCTACTATTGAAATTCTCTTTCCAGCATTTTCTTTAAGAATTGCGTTTAATGTTTCTAATACGTTTTTGACTTTTTTATTCATTGTTGTTCTCTCCTTTTCTCTTTCTATATATACCATAGCATGAATTTCTAATTATGTCAATAGCAAATTGCGGAAATATCAAAATAATTTTTTAATACATTGTAATACTCATCGGTGATACCTAACTCATAAGTAGTATCTATCATGGCAATGTTACTTGCCGTTGTGAAACGCTCGCCATTTATTTCCATTGTATGTATTACATCTTCATTGTAATAAGATGTCTTTCTCCCAATGTCGTGCATGACTCCGATTGCGTTTTCTTTATTTAACTGAGCTACGTCAAAATGTTCAACGCATCCGATTCTTTCCGCTCCTTTTTTCTTGTCTACTCCTGATATTGTGATGTGAAATTCTAGTTCCCCTTTTTTATTTCTCTCATCATATACGTATTTCTTAGCGCCTAATGTTTTAAAACGTTCGTAGTGGGCGTCATGATCCCATACCATCATATATTGAATTTCGCCTTTTTTATTATAGGCAAATAACGGAATCTCATTTTCTTTACATTGTTGTATAATTAGTTTATTTTCTTCGTCAAATATTTCTTTGTTGTAATTGATCCCTTTTAAACTATCCGTATCATTATAGACTGTCCTTATCCTTTGTTTCTCCCTCATTTTATTTAAACGGTAACGTGCGTATGCAGTAACCCATACCCCCCATTGGTATGGAAGAAATGAATTTGGTGCTTTATAATAGTCCTCTAATGCTTTCTTGATGTCGCAACTACGCTCTGTCCATTCATGCCCGTCTGTTTCAATTTCAGCATGATCAATTGCAGTTACCATCATTCCAAAGATAGAATTAATTCTATTTTTACTTTTCATGTAAAAATATTCTTTCCCCTCTACGCCTTTTAATTCTGTTTTCATTTTAAAATATTCAAACGTAACTTTCCTTAGCTCATATGGGAGACGGTCTTTTTTCGCTATGTACATTCTTTCTATAGAAAATGATTCATACTCATACATATTTTCTATTATTTCGAAATCTAACTCTGTTAATGTTATATTCAAATAATCCGCTTTTAGTACACGCCCATTATCATTTTCGGGCTTTCTAAATTTATTACACTTTGCTATCGATATATATGGAGATGGGGCACAATGCTGACATTCTATGTTGAAAAAATTGACACGCATTAAACATGCGTATTTATCAAGCATTTTATAAAACTCTTCGTCATTCTTTGGCTCTACTTTCACAAATTTAGACATAGGGTATAAATCTAATTCCATAGAACTTGGGTAAGCAGATGTCATGTCATAGGAATCAATATTTAATAAAATTTTGCCTGCATACATTCTGTTGGCGTGTGTGTCGCCTCCCCGAAAAGCTTCCTTGCACATATTGTATTGTTCCTCAGTCAGAGCCGTTTTTTCAAAGATCACCCTATTTTCAGGATTCTTTTTCATTGCTTCCCTTACTTCCCGCCTTACATACCCGGTAGAAGTTAATGGAATTGTGGCTATTGTATCTTCTTTTAATAATGTACGTATATCTTCGCAAAGCCCATATACGTCATTGAAACAATAGCCCTCTTCCCTTTCGTTGAGAGAAGTGAAGGGTGTTCGTATTTTATTATAATCAAACTGGCCTAGTAATTTATAGTGAATACAGAGCTCCGATGATTCACAAAACTTAGCTAATGACATGTTACTTAAAAAATAGGAACAACGCCATTCAATAGCCCCTTTGTGGGAAGTAAATTTCATGGGTCGACGCTTTGCCTTTGCGAACATGTTCTCAATTTCTATAAAGTCTTTTATGAATTGATATTCAAACGCAAGATTATGTACATAGACACATAACGTAAACCCCCCACATTCTTCGGACAATTTGTCAAAAAATTCAGTGAACTCTTCCCATGTTCTGCCGAAAATTACAAATATATCAAGACAAAATTGCCAATGATACATGAAAGCAAAAGGAGAAACGATATATTCTCCTTTTGCGTTTTTTACGCCATCTACATTTGTCGTTTCAATGTCAAATGCAGATGGTACGTTATAGTATTTTCTATGAGTTCCTTTTTTGCATAAATCACACGTATCTAAATGTTTAAATGGAAAATCATTTAAGTTGAATACTGTTTCTTCTTTTTTCCCTTGTATTGTGTCAACTAATAATTTTCGCATTTTTTTTTACCGCCTTTATTGCCTATTTCTTCTGTCCTTCCTTCGTTTGGAACTTCTTCGATAGGATCGCCTAACTGCTTGCATGCCTTGCAAAGATAAATCTCTATCTATGAACGCTTGATAACCTGTCATGATTTCGTCTAGTGTATATCCTTGCTCCATAGCTAAATCTATGTCCTCCAAAATGAATTCAGAAGCCGCTACATTCGCTAAAGTTGTAAATATTCCGCTTTTTAAAAAGTCAATAAATAAAGCCTCATCTTTTATAGTATAACCTTTTTCTTTAAATGCTTCTACTCGCCTTTTATTGATCGCTCGTATTCCTGTTACTGTTGAGCTTTCTGAATTTAGAAAACGGAGGATACTTGATAAGTAATTGTCTAAAGCAGCTTTTCGTTTCAGCTTCGTTGTTGAATACGAAAAACGAGGCGTTGCCCCTTTTGGAAGAGCGAGATCCTTTGCCGCTCGCACATAAGCCCATCTTGTTTCCCCTTGCTTTTCTAACTCTCTAAGACGTTGATTCGCTACAGATGCTAGCTGAGGTATTACCTGTCTTTTTTGTTCGTCTGTCAAAGACATGATTTCCTCAAAGTCGTATGTTTTAGGTTTCTTCGACATAATATACACCTCTCTTATTTATACAATATGAAAGCTTCGGTTATTATACCATACTTCATTGTAACTAACATCTTGCAATCGCTTGGATTAATAACAATCTGATCTACAATAATATCATTTTCAAAAAAATCAATCATATCTAAATGGTCACCCTTAGATCGTTTAACAGAAAAGAATATACTAATAAAATCATTAAATTCTTCTAAGCTTTCAAAAACTGCTAATGACTCATCAGAAATTAATTCTAACGATATTACTGCATATACATCTTCTTGGCATAACATCCTTATTTCACCAACTCTCTCACCGAACATAAATTCCACAAAAAACTGAATTTATTGTTTGTGAACGAATGGTTCCCTTACCAAGTACTTCTTCTCCATATGCATGATTTTTCACAAATGCCATTAAGTTTTTCTTTGAAATTTTCATTTATTCTACCTCCATTATGCATTTCACAATAAGCGTATTAGATACAAGTTGATATGTCCCGATTCCTATATGCAATATTGAGTAAATATTTCCTAGAAAATTCTTGTAATGCCATGTTGATATTTTTTCATCCATTAAAAGAGAGAAAAATCTTATTAATTCTTCTTCATTATCAAAAATAATTTCCATATCTTCTATAAATTCAATTTTCACAGTATCGCTTGTATTGCCATTATTCATTAGAATGATTGTTTCGCTACAGCGATATAAATGTAAACCACTGTAATTTAAGATATAATAACCTTCAAAATCTAAGCTGATTCGAAATCCTGTAGCCAATAACATTAATTCTTGAAATTGTTTTCTATTTATCTTCATTATAAGTCCCCCTTCTCATTGAAAAATGTGTCTTCTGAATGTACTGTAATTGGTAAGTCCATACCTGCTAGACGCATAGTTATCTCCTTGGATAACGCCCATGTTTTTCCTAATTGCGGGAGACGCTTACCACAGATGGAACAAGTTACTTTAAAGCCTATGAAGTTGGATGGCTCTACGTCGAATTCATTGTGGTGACAGCGTGGACAAATTTGATTTAGTTTCATTGTTTGTTCCTCCTTATTTTATGTTTTCATTAAATGGATTTCTTTGTAGTATTTCTTGCATTAGATTCTTTTCATTCTTGTTTGCGAATTTAATGTAACGTCCGCATTTTTGCGCATATTAGTTTTATGTGTTGCTTGCTTTGCGATGCGAAAATATCTTCGCTCCCACATTTGCATATTACTCCCGGCAATCTCATTGCAATGCCACCTCCCTTCGTATAAGTTTAGTATAGCACTATTTCTGTAAATTGTCAAATAATTTTTTGAATATATGCACTTTAGTAGAGTAAAGTGCTAAAGAGTACCCCCCTCCGTCCGTCGCCAGCGGACTCCGGGGGTATTTTTGTTCGCTCGCGGACATCCCGCCGAATTTGTCCGCGGGGCGCGAACAGCGCCCGGAAGCCGCGGACATTCGGCCCTTTTTGTTCGTCACCCGCGGACATTCGGAGCCTTAGGGACTTATTCCTTGCTATTTTTTTGTGCATGTTGTACAATTTTGGGGGTCGT
>OLPB01000795.1_pt1 | contig 17165 bp, 9 predicted proteins | sample 1672001 | NCBI WGS metagenome assembly OLPB01 (sample SAMEA3136635, study PRJEB25190) | human gut metagenome | biome: human gut; feature: human-associated habitat; material: faeces | place: Austria | collected 2013 | reverse complement strand
CAATTCACCCCGGAGACAAACCGCTGCATGACCGGCGCGCCTTCTTCACCGGGCGCAATCCGGCCCGTTTTTTCCTGCCGGACGGCATACTCGATCACGTCCGAAAGGCTCTGGGCCTCCTGGCCGTCCATGCCCTGCTTTTCAAAGACGGCGGGGTTTCCCGTTTTATCCGGGTTTTCCACATAGATGAGCACTTTCCCCAGCCAGCCGTTTACCCGCCAGATGGACGTGGTAGCCATAGCTTTATTCCATTGGCCTGGGCAGGATCACGGCTTTGGTGATGTCGCGGACGAGACGGTCAAACTTTTTCATTTCCTCATCGTAGCGGCGCTCATCAATGACGCCCAGCACATGGGCTTTCTGGGCGATCTGGTTTAAGTTATTGCCCACACCGTGCAGCTCCCGCATGAAGTGGTAATAATCGGGCGGCGGCGCATCCTGGGGGACGACGCCGTTAATAAGATGGCGCAGGTAAACCTCCTGGGAAAGCCCGCTTTTGCGTACCGCTTTCATAAAGCCCTGGTATTCTTTGTTGTCGAGCCGCACCTGTACGCGGCAGTTTCTTTTCCTCATTCCTTGTCCTCCTCATAGTAGCGGCGGTTGATTTGAAGCAGGCACATGACCAGTACGCCGCACACGCCGCCCAGCAGAAATCCAATGGCAAAAAACAATCCTTCCATAGAAAACCTCCATTCTTTCAAAGGGGTATTAGGGGGCGCTCCCCCTAACAAGCGGTGTTTGGGCGACCAAACACGATGCTTGCTGGTACATACACGTTCCATTCCCCGCAGGGGAATCACAGACGTCCGAAAAAACAATTCATCGTCCATCCCGGTCGCGGCTTCGGCCCCTGGGATAAAACTCCACGTCCTTAAAGCTCTCCGCGTCCAGGATATATTCGCCGTTTTTCCAGTTGTCGGCCACTTTCTGGCGGGCCTCCTCGCGGCTTTCCGCCTCCACCGTGACCGTCATTTCCAGCGTCTCACGGATGGTAATGTCGTACTCTTTCATCGTTCCAGCTCCTTTCCTTTTGCGCTGCGGATGGGAATCCCCAGCCGGTGGCAGAGAAAATCATTGACGTCTTTCCCCTGGGGCGGCGGGCGGTTTTTTACCTCGTACCCTTCGGGAATAGCCGCCAGGATGGCCTTGGCCGCCAGCCTGCCGGGGCCGTCGTTGTCCAGATGGAGATAGAGGGTTTTCACATGGGGATGATCCTCCAAAAACCGGGTGAGGGCGGCGGGCAGTTTGCTTTCCTCGATTTGTTTCTTCGGCTGGTAAATCCCGGCCAGGGATAACAGGTTGTGCCGCCGCCAGTCAATTCCGTCCAGCTTGCACAGGGTGGCGTAGGACATCACATCAATGGCGCACTCGCACAGATGGACAGCCGGGTTTTCCACGCAGGCGGGCAGGGCAAAGGAATAGTGCTTGTCGCTGCCGCTTACATCCCCGTGGAACCGGGCTTCGCCAATCCCCCGCAGGCAGCCGAACCGTGCCTTGCCATCCTTGTCAAAGCCCACAAAAACCACGTTGCCGTGGCCCTTGTTCCGGCTCTCATAAACCCGCCCGGTCTTAACGCAGTAGTCCAAAATCTCCCTGTCAATGCCCCGTCCCGCAAGATATTGGAGCATAGCCCGGTTATTCGGGGTGGGCGGCGGCAAAAGCAGGTGCTTGGGCTTTTCCGCCTTTGGGGCGGGCGCACGGGACGGCGGCGGGATGGCCGCCCTGCCGATGACGGCCTCCATGGCCTCCATAAAAGAGCAGCCCTTGACTTTGATGAGGTAATCCAGCGCGCTGTACCCGCCGATCCCACGGGAAAACCAGCACCATTTGCCGTTGGAAATCCGCAGGCTGTCATGTTCCCTGGTACAGTAGACATTGCCGGAAACGTGGACAAGCTCCTGCGGCTCGCAGGTTTGCAGGTAAGTGAATAAGTCCACCTGACGCGCTTTTTCAATCTCCTCCTGGTTATAAAAAGGCATAAAAAAATACAGCCCCCTTTCCATAGCCGCAGATTTACCGCCCGCATGGGGCGGCTGGCTATGTAAAGGGGGCGATGTCCTTTTCAGATATGTAGAAAGCCGGCTGGATTGCTCCAGCCGGCACAGGTGTCAACGCTCCAGTCCCACCACCTTCCTTTCCGGCATTTCTTCCCCTTCGTCGGGGCCGTCGTCCATCAGCGTTTTGTCTTTCTCATCCATGTTGAGCAGGATGTTCAGTTCTTTGAGCCGTTTGGTTTTCTCCGCCAGCTCCGCCTCGCGGGCAAAGGGCGTTTGCAGCTCGGCGCGGGCGTTTTCAAGCTGGGTCTTGGTTTCCTCCAGGCTGTTCTGCTCGGCCTGCAGGCTGCCCGCCAAGTTCTCCAGCGCGTTGTCCAGGCGGGTGATATTGCCGAACACATCTGCGCCCAGCGTCACCGTATGGGAAAGCGTGCCTTTGAGTGTGATCCGGTACTCGTTGCTCCTGCCATCATAGGCCAGCACCATGGAAAAGCCCCGGTACTGCCCCAAAAGAACAGCGTCGGAACCTGTCATACGGGTGCAAACGTCAATGATAGCCTTGCCTGCGTCCTCTTTTTCGGTGTAGTGTTTGCCATCCACCTCCATGCCGCAGAAGCCCTCCTGAGCCTTGGGGTGGGCCGCCGCCAGCGCCACATCCTGCTCATAGCCCGCGATCCGTTCCGTGAGCCGGGTGATCTCCTCCGGGTACTTGCGGTACACCAGCTCCTCCAGCGCATATACCTGGTTCAAGTGGCTGGCTTTCAGCATATTCAGTCGCGCCACCTCCATATCCAGGTTGCACTTCTCGATAATTAACGGATTGCCGGTGGCCAGCGCCTTGATCTCCGAATAGCTCAGGGCGGTTTCATCCACATCATCTGCCACACGGACGGGGGCTTTGCTGGTCATAATCTGTGCGATAAACTTCTGTTTGTTTTCGACCAGTTGGTACAAATAAGCGTCAAAAGTGCCTTCCGTTACATACCGATAGATTTCCACCTCCTCATTTTCATTGCCCTGGCGGACGATACGCCCCAGCCGCTGCTGCAGATCGGAGGGCCGCCAAGGGCAGTCCAGGTCATGCAGGGCAATGAGCTTATCCTGGACGTTAGTGCCTGCGCCCATTTTGGCCGTGGAACCCAGCAGCACCCGCACCTGCCCGGCGCGCACCTTGGAAAACAGCTCCTTCTTTTTGGCTTCGCTGTCTGCCGTGTGGATAAAGGCGATTTCTTCTTCCGGGATACCGGCGTCCATCAGTTTCTTTTTTAGGTCGTCATAAACACTGAAAGAGCCATCGGTAGTAGGTGTGGACAGGTCGCAGAATACAAGCTGGGCAGAGCGTTTTTCTTTAGTCTGTTCCCAGATGCGGAACACATTCCGGGCGCAGACAGCCACCTTGCCATTGGGGTCGTCGGCAGCGAGAGGGTTGATGAGCCGCATATCCAGCGCCAATTTCCGCCCGTCATTGGTAATGCGGAGCATATTGTCCACATGAGGATCAACACCGCCGCCGCGAATCTTCTCAGCCCGTTCCGCCAGCCCCTTTATCATCTCCTTCTGAAGCTCCGAGGGCTGGATCACTTCCGTGTGGAAGTTTGCCTTGGGAACAGGCAGACAAAGCATATCCGCTGTTTGGATGTCGGCAACCTCCTTGAAAGCAGCCATCAGCTCTGGCAGGTTATAAAACTTGGCAAACCGGGTTTTGGCTCGGTAGCCGGTGCCCTCCGGCGATAACTCGATGGCTGTAACCGTTTCTCCGAAGCTCCCCGCCCAGTCATCGAAATGGACAAGGCCCATCTCCTGCAGAAGCCTGTACTGCAAATACCTCTGGATGGTGTAAAGCTCTACCATGGAGTTGGAGATAGGGGTGCCGGTGGCAAAAATCACGCCGCGCACGCCGGTCAACTCGTCCAGATACTGCGTTTTCATGAACAGGTCGCTGGATTTCTGGGCTTCGGTCTGGGCAATGCCGCCCACGTTTCGCATTTTTGTCGCCAAAAACAAGTTCTTAAAATAATGGCTCTCATCAATAAAGAGCCTGTCCACGCCGAGCTGCTCAAAGGTGACGGTGTCATCCTTGCGGCTCTGGTCGTTGAGCTTGGCCAGCCTTGTCTCCAGCGATTTCCGGGTACGCTCCATCTGCTTGACCGTGTAGCGTTCCGCCTTCTGCGCCTTGGCCTGTTCGATCCCTTCCAGGATTTCCTCAATCTGGCGCTCCAAAATAGCCTGCTGGCGCTCCACGCTCATGGGGATTTTCTCAAATTGCGAGTGCCCGATAATGATGGCGTCATAGTCCCCGGTGGCAATGCGGCTGCAAAACTTCTTGCGGTTCTGGGTTTCAAAGTCTTTCTTCGTGGCGACTAAAATGTTGGCGCTGGGATAGAGCTGGAGCCATTCCGCCGCCCATTGTTCCGTGATGTGATTTGGCACCACGATCAGCGATTTGGTGCAAAGCCCCAGGCGCTTCATCTCCATGGCGGCTGCCACCATCTCGTAGGTTTTGCCTGCCCCTACCTCGTGGGCCAGCAGGGTGTTTCCACCGTACAAAATGTGCGCAATGGCATTGATCTGATGGGGACGTAAGGAAATTTCCGGGTTCATGCCCTCAAACCGGATGTGCCGCCCATCATACTCACGGGGGCGGACGCCGTTGAAGGTTTCGTTATAAATGCGGCACAGCAGTTCCCGGCGGTCAATGTTTTTCCAGATCCACTCGGCAAACTTCTGCTTAATCAGCTCCTGTCGGTCCTGGGCAATGGCAGTTTCCTTCTTGTTGAGGACAGGCTTTTTCTTGCCGTTCTCGTCCTCAATATAGTCAAATACCCGCACATCCCTTTGATTTAGAGTCTGCTCCAGAATGTGGTAGGCGCTCATCCGCTTGGTGCCGTAGGTGGTAATGGCTTTCACATTGTTGCGGTCGGCGTTTTTCTCCCGGATGCTCCATTGGCCGGTGGCTTCGGAGCGCAGGATTTTAATACGATCCCGCACATAGTAATTGGGGGTGAGCAGCTCCACCATGAATTGCTGGTACACCTCGATGGGCACCCAGTTCGCGCCAATGCGCACGCCAATTTCTCCAGCGCCCAAATCCTGGGGCTGAACGGCTTCCAGGGCCTCCACATTTCTGCGGGCGGTTTCCTTCTGATTGTCAGGGGCCACTTCCAGGAATGCTTTTGCCATCCGCAGCTTTTGGCGCACTTTCCCGGAAAGGTACTCATCCGCCGTGACAAGAGGATAGCGGCTCAAATCCGCCAAAGAAGGCAGGATGTCCTCCGGGTTCTCCGCACAGCGAATATCCCGGTAGATCACCCCGGCAAGCTCTTTTTCCAGTTCCTCCAGGGATTTACCCGACAGCTCCGCCATATAGTCCATATCCACACGGGCTTTTTCCGAAATGGACACCGCCAACGCTTCACTGGCTGTATCCACACTGGTGACAGCCACATGGGGCCGGATGGTGCGCCGGGTGAACATATCGGCTTTTCTTTTTAGGTTGCCCTGCTCATCCAGCACCTCCAGAGAGCACAAGAGGCAGTAGCTGGAGTCCTCCGAAAAGGCCAGCTTGTTGCCGCGGCTACTGATAAGGCCGTACTTAGAGGTGAAGCTGTCGTAAAGGGCGTTGAGTTTCTGCTGCTCGGATTCAATATCCTCGTCCGGGTAGCCTTCGGTTTGGTACTCAATGAGCCTGCGGACACATTCCCGCAGCTCGATCATGCCACGGATACGGTTTTCCGCCGTGACGGAGACTTCCACCGGGTGCATGAGGCTGTTTTCCCGGTAGTATACTTGCCCATCTGCAATCGTGTAGCTGAAATTCTTCACTGTGGGGTCGGCAGGGATGGAGCGATCTTCCTCCTCGTCCAGCTCCTCCAGCTCGTAGGGCTTGATTTCCGCCTGCAAAAACTGGATGGCATTGGCAAGCTGCTCGGATAAATCTTCGCCCTCACGGGCTTTGCAGGCGCTGTCCGGCCCGAACCGTGTGGATTCCATCACCATGTCACCCAAAATCATCTCCGGGTGCTGCACAAAATAGCTATTCATGCGGATTCCGTTTTCATCCGTGTCCAAATGCACCCAATCCGGTTCCAGATCGGTGATGTGGTCGCGCTTTTGCAGGAAAATGACGTCGCTGGTCACTTCCGTTCCGGCGTTCCGCTTGAAGGTGTTGTCCGGCAGGCGGATGGCCCCGATGAGGTCGGCGCGCTGGGCAAGATACCTGCGGACGGCGGAGTTTTCCTTATCCATGGTGCCTTTTGAAGTGACAAAGGCAATCACGCCTCCGGGCCGCACTTTGTCCAGCGTCTTTCCAAAAAAATAGTCGTGGATGAGCCAATGGTGCTTGTCGTATCGCCTATCCAGAACCTTGAAATCCCCAAAGGGGACGTTGCCCACGGCTACATCAAAAAAGCTGTCGGGCATTTGCACGGTTTCAAAGCCGTTTACGGAAATGCTGGCGTTCTGGTAAAGCTGGCCCGCAATCCGCCCGGAAATGGAATCCAGCTCCACACCGTAGGCTTTGCTGCCCGCCATATCCGCAGGGAGCAGGCCCAGGAAATTGCCGGTGCCGCAGGACGGCTCCAAAATGTTGCCCTGGGTAAAGCCCATCTGAGCGAGGGCCTTATAGATTCCCCGGATGACCACAGGCGGCGTGTAAAAAGCGGTAAGGGAGCTGGCCCTGGCCGCCGCGTATTCCTCTGAATCCAGCAGGGATTTCAGCTCCCCATAATGGGGGCTGGTTTCCTCAAAGCAGTCCGCAAGGCCGCCCCAGCCCACATACCGGGATAGGATTTCCTGTTCTTCCGGCGTAGCCAGCCGTTCCTCCGCTTCGATCTGCTTCAAGGTGCGGATAGCGGCGACATTGGCCGCGTATTTCTCGCTGGGGGTGCCATGGCCCAGGGCGTCATCGGTGATATGGAAATCATGGCGCTGATCCCTGAGGATTTCCGGGTGCAGGGTTGTGAAAGTAATGCGCTCACGCCGGGGGCGTTTGGGCGGCAGCATGGCCGGTTCTTCTTTTTGGGGCTGTGCCTGTTCCTGCTCCTGGCTGGTTTGCAGTTCCTCTGCGGCAAGCGCCGCCTGCTCGATGGCCCGTTCATCGGGGAAGTCCCCGTAAACCCGCAGCCACCGGCGCTCATTCAAATCGTAGATACCAGCGCCGTCATAGGCAAAGCCGTCCTCGCCCTCCATCGTTCCGGCCACATATTGTTGCGCCGCCTGTTCCGCCTCTGCCAGCGTTTGGTAATCCAGCCGTTCGTCAAATCCATTTTCAAAGTGGTGGTACACCGCAACTTCGTAGGGCGGCTCCATGCGCTGGGCGTAGCGGTCGATGTCCTCCGGGGTAAGCCATTCCGGTTTTTCCGGCAGGGCGGCATAGAGTTCCCGCATTTTGGCGATCTGTTCCCGCACGTTCCCGGCCCACAAATGCTTTTCCGCACGTCCGCCAGCGCCCAGGAAGTAGTCGCAGTCGGCTTTCAGGCGGCTGAGTAAGCGGTAGTCATCCGAATCCTGCTCCGGCGTGGTACTGATGGATTCCAGCTCCTCATCGGAAACGGAAACGAGGTCGTCAAAGTCCAGTTCGGCCAGCTCATTTTGGATGAGTTCATCCAGGCTCTCATACTGCCTGCGCTCCAAAAACTGCCCGCCCAGATAACGCTCAATACGGTAATGGACCAGATCGGCATTGACCTGGATGGGGATTTCCTCATCCGTGACAGTGGTGTAGGCAATGCCCACCTTTTCCAGATCACTGAAGTCGGCTGGGCTGCCATACTCGGCCTCGCAGAAATCGTTGATAAACTCTTTGGCGATCTCCAGTGAAGCAGGTTCCGTCTCCTCGGACAAAAACTCGCGCTCAATGAAGTCGGCAACATCCTGGCTGTTACCTTTGCCGCCATGAGCACGGTAATCCATCAAGCCTTCTTCGACCAGTTCTCTGGAAGCCGCATATCCGGCCTCCTCCAGATAACCGGCGATTTCTTCTATCTGCGCCTGTTCCGGGGTAAGGGCCAGGGGCAGCTCCCCGATCTGCTCCATACAGAGGGTGATGTCCACCGCGATTTCTTCTTCCGGGTCCGCATGATCCAGGAAGGATTGAAGCAGTCTGCGGATTTCCTCCCGCTGAACGGGGTCGTGAAGCTGCTGGGCAATATTTTCCAACGCTTGGGCGTCATCCTCACCATAGCCCATGCGGGAACCGTCAAACTCTCCCACAAAGCGCAGCACCTGGGCGGCCAGCTCCGGGTAGGGGTCTGCCGGTTCTTCTTTTTGAGGCGGTTCCTGCGCCCTGGGTGGCACGGCGAACACCGGCGCGTCCTGGGTCACGGAAATGGTCATTTCCGAAGTGTCAGCAATCCGCTGGATTTCCTCCCGCACTGCCTGGGGCATTTCCTCATCATAAATCGTTACCGTGCGGTCCGGCGCGATGTGGGCAACCGTTTTGTAGTCCCCGTGTTCTTCCTCCAGCCGGTTCCACACAGTAATCCCATTTCCCAAATGGCCATAGCCCAGGTCGTAGGCTTTGGCTTGCGGCATAGCAGGAGCCGCAGGCTCCTTGTGCTCTGCAAAGAGCGTGAAGGTTCCCTGCCGGAAGGCGGTGAGGTTTTCAAATGCCTGCTGGCGCAGGGCATACATCCTGTCATCCTGCGGGGTGGCCTCCCAAACGGGGACCATCATCTGATAGATTTCTTCCACACGGGCCGGGTCGTCAAGCTGCGGCTCGATGAGCTTCACCGCGTCCCAATAGTCAAAGCCAAAGGGATAGGGGTGGGGCTGCTCCTGCGGCACATTCTCAAAGAAAGTGCGGATATTCCGGGCAAGCTGGTGCTTCTCATACTGCGGCATGGCGGCGCGGTCCTCATCGGTGAGGAACCGCCCCTGGGCGATCATGGCGCTGACGCGCTTTTCCACGGCGTTCCATTTCAGCTCCACCTTGGCGTAGGGGGCGGTAATACTGCCGTGGCTGAAAGAAACACCTTTACTGAGCTGGTAGGTCACATCGTCATTCCCACCGGAATGGCCGCTGTACTCGCCGTGGTAGTGCTTTAAGAAATTCTCCCGTTCCTTGCGCTCTGTGTGGTTGCGATAGAAAGAATACACGGCCAGCCGGTAATCGGTGCTGCGTTTTCCACCCCGGAGAAGGTTGTCGATCTCGTCCCCGGAGATGAAAAAACGCCGCTGGGGGGCGTACCCTTCGGCGGCGGTAAAGTGCAGCGGTTCCCGCTGCAGGTCGGAAAGCTGCTCCAGCAATTTTTGCGGACGGTGGAAATGGAATCGCAGCAGTTCCCGGTTCTCTCTGTATGCCTGGACAAACTGCTCCAGCTCATCCCGCAGGTTCTGCAGCCCCTCCGGATGGCGTAACAAATCGCTTATGGCGGCGCTTTCCTCTGGAAACCCATGATTTTTGCCGTAAATGGCATTCACCGTGGGAAGATAGCCCGCATCGGCGGTGCCTTCTGCAAAATCCTGCCGGAGATACCATAGCTGCGCGGCCCGTTGCTGGCGTTCATACCCGTCCACCCGGTCCAGCTCGCTCTGGGGCATATACCGGCCCAAGTCCAGCAGTTCCCGGATACGGGCCGCCGCCTGTTCCCAGGGGATGAGGGTGGCGCTGGAACGCTGGGCGCTTTCGCCCTGGGCAATGCGGATTCCCTCGGCGTTGTACCAGATGGCATACTGTCGGCCATCCAGATAAAAGCCAGCGCCGTTCTCTCCATAGTGCTCTGCCAGGAACCTGGCATTGTCCGGCTTATCCTTTTTGAAATAGGCGCAGATGATGAGGCGGCTGTTCTGGTCGTTAGCACCAATGCACAGCGCCTCGTCGATTACCTGCTGAGGCAGAGCCGGGTGAGGGAAAATGGATGGTTGGGCCGTACCCTCGGCCTGGGCTGGCTGCTGAAACGCCGCAAAATCAAAAAGGGACATCTGCTGGCTCTCCTGGGTAGGGAGCTGCGGGATGTCCGTTTGAATGAAATATTCTTTTTTGTCGATGAGCTGGGCGGTCCAGCCTGCCACCACTTCCCAGGAAAATACGGATTCCCTGGTGCGGGATGGGTAAGAGCCTTCCCACATGAGCAGCCCGTCCTCCTGGGGCTTATATCCCAGGCGCTGCCCGTCAGCGATGATCTCAGTGTACCGGTCCTGATAAGCGGATTTCAGATATTCCGCCCGTTCCTGAACATCGCTGTGAACCGAGAAGAAAAGCTCGATCTGATTTTTCTTATATTTCAGGTCATCATCCTTGTTGGCGATGATGGCCATGATCTGCTTTTCATCCAAAAGCGCAGGGAGCTGTTCGCCGCCTGCGCTTTCTTCCGGTTCCTCAATTAACTGTAAATCAGTTCTGCCAGCACCATTTCCTCCGCCGCGTTCTGCAGATTGTTCATCAGACCCACCCATTTCATCTGGTCGCTGGCTTTCAGTTCCTCCGTCACGCCCTGAGCCTTGGCCATCTGCGCCACGATCTGCTCCATCCGGCGCTGGGCGGTCTGCTGGATCTCCGCCAGATGGCTGTTCAGCTTGCCGCTGGTCAGCAGGTTGGTGTACGTCACCCTGCGGTGCTCCTTGAGGAACTTCTTCCGAAGCAATGCGTATTTCCCATGGGGAACCGGCTCCTCCTGGGGCGGCAGAAGGTTCGGCAGATTGTAGTCGCCCTGCCTGGTGTAAGTGATCTCGGTCATATTCAAAACTCCTTTCCGGCTGTGTGTGTTCCTGTTCAGCTACAGCATACTGGTTTTTCTGCTGGGGTTCAAATGTGCGATTTTCTTTTTGAGGCTGTCTTTGCAGGGCAAGGACCGTGCGGGAAATGGCGGAAAGGCACATCTGGGAGATGTCCCCGGCAGCCACGCCCAAAGCGTTCAGCGTCTGCGGTGTGTTGAAATTCAGCACATCCCGAAAATCCTCATCCTCAAAGTAATCAGACGGGTCGAGGCCGCAGCGCACCAGCAGCATATATCCAATGCTGTTTTGCACCGCCCTGCGGTATTCCACCTCCAGGTTCAGCTCGTCCAGTTCTTCCAGAAAGCTGCCTTCTGTAAGGGTTTTCAATTCAGAAAGATAGTCGGGCATATTGTCCTCTACGGCGTTCTTTGCCGCAGAGAGCAGGGCTTCGCCCAAATCCTCCTTATGCTCCAGCTCCCCAAAGCTGTTTTCCAGCGTTTCAATGATGTCCGGCGCGTATTCTTCCCGCACCGTCCAAAGGGGGACGGGCCGGGGGAACCGGGCCTCATGGGTATCGGAAATATCAAAGTAGTATTTCAGCCGGGGCTTGCCATTGTGTTCCCCGTCAAAAACGGCAATGCCGTTTGCGCCCCGGTTTACCCAGCGCCCAAATTGCCGGTTCCATCGCTCGATCTCCAGGACGGCGGTAGCGTCTGGGCGCTGGGCGTAGACAAGCAGTTGTTCATAGAATGAAAGCCGGTAATTGCGGCAGGCAGCAGCCAAAAACGCCTGCCACTCTGACGGAGCCGTCACTTTGCGCTGCGTTTCCCGGTACAGCTCCGTTAGGGCTTTATATAATATCGCCATCCGGCGCACCTCCTTTTTCTTGTTATCTTTCCAATGCCGCAGCCTGCCGCTGCCGGGGAATCGAAAAACCGTAGACCTTGGCGATGTCGTCGCCCAGCCTGCGGGTCACTCTCGTAATATCGGCGCGGGTCGCAATGCCGCGGTACAATTTTTCTTTCAGCAGTTTAATTTGGGAAGGGCTGGCGCTGTCCTTGTAAACGCGGTAGAGGTAGTGGTTTGTGCCGTCGTGGTGGATGGCGTCGCACCGCAGATCGCCCAGGCGGTCTACATACCATGTGGAGTAGTCCGTATCTCCGTAAAGGCAGTCCCGGATGTTGCCGCTGGGGATTTCCTTATATCCCATGCGCCGCCCATTCCACAGGCCCAGGTCGCCTACAACCAAAATGGGCTGGGAAAGCTGCACATTGAGATTGGCGCGTTCATCATCCAGGTAATCCCCATTGATCTCATACATCAGGGAAATGCGCTCATCTTCGGATAAATCCGGGTAATCCGCCTCCAGATCGTCCCGCCAGTCCTCATAGTCCAGGCCGTAGTCTGTCCAGATAATGTGCCGTTCTTCCTTCATCGCGCCTCACCCCGGTCTTTCCTTTTGGGAAGCTGCGCTTTCTCCGCCAGCGTTTTTTCCCGCGCCTGCCAATATGCGGCGTGAAAGGTTTGCAGGCTGTCATTGATAACAGCCTCATACGCGCCGGGGGCAAAGCGTTCGTTGACAGGCGCTTGGTACATCCCTTTATCCATCAGCTCCCGCAGCGCCACCGGCTCGTCGCAGTCCTCCTCAAAACAAAGATACGCGCCTTCGGTAAATCCGCAGTTCAGTGCTTCTTTTCGGAATACCTTTTCCGCCAGTTCCCGGCGCACCATAATGCCGCCATGTCCTGGGGTGGAAACGGAATAAACGCCGGGGCAGAGCGTTTCGCACTCCTGTACGTTCCCCCATGGGGAATAAGGCGGGGCCTCCGGCGCAATGGCGTTCTGCCGCTGTTCTTCCAGGCACTGTACTTCTTCCTGCGCCCGCGCCACCAAATCCTTTTGGGCGGAAAACAGGTCGCTGAAATAGTGGCCCCAATAATAATCCGTCCTGCCTGTGCATTTCCAGGTAACGAATTGCTGGGGCGCTGTCAAATGGACGCCCAGCACAAACTCGCTGTCGCCCACATGGCAGGAATCCGTAATGATATATCCTGCGTTCTCTCTGTAATCCATCATCGAACCTCCGTTTCATTCAAAATAAAGTCCTTGACTTCCTTTATGCTGGCAAAATCCCGTTCATCCCCGGTAAGGTAGCGCACCGCGTCCTGCCATTGGGACAGCGGGTAGCCGTTCTCATCCATCCCGCACAAATCGGACAGGGCCGCCCTGCGCAGGAAGGGGGTGAGGTTTAAGTCGGAGATAAAGCAGCCATGCCGGGCCGCCAGTATATCCAGCAGGTGCTGTTCACTCATGGCCGCACCTGCTTTCCCCGGCTTCTCTCAGCAGTTCCTCCACCAGCCTGCCGCTGCGGACTTTATTCCGGTCTGCCAGCACCTTATTCTGAACGCACAGCACCGCCCGGATGTTGGGAACAGTAATGCCGGGGATCTCCACCATCTCCTCCGGGGTGACGGTGAGAAGCTGCACCGGGGAGTAACCAGCCTGGGCAAAGATGCGGAACAGCCGTTGTTCAAATCGTTCTCTCATCTGCAAAGCTCCTTTCTTTTTTGGTATGTAAAAGGGGCGGCTCCGCATGGCCGCCCCTGGCTGGTTACTTCTTCCGGCTTCTGACTTTCAGGAAAATCAGGCCGCCGATGATGAATACCACAAGCCCGATGGCAATGATCGTTTTTAATTCCATAGTCAATTCCTCCTAACACAATTTCAGCCGCTGTTATTCAGCGGTGTTTTTGTCCTTCCTGCGTTTGCCTACATAGGACGCAACGCCCAGGGCGGCAGCCCCCATAGCGGACACGCCCATGAGGGCCACCCACAGCCAGGGCTTGCTGTCGTCGCCGGTTTTCGGGGTATCTCGCAGCTCGTTGTGCATTTCCGCCACGGTGGTCTTATCCGCCAGAATCGTCACCTTTTTATCCGCAGGCAGCACATAGTTGGCGCTGGCCCCGTCCGCCACCTCGGACACGGTATAATCGCCCACGCGCAGGCCCTCGATGAAGATTTCACCGTTTTTATCGGTTTTGAAAGTCTGGTCGTAGCCGTTGGCCCCGGTCACGCGGAAGGAGAAGCCCTCCACCTTGCCGTCGCTGGACGTCTTTTCAATCCGCAGGGAACCGGTCTGGGCCATATTGGTAAAGCCAATCCCGGCCTCGTTCTCTACCTCGTAAATCTTGCCGTTTTCGATGATCTCCACATAGTAGGCGTTTTCATCCAGCAAAAAGCCCTCCGGCGCTTTGGTTTCCTTTACGAACACGCCGCCGTAGAGGATGTGGGACATCTCGTAAATGCCGGTGCTGGTTTCCTCCAGCTTGCCCAGCAGCTCGTCACCCTCGTCCAGTTCTTTGTTGCCGTTGGTGTCGCGGTACACTTCAAATTCAGCGCCCGTCAATTTGTTATCGGGATAATCCTTATCCACCTTGGTGAGCCGCAGATCACCATACACGCGCTCATTGGCAAGGGAGATTTCCACAACCTGCCCATCTTCCTCCACGGTAACGGGGATCACTTCATCGGAGAGGATAAAACCTTCCGGGCTTTCCAGCTCTTTCAGCACCCAATCACCGTAAGGCACATTGGTGAAAGAGAAGCTGCCATCCTCCGCTGAGGTGGCGGTGGCCAGGGCATTTTCTGCGGTAAACTCGGTTTCATCGGACTTAAACAGGCCGATGACGGCCCCGCCCAGGCCCGTGCCGTTTTCGTCAGTTTTGAGGCCCTTGATTTCGCCGCGGATTAGCTCGTTGATGACAGCCTCGCCATCATTGGCAGAAATCTCCACCACAGCAATGGAAGGCCCGCCGTACTCAAAGGTAAACGGGAAGGTTTCGCCATTCAGCAGGTAATGGCTGTCGGTGGACAGCTCCTTCAGGTAGAAGCTGCCGAAAGGCAGGTCGGTGCTGCAAACGGCCTGGCCGTTCTCATTCACAGAAACGATCTCCAGAAGCCCGTCTGCCGGGATCACGGAACCGTCTGCTGCGGTGATGTCCTCCTGGGCATAGAGGCCAAAAGTTACGGCGGAGATTTCGCCATTCATGCCAATGCCAAAGGTTTCATCCTGCTCCAGCACCTTGTCAAGCGTCACAAGAGCTTTCTGGCGCTGGTTGTAGAAGCTGGCAGAGGTTTCGGTGACTTCCACCTCCTGGCCTGCGTATACCAGCTCCACGTTGGTGACGTTCTCGCCGGTATCCACCATGCCGTGGGGGAACTGGATTTCCTTCACCTGGAATTTGCCCAGGTAAAGGGGCTGGCTCTGGGCCGTCCCGTCCTCGCCGGTGGTGATGGTGTCCACTACCTCGCCCGCAGAGTAGCGCAGGGTGCCGTCCAGGGTGTAGACATCCTCCAGGGCGGTGATTTCAAACACCGCGCCGGGCAGGCCCTGCACCTCATATACCGGCTGGTAAATGCCCTCGCTTTCTGCCACAGAGGAGAACACCTCGCCGGTTTTGCTGACTTTGATGATTCCTTTTTGGGCCATGTTGGGCTTGGTGACTTCGATCACTGTCACGCCGCCTTCTTCGCTGGAATTGTCCTCGGTCACATCAAAGTAAACCGGGGTGCTGTCCAGTACATAGCCGTAGGGGGCCTGGACTTCGACCAGAGAGTACCCGGAGCCATACTCCAGCTTTTCCGGGGTGACAAGATAGCCCTCGGAATTGGTGTAGAACGTATCAATCGTGGTGGGCGTCGGATAGGTGAAGGTCATTTCCACCTTGCTGCCATCCGGGCGGTAAATCTGGAACCCGGCCCCCGCATAGGGAATGGTGACGCCGGTTTCCGCGTCCACCTTGACCACCTTGATGAAGCTCTCAAAATTGGCGTTGTTGATAAGGTAGCGGTAGGTCTGGCCGTCCTGGGCGATATACACTTCAAAATCGTCCATCAGTTCGCGGCCTTCCCAGCCCTTGGTCTGACGGACGATATAGGTGCCGTAGGGCAGCTTCTTCGACTGTGCAAAGCCGTTCTCATCGCAGACGAGGACATCACGCTCAGATTCCCTGGCATTTTCATAGCTGCCGGCTGATTTCAAAAACACCTGGAACTCCGCGCCGGATTCCGGGGTTTCGATCTGGGTTTCCCCGTCATCGGTATGCTTGATAATAGCGATGTCGCCTTTGATGATCTGCTCCGTCACGTCGTTAGCGGTGTCGTTCAGCTCAATGGTATAAAGCTCCGGCTCCGCACCCACCTTGTGGATGGTGGAATCCAGCAGGTAGCCCTCGCTGGGGCTGATTTCACGCACGGTCCAATCCGAATCGCAGACGTAATATCCAGTGGTGAACTGGCCGTTTTCGTCCGTGGTGAAGCTGTCGATGAGGGTATCTCCCTTATACAGCCCATACACAGCGCCGGCCAGGGAACCGTCGCCCTGGGGCGCGCCCGTTTCCACATCGCTCTTGGTGACGGTGACGCGGAATTTCTTCAGCACGTTGTTCACACTCTTGTGGGTAACTTCATTCCACTCGATGGTAGCTGTCTGGGAATCCGGCACCACATAACGGATGGGGGTATCCACCTCCTCCAGCACATAGCCGGAGCCGATCAACACGTTTTCAAAACGCGCCACACCGCTGGAATCCGTCACAGCATACTCATCCACCGGCTGCCCGGAGAGGGATGTGCCGTACAAGTGGAAGGTCATGCCCTCCACCAGCCCGTCCTCGCTGGTTTTCGTCACTTCCAGGCTGCCGCGCTTCAGCTTGTTGTTGAAATTCACGGTAGCAGTCTGGCCGCTGACGATGGTCACACGCTGGGTTTCCTGGGGTTCGTACTTATCAATCGACTGCTCGGTTACGGTATAAACGCCGGGATTGAGATCGGAGATGTCGATCTCGCCCGCCTCATTGGTGGTCTTGGTGGCGCTGTACCCCTCGCCGGTGATGGTGAAACTGATCCCGGCTACCTGTCCATCCTCGGAAGTCTTAATCAGCTTCATATTGCCGGTTTTCACTTCCAGGTTCAGATAGCCTACCATCTGGTCGGAAACGGTTTCCCCGTAAGTGGCAAAGTCCTGCTTGCCGCCGCCGGTAATGCCATCCGTCCAAACCACAACGCCGCTGCGCTGGGCAGAGATTTTCTCTGCTTTCACCGTTACAGAGCCTTTGATGGCCTGGCTGGAAGTGATGGTAAGCTGGTTGCCGTCCACAGAGAAGTTCAGACCGGTAATATTGCTGGTAAAGGTGTAATCTCCCAGCACGCCGTTGGTATCCGTGAGTGTGAGGGAATACTGCTGGCCGTCCCATTTCAGCTCGTAGGCCCCGGCGTCTGCGGTGCTGCTGAAAAAGCTGGGCAGCATGGTATGGCGTTTTACCGCGCTCTCAATAGCGGAATACTGGCTGAAGATCTCGTTGTAAATTGGATTCTCCGGGCTGATATATTCAGCGATATTGTTCTTGCCCTGGGCGTTGGCGTCCACATGGTTAAACTGGCTGTCGCGCTCGCCCACGACGGTTTCCCAGACAAGAAGCTGGGTGGCGATTGCCCCGGCCATCTTGCTGGCGTCCT
>OLPB01000785.1_pt1 | contig 17310 bp, 13 predicted proteins | sample 1672001 | NCBI WGS metagenome assembly OLPB01 (sample SAMEA3136635, study PRJEB25190) | human gut metagenome | biome: human gut; feature: human-associated habitat; material: faeces | place: Austria | collected 2013 | reverse complement strand
ATCAACAAGCAGAGATTACATCGGCAATTAGTAATGCAGGATCTACAGCTAGTAGCTATGCTTCAACTATTGCATCTGATGTGTCAAGTATGTCAACTGCTTTATCTAGCTTGACAGGTACGACAACAACTAGTAGCGGCGATTCAAGTAGTTTGGCTTCTCTACAAACGTCTATTTCAGGCATTGCAAGTTCGGCGAATGCTCTTCTCCCTGTAGCTTCATCAACGGTATCATCAATGCAAGCTAATATTGCTAATGTCAATTCAGTACTTGTCAATCAATTATCACCAGGAGCAACTCAAGTGGCATCAGGTGTGTCAACCGCTCAAAGTACTCTAGCAACAGGTGCAAGCGCACTTTCAAATGGTTTGTCAACTTATACTGGTGCTGTGTCAACGATTGCCAGTGGTGCTCAAACTCTAGATGCTAACAGTAGTAGTTTAATGACTGGTTTTGCTACTCTTCAGAGTGGTACAAGTGCTCTCAATACAGGAGCTCAACAATTAGCAACGGGCGGAAATACCTTAACAAATGGATTGACAAGTCTGTCAACTAACCTTTCTACATTATCTGATTCATTAAATAAGGCTAATCAGCAATTATCTCTTGTTTCTGTAAACTCAGACAATGCAAAAATGGTTAGTGCTCCGCTTAAAGAGAAGAAAACTGATAAGGATAAGGTTGACACTAATGGTGTGGGGATGGCTCCATATATGATTTCTGTTTCTCTTATGGTTGTCGCTCTTTCAACTAATGTTATCTTTGCTAAGAGCTTGACGGGAAGAAACTTTACGAGCCGTTTTGATTGGGCTAAGAATAAGTTCTTTATCAATGGTATCATTACGACTATGGCTGCAATTGCCCTTTATATTGCCATTCGATTTGTGGGAGTTGAACCAAATCATCCATTAGCTACATTTGGTATGATTCTCCTTGCAGCATGGACTTTAATGGCGCTCGTTACAGCTCTTGTGGGTTGGGATGATAGATATGGTGCATTTGCTTCTATGATTATGCTCCTTTTGCAGCTAGGTTCTAGTGCAGGGACTTATCCAATTGAACTTAGTCCTAAGTTCTTTAAGGTCGTCCAACCATTCTTACCAATGTCCTACTCCGTATCAGGTCTTCGTCAAACTATTTCAATGACAGGACAGATCTCAGATCAAGTACGTATGTTATTCATTTTCTTACTTATTTTTGTAGTTGTAGGTATTATTATTTATAGACCAAAGTCTGAAAATGAATAAACTAAAGGCCAGCTCTAATGTGAGCTGGCTTTTTATGTTATTCAACAGTTATATCACCGAGGTCTGAGGTAATGGTTAGTGTGTTATCCTTTGAAATCTTAAGGTTATTTGTGATGTCCACCTCTCCTGAATGACTATCGGCTTGAACATTGAGCGTGTAATCTTTAAGAGCTAGTTCAATATCACCAGATGTAACATCAAGTTTATTGTGACCATTGAAAATCAGGTTATCTCCAGAGTAATCTCCCATTGCAATAGATAAATCTGAGTTAGTAAAAAGTGTATGATTACTATCAACACTACCAACATCAAGGTTAGCTTTTAGGTTGCTGACAATCATTTTAGTAAAAGTTAGGTCCCCTACATTTAGATTGATGTCTGCTTGTTTGATGGTGCTATTACTTAAATCTAGATTTCCAGTTGCTAAATCAACCTTTAAAAAATCAATCGTTTGTTTTTTAGGGAGTGTAATGACAATGGTTTTATTTCTGACTTCCTCGTTGAGAGTAGAAAGCCTTACTAAATCTTTTAATCCGAAAAAGTTAATATGTTTGTTAGAAGTCGAATCTAATTCAGAGTTGTTATCATTGATAGTCAATTGACCATCCTTTACAGATGTGTCAATTGGATTTTTTGTTTTTTGGTAGTAAGAAAGCGTTGCTTTGTCAACGTCACCATTTTTTATAAGCACATTGTAGCTACTACTTTTAATATCAATTTTATTGAAGTCCTTAACTTCTTTCTTGACATAATCTTGCTCACTTATAGTTTTATTTTGTAAATCTGTTAAGCCACCTTGGCTATAACCCCAAGCTACTAATCCTCCTCCTAAAAATAGAGAGATAAGAGACACTCCGAGGACAATCTTTTTCCAAGTTTTCATGATTTTCTTCCTTTCTTGATGAGCCATTTAATCAATAGGGTAATTAGCTTTACAATAAGTTTACAGATTTCAAATGAAATCAAAAGCAGTAAGAGTGCTCCTCCAAACATCAATAGACCTAGACCTACTCCAAACAGTGTTGAAGCTAGTGAAACATTTAAGAGAGAGAAGCTTGTAAAGAAAGTGTAAACACCACTAATGAGCAAGGCAAAAGTAAGAGCTAAGGCAGTCACTATAACTGCAAAAATAATCAAAATAAGTGTCAATAGAATAGCTAGGAAGAATAGTAGAATTGGTAAGGCGACTGGACTGGCTAAAACAGCTAGAATCGCAATCCAGAGGATAGTTGTTTTATTACGTAAGCTACTCTTTTCCTCAATAATCTTTTCGTCTAGAAGACGACTAATGACTTCATGTGCTGCTTCCTTAGGTGTACCCAATTCTGCAATAACCTGAGCTTCATTTTCAGGTCCAGCCTCTTCAAAATATTCCATGAAATATTCGAGGGCCTCTTCATAGTCCTTTTGTGGTAATTTTCGTAGATATTTTGTTAATTTGGCTATATATTCAGTCCTTGTCATGTCTTAATCTCCCTTCTACAATACCATCTAGGGTTTCTTTATAGGTTAACCATTCTTCATTAAGAAATTGAAGTTGATTTTTTCCCTCTTGGGTAATACTGTAATATTTACGTTTACGCCCTTGATACGCTTGGTTATAGGTGGTCATATAGCCTGCTTTTTCAAGCTTTTTTAGAATAGGATAAAGTGTTGACTCCTTGATATTAGCTGCAAGCTTTATGGTTTGACTAATCTCATAGCCATAAGAGTCTTCTCTATCGATAATAGCTAGTATTAGGAACTCTATCAGGATTGACGATGTTGGAAAATACATAGTGTGCTCCTTTGCTTTTAGATATGTATAAAAATTATATATAATTATTTTACACATTGAGTGTATCTCTTTTAGAAAGATATGTCAATATTTTATATATAAAAATTTTACACAATGGGGCTATCTACTTTTTTATGATAATATGAAGTCAAGGAGTTCTTATGACTATTAAAGATAAACTAGCTCATTACGAGCCAAAGCCACTAGGGGAGAAAGGACGCTATGCAGTGCTTTTACCCTTGATATATGATGTAAAAACTGATAAGTATCAAATCCTTTACCAAGTACGAAGTGAGCATATTTCTCAACCAGGTGAGGTCTCTTTTCCTGGTGGCCGTGTCGAAGACGGTGAGACTTTTCAAGAAGCTGCTATACGAGAAACTTGTGAGGAACTAAACTTATTTCCTGATCAAATTGACATTTGGGGAGAGATTGATTATCTGATTCATCAGGGGAGAACCATCCATTGCTTTGTTGGAAAGATAAATATAGAAAATTGGGAGCATATTCATCCAAATGAAGAGGTGAAACGGTTGTTTACAGTTTGTGTTGACACTTTGTTGACAGAAGATCCGATTTATTACAAAGTCACTTCTACTTTGAGTGATGCGAAAGGTTTCCCATTTTTCCTCGTAAAAAACAGAGAAAAATATAATTTTGGGTACAGTGAACGTCATATTCCTTTTTACAGGAATTTGACAGAGAATATATGGGGGATGACAGCTATGTTTACACATAGATTTACAGATATTTTAAAAGGCTTAGAGTAAAAATAAAAGATCAACATATTATCGTTGATCTTTTTGTTATTAGTTAGATTGTTTACAAGGTGTTAAAAAAAATAAAATCTATTTCTGATATAGGAGTTTAGATTATTGATAAATAATATAAAACGCAATCAACTTTTAAATTGATTGCGTTCTGTTTAGTTTTATTCTTTTCCATAAAGGTAACGACTAGCAATTAACCAAGTAGCAATATACATTATCACGTTAACCAAAAATGCGACAACGATGACTATATTCCAATCATGGGATAAATTAGTAGTTACAATCCCCATAATTGTTGTACCAAAAAGTCCACCAATCTGTTTGTTAGCGTTTAGAGTTGCACCAGCAATTCCAGATAATTCTTGACCAGCAGCTTCCATAAGAATGGTTGTAGTTGCTGGAGTTAACACCCCGATACCTAGACTCATTAAAGAAAATAAAGGAATTAGGATGTATAGTTGAATTTCATGAAAAAGAACTCCAATTCCAAAAATTCCTGCTGCTCCTACAATGGCAAAAATAATTGAGACAGTAGCGAGGCTTCCCACGGAAAATCGTTTTACAGCACGTGCGTAAAATAAATTACCAATAATTAAGACAATCATTCCTGGTAGAATGAGGAGTCCAGAAACCATTGAGGAAAGGTTTAAATAAGTTTGAAAATAGAGTCCTAGCACCAAAACAATGCCATATAGTGAAATGTTAACTACTAAACCTAATAGATTAGAGACAATAAACTTAGCATTTTTTAATAGTTGGTAGGGAACAATAGGTGCTTTACTTTTTTTATCGTGGACTACTAAACCAATAGCAAATAATATAAATAGGAGAAGAAACAATAAAAGATTTGAGTTACTATAACCATATTGATTCCCTTCAACAAGGTAAATAACTAGACTTCCGATAGTTGTAACCAGAAATATATTACTAAAGATGTCAATTCTGGTCTTTAGATTGGCAATATTATTTTTCACGAGAAGTAATATTGAAATTACTGTCAAAATTCCAAATGGAATATTGACCAAGAAAATACCCCTCCATCCGAAGTAGTTAATAATTAGTCCACCAATAAAAGAACCAGTACCGGTTGCAACAGAAATAATTGCTGTCCAGATTCCTAACATACGTGCTCTTTTAGTAGAATCGGGGTATGAAATGAATAAAAGTGCTAATGAACTTGGCATGAACAAAGAAGCACCGAAACCTTGAATGAATCTAAGTATAATTAATGTTTCAATATTTGGTGAAAAAGAGCACCCTAACGAGGCAAGTGTAAAAATTGTCATTCCAATTAATAAAATTCTTTTAGCACCATATTTTGTTGTTAAATTTCCTGAAAGTAGGAGCAAAGACCCTAAAGCTAGTGTATAGGCATTAATAATCCAAATGGATTGCTCTAATGAGACGCTCATAGCTGTTTCAATATGAGGCACTGCAAGAACAACTCCAGTTGTATCTAGGACCGCCATAATGTATCCTAGTGAAAGAATAAAAAGTAGATAAGCTGGTGCTTTTGTATTTGTTTTTTTCATCAAGCTTCCTCCGTTATTTCATCAAACCAATTTTCATTTATCAATCAAAAGCAATATGTTTAACTTTCTGAAAATATTTTACTTGAGTATATCCAGTACCAAAGTATCTTCCATCAGGACTACCGAGAATATCTTCAATACGGTCAAACTTAGTTATAATATCCATAGTGATTTTTCCCTTCAAGTGATATAATAAACTTATCATGTAATTATTTATGAAACAAGAAGGGAAAAAAAGTATAGTAACTATCAAAAAAGGAGGAAATGAATGGAGACTTGCAAGATGCAACCTTTGAAAAAATCAATTTGTCCAGCAAGAAGGGTCTTGAATTTACTAAAGGGTAAATTTACTCTTGAGATTTTATCTGAAATTATTGATGGTAATATACATTATGGTAGTCTTTTGCGTAGTGTAGAAGGTATTAATCCTAGAATATTAGCTCAACGGTTACATGATTTCGAGCAAGAAGGCATTTTATCAAGAAAAGTTTTACCGACATCGCCTCCACAGGTTGAATATAAAATGACAAAGAAAGGTATTGCTCTAAGAAGTATCGTTGAAGAAATGAAAAAATGGGAGCAAACTTATAGTAATTAGATTGAATTTACATAATTTATTACTAATATTTTTCCTATAAATAGAAATTGTAATTCTGAAAGATTTGGCAACCTTGTTAATCAAGGCAATGTAAAACACTAGTTCAAATGTGTGACTAGTGTTTTTTGGTTCTATAATTTTTGTCGTGGGTAAGACCATAGGTAAAAACAGGCAAAATAAAAAATCATCAAAATAGTTGTGTGAATTTTTGGTATAGATTAGCTCGATTCAATGATTTTAGGGTAAGATTCACACCATTCAGATGAAATAAGTTGAGATTGATTGGAATAACGCTTTCAGAAAAGTGTATAGACCCTTGATATTAAAGGCTTTTGATTTTCAGTCAAACAGAAGTTGTTAAAACAAGAACTAAAAAAGCCCATAAAGCAAGTTGATTTTCAAAATGTTAAAAGACGCTCTAGTTAGTCATAAAACTAGAGCGTCTTTTATTTGGTTATCCTATTCAATTTTTCAAACCTAAAAAGGTAGAGAAAAAGGTAGAGATTGAATTGAAATACAGTGCAATATACTGCATTTTACAAAAAGAAAAAAACGCTTGAAATCAGCGTTTTTCTTTTGTATTGATTCGTATTGAATCCTTATTTAACTTCATTAATTATTAGGGTATTTTTAGCAATTTTATATGATATAGTTATATTATTTTTTCTGAAACAATAAAAAAGCGAAATGAATAACTAGATTGTTTAAAATTAGCTTTATCTGACAAAATATTATAGAGTGACACTAATACTCTTAATTGAAGAATTAACATGTAGAACTATTGTACTTTAAGAGAGGTCTGTTCACAGAAAAGAGAGGTCTGTTCACAGAAATTACTAGGATATGTTCATCGTAAAGTATCAGACTATGGTCTTGGTCTCGTCTCATGATTTCTCGTCAATAAACTGTTGATAAACTTAAGTTTTTAATTTGGTTATTAAGCTTAGTAGACAATGCTCTACTTTTTTTATAAAATAAACTAAACCATATAGATTTAGTTTTACCGTTGATACTTAAAGGAGGTATCATTCATTGGATGAATTGTATGCAAGAATAAGTAGTGCAACAAAACAAGCGCTATATCAGTTTATGAAAGATCAAGATATTTCCTTATTGAACTATAAGTTTGACCATTATTTTCAGTTTTGCATCAGAGAAAATAATATTCAGGTACTCCCTCATCATTTTGAAAATCATAAAATTGAAGGTCTAACAGTAGTTGATAAACTGGGGACGAGTTTTTCTTATGAACGAGATAATCCTGTAGTAAAACAAAATTTCACCTTATGTCATGAGTTAGGGCATCTTATTCTCAAACACAAAGGAAATTATTTTGCAGAATCGATTGATAATCAAGAGAATTTGCTAGAGCGAGAAGCGAATATCTTTTCAGCTGTGGTATTAATGCCAGATATTGTTCTTTTATCAAAAATATACTATAGTTGCGATACCTTCCAGCAAGTGCAAAATAGTCTTGAAGTTTCAAAACAGGCTTTATTTTTTCGTCTTTTGGACTTGCTACGGGAATATTATCCTAGTAAAAATAATGAAATTAAACAAGCGGTTGAGGCCTATATCGAAGGGAAGAATGATTCTATTTTTCGTTTGTTTCATGATATTAGAGAAAAAATTATCGAGGAGTTCAGTCAGTTTCAACCTTCCCTTATTAATCAGGTTAAGCAGAGAGTTAGAAAAGTAGGGTTTACAACAAGTCTAGAATACCCAGATTTATTGAATCAAGATAACTGGAAAGCAATTAAAGATAATAATGGCAATTTAAAAACGTGGCTTGTTTATAACAAGGGAAAGTCGATTGCATATGTCTGGGATAAAGAAAAATTCACAGATGGAGAGGCAAGAAAAAAGGTAGAACTACAGTTACTATTAATGTGAGGTGAACTATGTATCAACCAGAAAAACTAAAAGCTCGTAGAAAAGAGCTAAAAATGACTCAAAAAGATATAGCGGATCAATTAGGAATCAGCTATCAAGCCTATTCTGCATGGGAACGTGGAGTAAAAGGACCATCCAAGGAGAAAGTTCAACGACTAGAACAAATACTAAGAGTACCAAAAGGTTATTTTACAGAAATTGAGATTGTTCGTCTGTATAATACATTGTCGAATAAAGGTAAAAAGCAAGTAGTAGAATATGCACGTGACTTGGTGCAAAAAGAGAAAACTCTACAAGTAATATCAGTTTCAGAAAATCTTTATGAATATCATGTTTACGAAAAGATGTCTGCTGGTATTGGTGCATCAGTTTATGATGATCGAAACTACGACACTGTCTATTTTTATGAAGAATTAGCTCATGATTTTGCCTCGTGGGTATCTGGTGATTCTATGGAACCAAAATATAAAGATGGTTCAGTAGCTCTTATTCGTGAGACAGGTTTTGATTATGATGGAGCAGTTTATGCTGTAGTATGTAATAACCAAACCTATATTAAACGAGTTTACCGTGAAGAAAATGGTTTGCGATTAGTTTCTATTAATCCAAAATATAAGGATATCTTTATCTCTTATGATGAAGATCCACGAGTAGTAGGAATTATCGTTGGGAATTTTATGCCGTTAGAGAGAATTTCTGTGGTATTTTAGTGTCCACGAAAGTCTTAAGTGATTGATTTATCAATTACAAGAAAACATATTGAAATAGAACTAATCAAATACCAGATATCTGACCTTAGGAGAGTTTAATACATACTAATCTTGCTATATTGTGGATAGGACAATAATTTTTACTATTACTGAGGATTCCAATATCAATAATAGAGTAGCTCTAAAACAGTTTATGAGTTCTATAATGCTATTTTGAAATAACCTTAAATTAAACCAAAAGTGGAATTATCCTATGTTATTCAGAGAAAAAAGAATTTTTGGGGGTGAGGGGAGTACGCTTCAATATTCTATTTATTAATATCATAAAAAAATATATAATTGAGTTATTTAGTAAATTATATTATTAAGGTGGTATTACTATGGATACTAGATTATTTTTTGGGGAAAAAGATTCTTCAAAAGAAAATTTTGAATATGATGGGGGAAACGCACCTACTTTCTGTTTTTTTCCAAAAAAAACAAATGGTGTAGAAGATAAAAATATAACTTTAGATATCTATTATTACTATAGGAGTAATGGAATAAGGATGAATCAACTAATTGGAGGTATCAAATTATTTTTTATTAATGAAACAGATTATAATGAATTGTCTTCGAGAAAATATCAAAAACTCTCGGATTTTGATAAGACTGGATTAGTTTATTCCTTTGGAACATCAGTTTATTATTATTATTTTTTGAATAATAACGTCAAGTACAAAACTTTGGCGGATAAACTAGGGGATATTGTACTTTTTAAAAAAAACCTTACTCAATTTAAAGAAAAACTTGGTGAAACTGAATTTTCAAGCATTTCGATGGGAATAATTTCGGAATATTTGATGGAGGTGTCTCAATTAGTTTTTGAATTTACTGATAAAGAGGACTATCTGGACATACCTAAATCAGAAAATTTATATGCTAATGAAGAGTTTGCGAAAAAATATACTAAATTATATGAGAAATATTTTGATAGAATGAATTCTAGTGCTGCAACTATTTTATTCTTGTACTTCATATATGCGTGTATTAATAAAGATAAGGAAAAATATCTGAAATATAAGGATATTGTCAAAAAAATTAAAACAAAGTATGATAAAAGTCCAACTATACAAAAAGAAATTTTAAAGTTAAATGAGGGGGTGGACAAAGCTTTAGAAAAAATAAAAAAAATTAAAGATTTTTTATCGGTTAAAGAAGATTTTTTGAAAGAGAAAAATATTCACTTAGGACACTATACTTCAATTGCTACACTAAGGATTCTGTTAGAAAATCAAAATAAAGAAATTAGTGGTAACGATGAAATAACGAATAATAGTACAAACACTAATGATACCGATGACCTGAATCAAAATAGCTGCTTGAGACTAACTAATTCTAGATTGATGAATGATCCACTTGAAGGTAAAGTAATAACTAGATATTTAGATGATACATACGAACAAGAGGCTTTTTTACCTTCCTCAATTTATATGATGTGCGTTACTCCAAATGTTGATATTCTTCCAATGTGGCAACAGTACGGAGATAATGGGGCAGGTGCTTTTATCAGATTAGATAACGAGTATTTAAATTCAATAATTTCGAGTTCTGAAGCTGATATATATCGAGTTTGCTACCTTGACTCAGAGGGTAAAGTACATGTAAGCCATATGGACGAAGAAGATGAGACGGAATTGAAAAATGATTTAGAGGAATTACGAAAATTATGTGAAGAATTAAAAAATACGCGAAGTGATATGTATCCAGAAATTATTTCTTCAATTCAACAAGATATTAGTTTTCTGTTTAAAACTATAGATTATTCATATGAAGAAGAGTACAGAATTGTGGTATCCAATACTGATCAATTTAAGTATGAAATTAAATGTGAAAAGAATAAAGATTATCCATTTCCTTTTCTCTATATATATTTAAATGTACTATATTCTGGTAGTAAATACAATGAAGTAATTATTGGTCCCAAAGCAATAGATATTGATTTTCTTGGACCGTATATCAATTATTTAGATCCAAATATAGATATTAAATCATCAAAAATTCCATATAGATAAATTCTTAGATAATTTCTTTCTATAATTTACAAAATAGTATTGGAATATGTGATCAATTTAAATCTTAGAAAAAACAAAACGAACAAATTAACATTTCTGAAGATAGATATGTTAGTTTGTTCGTTTTTTCTGTAGTGAAAAGTAATTTCATTCAATGTTTACTATAGTTTTTAATAAGTTCTTCATAAGTAACATAAGCTTAACAAAACACAAACCAAAAATAACGGTGTACAAAAACGTTAGTATGCAACTAAAATTTTATTGTAAAATCTAGGTATGAATAAAAAATCTAGTACAAGTATTGTTGTACAAAATATCTACAAATATTATCGATTGAAGGATTCTAAATTAGATTCACTAAAGTCGATAGCAAGATATATAAATGATCCTGTCATATCGATTGACGTATTGAAAAATTGGTCTTGTGGAAGATCAACGCCTAGCTTACATCAACTCGAATTACTGGGGTATTATATGTCCATTCATCCGTCACAATTAGTGATTGAAGAACTTGAATTTTCTTTGGATAGGACGCCTATTTGGAAAGATAATATTGTTGAAATCTTTTATTTGAATTTTGAGAAATATAATCGCCAAAGAAAGGATTTTCCAAAATATTTTGATGAAGAATTTATGTCCTACCGCTCTTATCGAGAAACTTTAATTACTAAAAAAAGTTCAATAAGTTTAGAGAAAATTGATAAAATTGCTAAAATTTTATCAGTTGAAACAGCTACAATAATGGAGGAAACAAATGAAAAAAAAGATTAATTCACAAAAGAATGTTGAAGCGTTGTCTAATGTACTTCAGAATACGGAAAATAATATTCCGATTGAGATGAAGAGAACATTTTCATTTAAAGGGAGAAAATCCCCTGAGGTTATTTCGAAAGTACTAGAGGCTTTAACAAAATCCGGAGATGTTATCTTTGATCCATTTATCGGCAGTGGTACATCTATTATCGGTTGCCATTTAGCTGACCGACAATTAATTGGTACAGAACTAGATAATTTTACATTTGCAATGGATAGGGTATTATTTGAAAAAGTAGACAAAGATGAATTGAACAATGCTATAAAATACATTGAAAACAATTCAAAAGATTTTATACTTTCTCTGTATGAAACAGAATGCTGTGGGGAAAAAAATTATATAAAAAAACTATTATTTGACCCCCAAAATGGGAAAGAAGGCTATTTTCATCCAGAAGCAAATCGAGAGATCAAAGATGGAAAGAACGTAAAACTATTGTATAAATGTCCTATTTGTGGAAATAGGGACAAGAGTTTTACAGAAGAAGATTGGCAGAAGATTCAGGATCAAATGAAGCTCTCAGTAGATAAATTTCCAACGGATTCATTAATTGAAAATAGTCGTATTAATATTACTCGTTCTACAGGAGCGGATAAATATGATACATTTTTCTCCCATCGAAATAAACTTGCACTATTGGCGTTACAAGAATCCATCTCTAAATTAAATCCTTCAAACTCAAAGGATTTCCTACAGTTTTGTCTAGTTTCTTCATTAAGTCTAGCAAAAGTGGCGATGTATGGAAGTGCTACAGATATTTTGTATCATGTTGTATTAGAAAAAGCACAGGATATGAATGTCTGGTACTTGTTTGAGAAAAAAATTGATAACTTTAAAAAGTTTCAAAATAAGTTCGCTAATGTGCTAGTCGATAATTTCTCAGGTTCAGATAATTATTCAATCTTTAATTCTGATTACTTGACCTACCTGAAAAAACATCCAGCCTTGAAGGTAGATGCTATTTTTACAGACTTTCCTTACACTGATCAGGTTCCGTATTTGGAGCGAAATCAGTTGTTTAGAATTTGGTTGCAACATTTTGCCGAAAATAAATCTGATTTCACATTATCTAATCATATGTTAGAAGATGAAATTGTTGTAACTAATGCTCCTAAGAGGAAAAATAAAAATTTAGAAAATTACGTTATTGACTTAGATCAGATGTTTAAAAGCTTTGGGGAGGTTCTTCCTGAAGGTGCCCCTGTGGTATTCTTTACTAAGTTAGGTAAAAAGAAATACTTTAATGTTTTTGGGAAAATCATTGATTTAGCTAGAAAAAATGGTTTTGAATATATTTCTCGAATTAGTGTCGAAAAGAAAGACCCGACGTTGAGAAAACAATCTGCTTTTCGTAATACATTAATTAACGAAGTGGTCATTGTTTTTCAAAAACTAAATGATAATGATAGATACCTCTATATTAATAACGAGAATTATGAAGCAAAAGTAATAGATATTGTTTATAAAAAACTCAAAAGTTTGAAAGATAATCCAATTACTCTTACTGAATTAATTCTGGATATTTCTAAGAGCATTTCTTCTTCTGGTGAACATGTTACTCCAAAAATCATTAACCGTCTAAAAGAGGTTATAGAACAAAATTTTTATATTTCAACTAATCAAGAAGTTCAACTATCTAAAAATGTTCTATATCTTGACCAAGAGGACGATTCAACTCTATTTAAAAAATTATATGAGTTAGTTCCTGTTTATGTAGAGAAACTTTTGAAAAAACAAAATAAATTTGTACTTGAGGAACTCTACTTAGAACTAATTGATGATTTATCAGATGGAAATAATCAAACGTTACTTGATATAATCAATGATGATAAAAACATTGAAGAACTATCTTCTTTGGTGGCTGATAAGACTGACATTGATGGTGATTTTTATGTTAGAAAATCATTACCTAAAAATATTAACCAAAATGCTGTTGATATAGCTACAATGGACCCATATGATTTTGAGGATTTATGCAAACTACTACTAGAAAAAGAAGGGTTTGTAAATGTTCATCGAAAAGGTGGTAGTGGTGATATGGGAGTTGACGTTGTAGCACAGAAATTTAATGGCAACTCTAAAGATTTTTGGCTTGTTCAATGTAAACGTTGGGTTAGTAATGTAGGTTCAACACCACTGCAACGTTTAGTATCAGAAAGAGAGAGATTGGGAGCACATCAAATAGCTTGTTATACTACATCTGATTATACTAATGATGCTAAAAAAGTAGCGAAAACTCAAGGTGTAATTATTGTTAATGGACATGAGTTGTTACAAAAGTTAGACAAGTACTTTAAGGGCAAGTATTACAATTCTAATATTTAAAAAATGGCATCTTCTTTATTGAAGGTGCCATTTTGCTGTTACTTTATTCCAAATAAAATGCTCTTCGAAAATATCAACTAAGGTTTTATATTTTTTTGAGAGAATTTTTAACCAACCGTTGCTTATCAAAACTTCCATTAAACCAAAATCATATAACTCTGGAGTAGATAATTCACCGTTAATTTCGAGTAATTTTTTTGCCTCTAGATATATATTGTGAGCAATCTCCTCGGGTGTTATGTTTGAGTTATATGTACAAATTCTATTTTTTGTATTTTCAAAAAATAGAACCGCATCACCGGATAATGATTTTTTGGGGCTAATTATATTTTTTATTGTCTTAGTTTTTTTTATATGTTCCTGAGAAATATATTTAAATCCATTTTTCTCTAAAATCTCAATTAATTCGACCCAGACAGTTAAATTACTATCATGGAAGAATAGACACATAATAGAATCTTGCTTTAATTTTTTTTCACACATATTAAAAACTTGGTCTAAAAGCTCAAAATATTCTGACTCCCCTCTTTTTCGAATTGGTGAGGGAGAGACAACAATTTCGTCTTCTAAATTAAAATTTAGGTTAACAATGGGTTTATATAATTGCATGTATTCAGAATACAAAACCTGATCTTTATATGGTGGATCCGTTATGATTAAATCTACTGAATTGTCTGGTATTTCATCATGTGTTATATTCTGACTCCCTTTGGTTAATAGTAGAGCGGAGTTGGGGGTTAAATCAGTGAAAGATGAAACTATTTGAGACTTAGAATAGTTTTTTTTAGTATAATTTGAAGCTGTAATTATCTTCTTTATTCTTTTTTTTAATAAATCTAGAATATTTTTTTCTACACAATTCTTTTTTGGAATCCAGAGGGGCCATTGAGAGTTAGAGTGTAGATCAGTGATTTTACATAAATGAATGCAAGACATAAGTAGATAGTTTAGTATATCTGGATTTTTCGAAGATCTAATGAACGAAACTATTTCGTTGAGAACAGAAAAGTTTCGAGGTGTAAATAAATCTGATAAATGATCATTATTTCCAACTGCTATTTTGCTATTTTGTATGAGTCTTTCATCTTGTATAAAGTCTTTACAAATTAAGCTTAACATCTTTTCTTTATCCAGCTTATCGGCTTCTTTAACATTTTTTCCACAGTTAGGGCAGTTGTAGTTTATAGCTTTGATATTATAGTCATTAATAGTTCTAGAAGGTTTATCGAAAACAACTTTAGTAATTATTGCATTGTTGCAATCACAATTTGTACAATTTGTGGTATAGTAAAAAGTTAGTTCTTCAAGTTTTTTTTCAAGCTGATCGAAAATTTCTATTAAATCGCTCGTTTGAAAATTATTAATAATATTATTTACAATGAAACTAGGCATATCATTAATATCACACCCAATTGCCTTACGGTTTAGTGGATTCTTAATTGATTCTAAGATTGTCACTCCGGAACCCATAAATGGATCAAAAATGGTATCGCCCTCTTTGGATAAGTACTGAATTAATTTATCAATTATATTAAAGGACTTTTGGGACCAGTATAGATGTGTATTGTAAATTGGATTTTTTGATGTTGGAGTAGTTGTTTTTAGATCATATCTTAGATTCAATAAAGAATTTGGTTCTTCGTTTTCTGATGAAGATGGGCCACAAATGATTAAGTATTCAAAAACGTTCTTAGTAGTACTGTTTCTATGGTTTGCATGTTTATAGCTTTCTTCAGCGATGCTAACATTGTTACTTCCAAAAATGTGTTTAGCCAAACTAATAAGATCTTCAATAGACACTGTGTATCTATTTGTTTTCTGATTGATGCGATCTTCTGGATATGCATAGCTGAGTGCTAAAGTAATATTATTATCCTTACAATATCGACAAAGTTCTTTAATTCTGAGCTTTGCAGTACTTTTTTTACTAAGATCTGACTGATTCCTACCTTCTGTGTATAAACCGGATGTAAATTTTCCTCTTGAAATCGTAGGCATGGGGAAATCATAATTAGCAGCAACATTAAGCAAATGGTAATACCTAGAATATTGCATGTCGGTGTATGGTGGATCAGCGTAAATCATTTTTATTTTTTTATTATTAAAGATTTCTCCCTTAGTGATATCTTTAATATCTAGATTGTAGATTTTATGTTTAGATTCATTGCTATGCTTTTCTGTAGAACTAAAGACAACGAACTCGCCAAGTTTCTTTATTAATAGAGGGAAAATACTTTTGCTTCTTTGTTTTAGATGTCTTGCTATGTTCTTTACTGGACTTAGAGGTTGTGCCATATGTCCGTCTTTAGCAAAAACAGTTTCTTTCATTGCAAAGAATAGACAGCTAAACAGTGTATCTACAACTGATTTATTCTGAAATGAATGTATAGTTTCTACAATAGTGTCGATTGTAATAGATTGTTCGATTCCAAAATAAGATCCCGAGTAATAATAAGTAAATAAATTATACTCTCCTTGTGTACGTAGTTTTTCAACGCTAATTTCGTCAATCCCGTTCCAGATTGTAGGGAAATTTTTATATAAAGCTATTAGACCATCGTTATTTCTTGTTTGGATTAATTTTCTTTCGTTTGCCACATGTGTTTCAAATTTGTTTAAATTTTTCTTGATTTTTTCATTAAAAATATCAGAAAATTCGCTTAGAACAGCTTTTAAAACATTCTTGTCTGGAGTATTTAAAAGAGCAGATGAAATCATTGATGCATAAATTTCAGCATCATTAGCAAAAATTATATTTTCATTTTTAAATGCTGCTCCAACACTGCCAGATCCCGAAAAAATATCAAAAAACACATCTCCTGGTTGTAAATATTTTTGGAGATTCTTCTTTAAAAAAGGTATCAATGAAGATTTATTTCCTTGATAATTAAGTATAGTTGGTGTTGTCATTCTCTCTCCTTAATCATGTCATTTTATCATTTTTATTGAATAATAACAATTACAAATAAAAAAAAATACTTAAAGTAGTCGCATCGGAATTAATAAAAGAAGATATAATATGCCTCGTTTTCATTGATTTTTTCTTTACTATACTATACTTTATTAAGTATAGAGATAGAGCTGATTAATTGTAGACGGATGGGAGCAGTATCCTAGATAGTCTACGAGATTTTGATTTAGAAGAAATAGTAATTGTACACCTTAAAATACGAGAAAACTATTATATTTTATCAAATTCAATTGTGAAGAGATAATTGAAAGAGTAAAAAATACCCAGTAACTAAAGAAACGAAGTTAAAGGTGATTAATTATATTTAGAGAGTAGGTCAGGAAATTTGAGTTTACCTCTTGTAATATAGTTATAACAAAGTGTTTAAAAAGAGAATCGTAAAGTGTTTAAGATCCTAATTCCACTTGAAACATGATCTTATCAAATCATATTTTAAGAAAAAAGGTAGAGAAAAAGGTAGAGTTTAAATTGAAATGCAGTGCATTATATTACTTTTGACAAAAAGAAAAAACGCTTGAAAACAGCGTTTTTCTTTTGTATTGATTCGTATTGAATCCTTATTTAACCTCAGTAAAGATTACGTGTTTACGCAATTTTGGTGAGTATTTTTTCAATTGAA
>OLPB01000781.1_pt1 | contig 17376 bp, 11 predicted proteins | sample 1672001 | NCBI WGS metagenome assembly OLPB01 (sample SAMEA3136635, study PRJEB25190) | human gut metagenome | biome: human gut; feature: human-associated habitat; material: faeces | place: Austria | collected 2013 | reverse complement strand
TCGGCCGCCCGGAGGACGACTTCGACTGGGTGCGCGACCGCCCCGGCCACGACCGGCGCTACGCGATCGACGCGACCAAGCTCCGCCGCGAGCTCGGCTGGGAGCCGGCGCGCACCGACTTCGCCGCCGGCCTGGCCGAGACCATAGCCTGGTACCGCGACAACGAGACCTGGTGGCGCCCGGCCAAGGAGGCCACCGAGGCGAGGTACAGGGCGCAGGGGCGTTAGGGTCCGAGAAAGATTCTTCAAGAGGAATAGGATCGGGAGAGGGCGCGGTCAATTACTTACCGCTAGTTAAGAAGGGTTTTCCTCGTGATGCTTCTTGGTGGCGACAGGTGTGAGGGTCCGTTCTTTCTTATGCGATTCATCCGTTCGAATTGCGTTCGCGGATGTTAAGTACCGCTTGATTTGATGCTCGCGAAGGCATGCAGTGAAGAGGATGGTGGCCAGCCAAAGAGCCAAGGGGAGTGCTAGTAGGCAAGAGGTGGAGCCGATTAGATTCAGTGTGAGATGGGCTTGAATCTCGATTTGCGCATACGCGTCTGCCGGATTTATGCTGGCTGCCGTATTTGTGTATTGGTGGATGAATCCGAGGATTGTCATTGAGCCCGCGACAGCGAAGAGGGCCAGTGACGTGGCGCTCCAGAATGCGAATCGCCTTGTGGCGTTATAGATGTCGCCGTACTCGACTGCCCAGAGGGCGTACGCCTCTAGTTTGTCTTGCTGTTTGGTTTTTTGAGGACTATCTGGTTGCTTGTTAAGAAGCTCCTGCTTTGCCTCGATGCTTTGCAATGGATCGGTTAATAGGCTTTTGCCTACCAGAATTGAAATGATGGAGAATACCCCACTAATTAGAACTGGGATAATGTTTTCGAGCATCGCGTTTCCTTTCTTCGTCGGCTCTGTAGGGGTGTATCGCGACCGTTGCAGGCTGAGGTGCTGCTGTTTTATCGTGCCTGTGGTTTTACTGGATGCACCGCGGATTTATCCTGCCATAAGGATAGTGCCGTGTTCGGACAGAATTGAACGAGCGGATCGGTGTGACGCGGATAGCGCCCCGAAAGTTGGTGTAGGGATCGGTCCTCGAGGGTGGCCGCAGACTATCTGAGGAACCGAGAATCGCTTAGAATGCCGTCAGCCCGGCGCATGCTACACCGCCTTCCTGCCGGGAATCGGGTTGTCGGCAACCACGAGCGCGATGATCCTGGCCGCGTGCTCGGCCGCGGTGCCCTCGTAGGCGAGCGCGGGCTCGTTGACCTTGGCGCCCTCGACGGCCCTGCCGATCGAGTCGCCGCCGAACCAGCGGCGGCCCGCTCAGTCCTCGTCCATCTCCGAGAATATGGCGCCCATCATCTTGATGAGCGACCTCCTGCTGGGAAGACCTGCACGACGCGGCTGCGGCGCTTGGGCTCGCTGTCGGCGCGATCCCGCACGTTGTTGATGTGCCGCCCGACGTGGTGCTCGTAGGGGAAATCCAGGTAGGACAGCGTCGGCCTCGGCATCTTCCGGCGCCTCGGCCGCCTTGGGGCAGAAGCCCTCTATCCGGTCGGTTGCGAGTCGGTGGAACTCCCTCATGAGCTCGGGGTCGCGCTCGGCGAACACGGCCTTCGGGATGTCCGGCACGGCGCCCTTTTTCTGCCTGGTCGGCGCGTTGCCGGCGGCGTTGCGCGTCAGGTGCACGATGCAGCGCTGCCATGTGGCGCCCGGGTAGGGGTGGATGACGTCTGGCAAGTCGCGCTCCTGCAGGTCGGCGACCGCTTCGTCCAGCGACGAGCGTATCCTCGACACCTGGCTGGCGCTCATGCGGTCTATGTTCACGCCCTATGGCACGCGCTTCGCCTTCCTGATGGGCACGCCGTCGGCCGCCATCTCGGACACAGCGACGATGACCGCGCGGTCCACACGCGAGAACCGCTCGACGAGGTCCTCGGGGAAGTAGCTGCCGCGCGTAGCTTCGGGACCCTGAGGTCGATGGTGCCGATGCTGGTGACGAGCTTGCGCTCGCGGTAGCCGTTGCGCCGGTTGCAGCTCTCGCGCGCCTCGTCCCCCCGGGTGTCCATGATCTCGTTGACGAGCGACTCGGTCATCACCCTTATGAGCTAGGCCATGTTCGTCATGCCGTCGTTGAATCTCGGCATCAGGGCGCCATTGCCAGCGAGCTCGCGCATCTTGTCCATATGCGGCACCGCATTTCCACGAATCCTGACTTCAGCAATTAAGATTCCAGGCGTTGACCACTTTCTGCTTTCTACGGTCAGGGAAGCGGTCCTTGCACCAACATTTGGGACACGATCGCGCAAGCGCTAACCGGATTATTTGCATCTGCGCAATCTGCGTTTGACCGTACCGAGGATAGGGGAGGGGTATTCTGTGGACTTGAGGCCGGTTACGCTCTGCGGCTTGCGGAACCGGCCTCAGCGGGATGCGTTTAGCAATTTGAGCGCGTCGCGCGTCGGAAGCTTAGCGCCTCCGCTTCTTACTGTTGCGGGAGCGCTTTATTGGATGGGTGCGATGTGTTGCCAATACTAACTAGGTGCAGTGCTCAATCTCTTTCTATCACGGATACCAGGCAGCTGTTCTTCAACTCATTGATTGTTTTGTGCGCTGCGTTCTTCTTGTCAAATTGATTGCTCCAGCGCAGGGCGGCAACCGCGTCAATGAGCTCATCGATGCGGTTCTCATCATCGACCATGCTTCGATAGTCATCAGGTTTGATGCAGCGGCCAAAGGTTTCCACGAAGCAGCCCTTAATGCTTTCCCATCCTTTCACTTCTGTGGTGAAAACGGAATAGTCGCCTTTGTTAACGAGTCGATCGTAGGCAGCTGGATTGGACACCCGTATCCCGGCCACAACAGTGTCCATAAAGCTGACGCGAAAGACAACCTCGTTCGTGCTCCACAGATCGTCGGGACGCTCCAAATTCGGTTTACATATATCGATGAGGCGATTTGCCTCCCGCAACGACATGTCGTGAGCTTCGACAATAGACTTGATGACCAAGCTTGATTGGTGGTTCGGAATCATTTCCCTATACGTCAGATAGTCATCCATGCCTACTGTGCGAATTGGGACCGCAATGTCGTAGAATTTAGAAAGATAGCGAATGCCGTTAAAGCCTGCACCATATTGCCCTTCGATTACATGTGCGAGCTGCTTGACGTTGAGAGCGTACAGCACAACGACATTATCCAGATCAAACAGCGTCTTGAGCTCCTCCAAGAGCCTACACGCAAATCTTGGCTCGCATCTGTCGAGCTCATCGACAAAGAGGAGTAACTTGTTTGCACGTTCTTTTAGGACGAGATTCACTGCTTCGGCAACTGCGTTGCGTAAGCTTGATCGTTTTTTGAACGCGTCGAGTAGGTCCTCTGATTTTATGGCTTCCGCCATCTTGCCAATTGCGGTGCCGAGTCCGGCGGCGTGATGATTGAATGCCATTTCCACGAGGTTATTGAGCGCCGCCTTCACCACCTTACTGTCCGACGGATCGCTCTCGAGGCGAACCTCGTCGGCTTCTGCTGCGAGCGTGCAAGCAACTGACGCTAAGGGATCGCCCCAGTAGTCATAGCTCCAGGCGTTGTAGTAGACGGGTAGATAGTCACAATGCCACGAGGCTTCGCCTTTGAATGCGTTGCTAGCAATCATGTCAATTCCTGCTGGCAGCACGTCCGGGCAGGTATTGAGGATATCAATGGCGATTTTAAGGGATCTGACGAAATATGTTTTACCAGATCCCCAATCCCCATCGAGAAAGATGGACAGTCCTTTATCTATATTCATCAGCAGGTGCAGCATGTCTGCTATATCCTGATTGCGGTTAAGTGAGTTATTCGATATGAGCTCAAGAAGTTCATTGTTGCCAGGATTGTAATTGGTTCGTTGCAACATTTCTGGTCTCCAATTTATTTGGACGTTAGTAACTCATTTCTTCCCAGGAACAGTGGGCGTTAATCCGCTTCGATCGAATCTCGTTGCTAAGCGGATACATGGAGAGAAAAGGGGGAGTCATTAAAGAGCTATCTCGGTGGTATCGGGCAGGCAGGCCCATTCGTTTATCTTCAGTGCAGTGATTGCACGGAAGTGAAGTCTTCCAAACCCTGATATCCTGCCGAGTATTGGTGCGCCTGGGGAGGTATGTGAAGTCGAGTTTAATTTTAGAGCGGTTCCCAACGAGAGGAACAATGCGTCTCTTGTGGGGTGCGGCAAAGCATTCTGCCACTATGTCGAACTCCACCTTCAAATGCTCCATAAGGTAATTGTCTCAGACGAATGGTGTGCAGATCGTTGTCATATCGATTGCGACAGCCCTGAGGATAAAGGCATGGCAAGTGGAGATGTGTAGGATTGGTCTTCCTCGTCTGGGCGTCGTTAGCCCACAACTCCGTGATCGCCGTCGCGGTCCGCGCGCGAGTACCTCTCGATCAGGCCCTCCGGGAATTACGTCCCCGCGCGCAGCTTGGGGATGCGCAGCGCGATGTCGCCGACGGGGGTGGCGAGCCCGCGCTCGCCGTAGCCGTTGCGCGCGGTGGCCCCGTCCTCGCCGGCCATGTCCGCCTGCGTGTCCGTGATCTCGTTTACCATGGTCCCGGGGAGCGTGCGCGCCGGCTCCCTTATGTCGAGGAGCCCGTCGCCGTGGGTGGGAAGTCGCCGTAAAGTGTCCATTGCGGCCGTCGCCTTTCTGACGAATCCAATATCGTGGTTGATTTGAATTTCAGGCGGCGGCCGTCCCTTTATCGACTCGCTTGCACCAACTTTTCCGACGTGTTCGGATGCTCAAGGTGCTGAGGTGATCGAAACAATCATTAACTTGTCTTCATCGGTTGGCAATGAAGGTAGGAAGATCAGAGTTGTCGGAAGTAGGTGGGTTGCCTTGCAATTGGACAAATAATCGAGATGCTCAACACGTTTTTGGCCAAACATGCAGAAAATGCAATCTGTCGAGATGGCTTATTTGTTCTGAGCCTTCATAGCGAATATGTGGCCAAGATTGTCATGATGTCCGAAGGGATGGCTCGATTGATGCATGAAGAGCTGGAATGTTAAGCGATTTTAGGTGCATGACAAGCAGCATCTAATTGGGCGATTCACGACCTGTCATCTGGTTTCGTGCTACATAATCGAATGTGAGTCATATCAATTTGGATGGTGCTGAGATGGGTCTAAATTACGACGCCTTGGATAGTTTCGAGTTTGAGGTTCTTGCCCGAGATGTCGCTGAATCGATCACCGGTGTAAGGCTATCTTGTTACACCGAGGGCGCGGATGGTGGTGTCGATGCTTCTGACTATTACTATCAGGCGGGTCAACAGGGGCAAGTTGTGATGCAGGCGAAGCATTGGAAGCGATATGTTTCCGCCAATCAATGGACCGATACAGTAGAACAACTCATTGACCGTCTTGAACAAGCAAATAAGGTGCCTTCAGACAGTCTGGTTATCGTGACTTCGGCAAGTCTGACCGAAGACGTTCAGCATGGGATAATTGAACTAATCGATACAAAATGCATACATAATTGCCTGGTGATCGATAGGGTTAAATTGGATGATTTTCTTCAGAGAGAAGAGAACAGACCGATTCTTAAAAGGCATTTCAAGCTTTGGATAGCTGGCACAAATGTGCTGAACATCATGCTTAATCGATCAATTGATATAGATACCGAAACATTCTTAGATTCAATCGACGAGCGCAGGGAGTTATATATTCAGACAAACCTATTTGATAAAGCTATTGAGTTGTTGAGGCGCAATTCAATTCTTCTGATTGTGGGAGATCCTGGTACGGGAAAAAGCATCCTAACCGAGATGATTGCCCTTCAGCTTGCTGCGGCGAAATATCAGGTTGTCTATTCGTCTTGCAATAACATTAATGGATTAAAAAGCTCAGTTTCATCCGACTGTGAGAACACGTTGTTTGTTCTGGATGACTTTCTGGGGCAAAGATGCCTCGATATTGATTCATCAAAGATGAGAGAACTTGTTTGTTTCCTAAAATATATATCCAAGTTTAAGAGCTGCCGCGTAGTGCTCAATTCTAGAATTTCTATTTTAAACGAAGCGAGAAGAAGGGATGACGCTTTCAATAGGCTTATTGAAGGCATGGGCGTCGGCTTCGTTTTAATTAATACTTCAGACATGAGTCTTCTCGATAAGGCGCGAATATTTTTATCGAACCTTGCTTTTGAAAAGGTGCCGACTGAGTACGTCAATTCGCTTACGAAGCGGGAAGAGTCGGTTTTCACCAATCGAATGAAATGTGTCGCCCTGTGTGAACATGCGAACTACAATCCACGAATTATTGAGTATTGCAGTCGTAGAGACTCATGGGAGGGAATCGCTCCATCAGGGTTTCCTGCCATGATTAAGGAAAGGCTGGACCATCCCAATGACGTTTGGCGGAACGAATTTGAGGTTCGATTGGATAAATCAGAGCGCATTCTCGCATACCAGCTCTTTTCGTTGGGCGACAAGGGCGTCCCTGTCTCAGCGTTAAGAAAGGCTTACGATGCGAGAATGTCCCTTGAGACGCATTCCGACCGTTCTGTAGATACGTTTAGTCAGGCATTTAAGCGTCTTCAGGAGACCATAATCAAAACGGTATACCTACATAACGAGCCATATGTCTCAATGGCAAATCCGTCCGTAAACGATTACTGCGCTTGGTTTTTAACAAATAACAAACTGGAGTCTATTGCAATGGCAAGTTCGTTTGTCTTTGCGGATCAATTGGAGCGCATTACTAAGGCCAATCAGTGCCCCGAAGTCGTTTCCATCCTGAGGGACGCAGTTGTAACAAATCGGATGTCTCGCTCGCCAGTTGCAAATGAGAGGTACAAGTTATTTGGGTCGCCAGTTTTTAGAGCAATTGCTAATTGCGAAGAGTCGCTTAGCGTTTCTGATTTTCAATGGGTGGCAGATTATATCAGTTCCGCACTAGGTTCTACTGAATCTAGAAATTGGGAGCAGGCATCAGGTTATCTGTTCGACAGGCCCCATAAGTGGGGGATCGTCGATTCGCCGCAGGTTTCTCAAATAATCTGTACTGAGTCTTTGCTGCGTAATTTGACCGCTGGAACATCGTATGTTAATGCAGCACTATTGTTCAGCACGCTATTGAGAATAATTAAACAAGATCGTATCGAAGACGGCGATGCTTTGTTAGGCGCCATTTGCGCGCGAAGCGGAGAATGGCTTTCCGATTATGCGGTTGATTATATTGACGAGTGGATTAACGACAACTGCTCTCCCGATACATATATTCAAACTGAGGCACTGGATGATGACGAAGAGTGGGAAGATTTTGTTCGCGATTGCATCAGGGGGGATGTCAAACTCGACCTCGATGAGAATAGTCTTGAAGATGCGTATAGGGATTGCCTTTGTGACGAGCTGGCCGATTGCTTGAAGCGCTCTGATTACGTTTGCGAGTTTGAGAATGCCTTGGACACCTGTATTTTGAACATTTCGATTCCGGTTAGAGATTTTGACTCCGTGACACCCCGGTCTTCGAATTCCTTGTTGGATAGATCTCGAGAAATACAGCTTGTCGAAAGGCTGTTTGATGGCTATCGGGCGAATTGAGAAGTCTGTATCGACAAGACTGCCCGGTGCGCGTAAATTGCTCTGTCTTGCTGCAATGACAACGCTGTCGACAGCCTTGACTGCGTCCCTTTAGGATCCGTGTTGGTATTGCTGTTTAAGCAAGTTTCCAACATGCGAGATACGGGTTTTGTCTTTGCGACATTTCAGGTTGCGTATCTTTGTTTGTTATCGGGGCTGAAGGCATCGGCGGCTGCTTCTTTTGGGGGATGACATGCGTCAATCGTGTCTAGATGCATTCAATTCATATGTCGCTCGTTACGACGCCTCGGATGAGCGGATTGCGCTCAAAGTCGAGCACACCTATGAGGTTGCCGAGCTGTGCGACGAGATCGCGCGAGGGGAGGGCCTGCCCCCGGCCGACGTCGACCTCGCGTGGCTGTGCGGCCTGTTGCACGACATCGGGCGATTCGAGCAGCTACGCCAATGGGGGACGTTCAGCGACGCGGACTCGTGCAGCCATGCGGCGTTCGGGATCCAGGTGCTCAAGGATGAGATGGGGAATTTCACCTGCGATCAGGAATGGGCGCACATCATTGAGCGCGCCGTTGCCCTTCACAGCGACTTCAGGCTCCCGTCGGGTCTGAGCGATCGCGAGCACCTTTTCTGTACCATAACGCGAGATGCCGACAAGGTGGATATTCTACGTGTGTTCAACCAATCGAGCTGCGACGCGGTGCTGGGAATCGATCCCAGCGAGTTCTCGCGCGGGGAGATCTCGGACGTGGCGTTCGAGGCGTTCGGCGAGCGTCGTTGCCTCGCGCGCGATGAGCGCCCTGGGTCGCTCGACGGCCTTGTGGGCGCCGTCTGCCTCGCCTTCGAGCTCGAGTTGCCCACGTCCCGCAAGGCCCTGGGTGATAGGGGATACCTGCAGGCGCTCCTGCGCGAGCCCTTCGGCCTGAGCCCGCATTTCGAGTCCGAGCTTACCCAGTACCGCTGGGACGCCATCTGCGATGTGATGGGGGAGAAGTAGGCTCTGCTTCCTTTTCTGGACCATTTAGAGACGCCCTTGGGCCGTTCGCATATGTTGCACAACAAATGCAATTTAGCTGCGCGTAGAATGTTATCGACCGAAGATGTTGCTATTCGCCTAGCACATTAAGGTGATGGGTTGATAGGCAGGTCGGTCGTGCTCGTGAATGCTCGGCTCAGGAGGTACAGATGGGTAGACAGCATGTTCACGTCGCTGTGACAGCCGGATTGGCGGTTGCGCTCGCAACGGGTGGATTCCCAACAGCCGCGGTGGCAGAGACTCTGGGAATCAAAAAGGACGAGGCAAGTCAGACTGCTTCGGAGCCTTCAGTGGTGGATCGTCAGGGAGGCGGGCTTTCTTCTTCGTCTGATGAGACTGTTGTCGCTGGAGATGAGCGGCATGACGCTAAAGGCCAAGATTCGACGATTGCGGACGGCGCATTCGATTCGTCTCAGAGCGTTGCGCCCGATGCCTCTGATTTGGGCCTGGTTCCAGACTCCGGTGCGCCAGCGGGTGGAGATGTCATTGAACCCGAGCAGCCACAAGAGGATGATTATGAGATTTTGGATAACCTTTATTTGTCCCGCTGGGTTGATAAGGGTGAATCCGTAGATGTCGAGCTTCCTCACGAGCTGAATCTTCGGCGTAAAGATGGATCCGTCGAGGTCGCACCAGTGACGTGGAAGTACCAAAACTGGAATATGGATCGTCCTGGAATTGAAGTGATCGATGGTATTGCAAAGTCTGTCCCGGGCGGTATCCACTACTTTGAGGCTTGCGTAAATGGTAGGACGGTCACCATTTCGCTGGACATCATGGAGCGCTCTGCTGGGGATTCCCGGGATGGCATCGCTTCTGTCAAGCCGATTGTTACAACTGTCTATACGACGGGCTATTACAATACGGGCTCTGAGCTCTATCTGGGCCCTGTTAACGCAACTATGTCGAATGGCGAACAGCAGTCCCTCGAGGTGAAGTGGGATAAGGTCCCCAAGGACCTATATGACGGCGATGAAGATGCGGGCGAGTTTACTGTCCATGGCGTGATTGAGCGCTACGGCAACTATCCCGTTGAGGCGAAGGTTGTTGTGGCCGTTCCGCGTACTCAGCATCGTATGGAGACGATTGCCGTGCCCGCCGGCACGACCCCCAAGCTCCCCAACAGCGTGTATGTTGAGTTCTCCAACGGTATGTCTTCCGAGGTGAATGTTGACTGGGATATGCCGGGCTCCGATGCATTTGCTAAGGCTGGCATCGTGTACATTAAGGGTTCAATTCCTCATTCGAAACTCACTGCTCAAGTGAAGGTCAAGGTCGATGAAGTCGTCACGATTGAATCAGAGCTCGTGCGTCACGCCCTGGTGGGAAATCCCGAGTCTTTTGGCACGGAATGCGGCGTTTCGGTTGTCTTTGCGGATGGCACCTATGGGTGGGTTCCCGTTGTTCTGGACCATATTGACGACTCGTTGTACGACACCCCTGGCACATATCAAATCAATGGCAAGCTCAAGGAGTATGGCAACGAGGTGAAGCTCAAGCTCGTTGTGCACGATTCAGTTCTGAACCCCGTCATTGAGAAGCGCTGGGATGTCGGCGGGGCGCCTCTATCGTCCACATCTAACGAGGGCTTCATGCTTTCTGAGTGGAATACGCATTATTACAATGTGAATTGGAATCGCGGCCAGCTCGATGCCATTGACTTTAAGCAAGCCGGCAAACACGTTATCGATGGCGTGATTGAGAACACGAATATTGCGGTGAAGATGGAGCTCAATATCGTGGGAATTGACCATGTCGTCGAACTTGATCCAGTAAAGACACTTCTTGGTGTGAGGCCGCAGCTTCCGAATGAAGTGAAGGTTGTTTATACCGACGGCCAAGTCGTTTCGAAATGGGTTTCTTGGAATGAGGTACTACCAAGTGACTACGGACGTGAAGGTTCATTCGAGGCAACGGGCGAAATATATTTTGATGATCTGCCGTCCTGTCAAATCTCCTGTCCCGTTTCTGTATTAAAGGCGCAGGCTCCTTCGTCGGTTAATGCCGTGACTCTCGTGGGGCGGATCCCCAACTTGCCCGATCGCGTCAAAGTGGCAATGTGGGATGGCACGGTCGTGTATGCAAAGGTCCAATGGGAGAATGCCGATCCTCAAGACTTTGGCAAGATTGGCACCTTCAATGTTCGGGGCCATCTGTTTGGGTCAAGGACTGAGATTGTGGCTCATGTTGAAGCCCTTGGTTTAAAAAATGATGTTCTGACTGAGATGGGCTACTACCCCGGGGCGCCTGCAGAGGTCAGGAACTACAGCAATATGCTCCAGCTCACCAACGGTGATGAGGTGCACGTTGAGTCCGTTGTGTGGGACGCCTTCCCGCAGGAGCTCCTCGATGGCGTTGCGGGCACCTATGAAATTGGCGGCACGGTTGCGGAGACCCCTGTGAGGGTCAAGGCCTTGGTGAGCACAGGCCCTCTTGGGCGGGTGTGGATGCCGAGTGACATCGCTATTCCTGTTGGCGGAGACCTTGTTCTGCCTGAGTTCACATCTGGTTCCCTGGAAGGCGGCCAAACGGTATATGAGATTCCGGTTGCCTGGGAGGACTGTGATAAGAACCCTGAGGCTGACATGACTGTGATTGGTCATGTGGCAAATTATGACAAGCCCGTTACGGTTAGAGTGCATGTTATCCGAAACCCAAAGTTCGAGTTTTATCCCATGCACATAAAGCGCGGCTTCAACGCTACAGAGGCTCTTCCCACGCAAGCGCGTGTGAAGGTTGAACTTGAGAACGGCTGGTTCGAGAGCGATGAGAGCTGTTCGGTCAGTTGGGATACCTCTTCGGTTGACTGGAATCAATCGGGTGTTATCTCGGGCCTCGCGCATGCGACAGAGATAGGCTATGCCGAAGATGTCCCCGTTACGATTGACTACAAGGTTCTGGATAAGATTGATGTTGTAAAGGGCAATGAGATTTGGACGGAGCCAGGCGTCGAGCCCGATATGGGTAACATTGCCATCGCGATTTCCCCTGAACATCAGCTCAACCCATGGGTAGAGTGGGAAAAGATCGATCCTTCGAAATATGCGAAGGAGGGTTCGACGTTCACGGTTAAGGGCGTTATCGAAGATATGGGTTTTGACGTTGAGGCGACGGTTCATGTTGCTCGCATGACCCAGATCGACGTTCCTGAATATGTCTCGACCTCGAGTGGAAACTCCCCCTTCCTACCCTACGAAGTACCCGTCCACTGGTCCGATGGCGCGACCTCTATGCAATACATCAACTGGGATAACGTTCCCGGAAGCACATATACGGGTGAACCGGGAAAGACAACAACGGTGTACGGCTCTATCCGTGGAAAATACGGAGAGCTGACTCATCAGGTTTCTACAAAGATCTTGATTGTTGCTCCCGAAGCTGCGTTTGACAACGGAGAGCTTGAGATTTCTACGCAAGAGGGAATTGAGCCTGTGATGCCTTATGCAGTCGCAGCTCGTATGACCGATGGATCTGTTGCCTATGCGCCAATCGAGTGGGATCCCATTCCATCTGACAGGTATTCCAAGGCTGGGACCTTTGAGGCGACAGGGCGCATCGAGGGTTACGCTATGGATCCTTCTAGCAAACTGCGTTTGAGTAACGGAGAAATGAACATAGCGCCCGACGGTACCGTTACGGCCACCATTACTGTTCGTGCCGGATCTGAGGGGACTGTTCTGAATCAGCCGACGCCCCTTATCGCCAATGCTTCGGCGGGTTCAGATCTGCTGGATGTCCTGCCCGAGACTGTTCCCGTGTTCGATTCTGCTGCAGGTAGCGTCCAAGGCATGGGCGATGACACCCTTCGGAACGTCACCTGGGACCTCTCAAGTGTGGATGTTAATGTCCCCGGCTCGTATCGCGTGACTGGCGCTATAGATGGCGCCAAGGGGCTCGAAGCTGTTGTCTATGTCAACATTGCACCAAAGCCCTGCATGGTGAAATCTGTTGAGCCTTTTGAGCTTACGGTTAAATCTGGCGTTTCACCCGAGAGCGTGGAGTCTCAGCTGCTTCGCAAGGCTGTGGTTTCCTATGACGATGGGACTTCGGGAGTCGCTGAGGTTGAGAGCTGGGATTTAACCCCGCTTACTTCCAATTCGCTTGGCAAACCTGGTTCTGTTGAGTTGACTGGTCGGATACTCGGCTCCAAGGTTGCCGCGCGCGCCATCGTTCACGTGGTTTCCGATCTCTCGAGCATTCCTGTCGAGGTTGTACCTCCCCAACCCATCACGATTAAAGAGGGGAGTAAGCTCGCGGAATTGGTTGGCAAGTTGCCCAAGACGGTTTCTGTCAAGATGGAAGAGGGTCCCGATCAGCCGTTTGACGTTACGTGGGATGCGCCTCTTGCCATTGGCAGGGCAGGATCCGAGTTTGTAATATCCGGCGTGACGTCTAATGGAATGAAGGCCGAAATCAAAGTGATCATTGCTGAGCGTGTGGCGGTGAGCGGAATCACCCTCACGGGCAAAGGCGTTGTCGATGGATCTGTGACGTTGGAACCGGGAGATGTTCTCAAGCTGAGCTTTAAGGTCAACCCAGAAGGTGCGAGCCCCAGTGTGAGATGGACATCGTCGGATGAGTCGGTTGCCACGGTGAGCAGCAATGGTTCTATCACTGCCGTGGGTGCCGGTGAGGCAACTGTTCGAGTTGCGAGCATCGCGAAACCGAGCGTTTTTGCCGAGGTTAAGGTAGTAGTGAAGTCCGACGAGCCGGAACCGCAGCCCGATCCGAAGCCGGAACCCCAGCCCGATCCGAAGCCGGAGCCGGAACCTCAGCCCGACCCGAAGCCGGAGCCCAAGCCCGACCCGCAGCCGCAGCCCACGCCCGATCCGGAGACCAAGCCTGATCCGGAGGTTAAACCTGATCCCGAGGTCAAGCCTGACCCGGCTCCGGAGCCAGGTCCAGTTCCCGGACCTGCGCCCAGTCCTAATCCGAATCCAGCTCCGGTTCCCCAGCCAGAATCGAAGCCTGGGGCTGGTGAGGTTGCGAAGCCAGGTGACGTGCAGGGTAAGCCCACGGGGTCTGCCGATGGCGATGCTAAGCCCAAACTGCCCGCTACCGGTGATCCGACCGCTCTTTCGGCTTATGCCGCTGGTTCCACTGGATTGGCAGCTCTCGCTGCGGCCTTTATTGACCGCTTGCGCAAGCGTCGCTGAGGCCACGACGGGCGTCTAGTGTTTTAGGGGCGGCGCCGACGTAATTGTCGGAGCCACCCCGCTTTGCTTTAGGTTTCTATTTCTACAAACGTTTCGACGTCAACATAAGCTCTGGGTGCTTCGTCGACGGCAGGGACTTGTTAATTTCCGACATGAATCGAGCCTCGATAAAGCGTGGTACAATATGGCCACGATGTAAGGAGGCCACCATGGCGCTTTGTGTTCCCGTTCGCGAGTTGAAAGACACCGCTAAATTTCTCTCAGTTGTCGAGGGCTCTAAAGACCCGGTGACGGTGACGCGCAATGGGCGCGATGCTTTGGTTGTCATGACGCCCGAAGCTTACGATGGACTTAGAAACGAACTTGCCCATGAGCGCCTTATGCGCCGTCTTGATCGTGCAGAGGCCGAGTTTGATTCTGGCGCGTATCTCGATGGCGATGCATTTTTAGACGCGTTGCTGGAACGTTATGATGGTTAGACTTGTAATCTCAAAGAGCGCTGCTCTGGAGATCAGCGGCATTGCCCAATACCTCAAAGATGAGTTGGCTTCCCCGGGCGCGGCAAGTTCATTCATTCAGGAGTTCAGGCACCAGGCTAAGCTTGCCTGCTCATTTCCCTCTTCCCATGCGCTATGCCCTCATCCCGAGCTTGCGCAGAGAGGTTATCGTTCGTTTCGCGTGGGCAGGTACGTCGCAATCTATTCCTTCATGGATGATTGCCTGAAGATTCTCCATGTGTTCCATCAGTCTCAGGACTATGTCGATGATGCCCTGGGTTGATTGGGGCGACGCCTACGGGCGACATTTCTTCGAAGACGCTGCATAACATGGGCAAGTTGTGCGATTGCGGCATTGTGCTGCTGGTCTGTGGTAACATACCGACCTGTTGGTACCCTCCACTTGGATATCCGCTCCACCGGCGGCTTCCCAGTTGAGGGCGAATCGAGGCCATGGGGGAGCGCATCCCGCGGCCGCTACAAGAAAGGTGAAATCATGACGATTTCCAAGGAGCGCAAGGCGGAGCTTACCGCCAAGTTCGGCAAGAACGCCCAGGACACCGGCAACTCCAAGGTTCAGGTCGCCATCCTGTCCGAGCGCATCAAGGAGCTGACCGAGCACATGAAGTCCCACCAGAAGGACTTCCACACCCGTCGTGGTCTGCTCATGCTGGTGGGTAAGCGTCGTCGTCTCCTCTCCTACATCAAGAAGAACGACATTAACGAGTACCGTGAGCTCATCAAGGAGCTCGGCATTCGCGACAACATCCAGTAGGGATTTGTGCATGCAGGGGCGTCCGCTGGGCGCCCCTTTTCATGTTGGGCCCCTATCACGGCGATAGGGGTCCGGGCCGGCGCCAATGCGCCGTCCAAAAGGGGAGAGGGGCCTCATGTGCCCGCCCCGCAACCGATCGGCGGGAGGGTCCCGCCGACCTAGAGAAGCCCGCGCGCAAGGGGCGCGTGGGGATAGGAGTATTCATGACACTCGTAAGCAAGACCTTCGACCTGTTCGGCAAGACCTACGTCTTCGAGGTCGGCGAGCTCGCCAAGCAGGCCACCGGTGCCGCGCTCGTCAAGCAGGGCGACTCCACCGTGCTCACCACGGTTGTTGTTTCCAAGGAGCGCAAGAACTACGACTTCTTCCCGCTGACCGTCGACTTCAACGAGAAGATGTACGCTGCCGGCCGCATCCCGGGCGGCTATCTCAAGCGTGAGGGCCGTCCCTCCGAGAAGGCCACCCTCACCGCCCGCATGATCGACCGTCCGATTCGCCCGTCCTTCCCCGACGGCTTCCGCAACGAGGTCCAGGTCGTCGCCACCTCCCTTGTGGCCGATCAGAAGAACCCCGTCGACGTGATCTGCGTCATGGGCGCTTCCCTCGCCATGACCATCGGCGGCGTGCCGTTCGAGGGCCCGCTGGCCTGCGTGCGCATCGGCCGCGACAAGGAGACCGGCGAGTTCATCGTCAACCCCACCTATGAGGAGCGCGAGAACTCCGACCTCGACCTCGAGCTCGCGGGTACCCGCGACTTCATCTCCATGGTCGAGGCCGGCGCCGAGGAGGTCTCCGAGGAGGACATGCTCGCCGCCATGCAGTTCGGCCAGGAGGCCATTGGCGCCTTCTGCGACGCCCAGCTCGAGTTCGCCGAGGAGTGGGAGCGCGTCAACGGCCCGATCGTCAAGCGCGAGTACCCGCTCGATCAGCCGGTCGAGGAGGTCCACGACCGCATCTTCGCCCACTACGACGAGATGGCCGCCGCCCTGCGCGACGCCGACAAGCTGTCCCGTCAGGACAAGGTCGCCGAGCTCAAGGAGGCCATTAAGGCCGAGTTCACCGAGGAGGAGCAGCTCGTTTGGGAGCGCGAGATCCCGGTGAACCTCAAGAAGCTCGAGAAGACCGCCATGCGTCGCATGGTTGTCGAGACCGGTGAGCGCGTCGACGGCCGCAGCGCCGCCGAGATCCGCCCCATCATGGTCAAGGGCGACTACCTGCCTCTGGTTCACGGATCCGGCCTGTTCCAGCGCGGTCAGACCCAGGTGCTCTCTGTGCTCTCGCTCGGCATGCTCAACGAGGGCCAGCGTCTCGACACCATCGAACCCGTCGATGGCAAGCGCTACATGCACCACTACAACTTCCCGCCCTACTGCACCGGCGAGACCGGTCGCATGGGCACGCCTAAGCGCCGCGAGATCGGCCACGGCAACCTCGCCGAGCGCGCTCTGATCCCGGTCCTGCCCGATGAGAACGAGTTCCCCTACGCCATCCGCGTGGTGTCCGAGGTCATGGAGTCCAACGGCTCCTCTTCGATGGCTTCCACCTGCGGCAGCTGCCTGGCCCTCATGGACGGCGGCGTGCCGATCAAGCGCCCCGTGTCCGGTATCGCCATGGGCCTCATCCAGGAGGAGGGCAAGACCGTCGTCCTGTCCGATATCCAGGGTCTCGAGGACTTCCTCGGCGACATGGACTTCAAGGTCACCGGTACCGAGAAGGGCATCACCGCCCTGCAGATGGACAACAAGGCCACCGGCCTGACGTTCGACATTCTGCGCACCGCTCTCGAGCAGGCCAAGGAGGGTCGCGCCTACATCCTCGACAAGATGCTCGAGGTCGTGCCCGGCCCGCGTGAGGAGACCCGCACTACCGCGCCCAAGATCCAGTGCATCACCATCCCGACCGAGAACATCCGCGATGTCATCGGCAAGGGTGGCGAGACCATCCGCGGTATCCAGGACGAGACCGGCGCCTCCATCGACATCCATGAGGACGGCACCGTGTACGTTGGTGGCGTGGGCGAGTCCGTCGCCGCTGCCATCGAGCGCATCGAGCTCATCGTCAAGGTCCCCGAGGTGGGCGAGGAGTACACCGGCCGCGTTGTGTCCATCCAGCCGTTCGGCGCGTTTGTGAACCTGCTGCCCGGCAAGGACGGCCTGCTGCACATCTCCCGCGTTGCCCAGGGCCGCGTTGAGAAGGTCGAGGATGTCCTGAACGTTGGCGACGAGGTCAAGGTCAAGGTCATCGAGATCGACGACCGCGGCAAGATCTCCCTGGATCGTCTCGAGAAGCCCGAGGCCCCGGCTGGTGCCGGCCGCGGTGAGGGCGAGGGCCGCGGCGAGCG
>OLPB01000778.1_pt1 | contig 17473 bp, 12 predicted proteins | sample 1672001 | NCBI WGS metagenome assembly OLPB01 (sample SAMEA3136635, study PRJEB25190) | human gut metagenome | biome: human gut; feature: human-associated habitat; material: faeces | place: Austria | collected 2013 | reverse complement strand
CCCTGGGCAACGGCGGCGGTTTCCAGTGCGCCGGAGTTGAGCGCGGCGTTTTCCGACGAGGACATAAGCCCAATGTAGAGCGAGGGGCCTGCGCACGCGGCGATTTGCGTGAATGTCGTCATGAGAGCAACGCCGAAGGGGTTTTCACGCGGCGGAAGCGTACGCAATCCAGCCGTCTGAGAAGGAGAGAGCGTCATACCGACGCCGATGAACACCAGAGCCGACGCGAAAAACATCGCAACAATGGAGTACGTCGAAGCGAAGATTGCCATGAGCGCAAAGCCCACGACGACGCACGCAAAACCAAGGGGAATAAGGGGCCAACCTCCGCGTTCGTCCATAATTCGGCCGCTCATCAGGGTCGATGCCGCGTTGCAAAGCACGGGAATGAGCATGACAACGCCAGCCATGAATGCCGTTATGCCACATGCGCCTTCAAGATAGAGAGGAAGCAAGACGCTCATCGAGAACATTGACATAAGAGAGACCAGGGCAAAAACAGCAGCGGGCCAAAACGAAACGCGACGCATCGGGGAAAGTTCGATAAGCGGGTATTGGCAGGCGAGCTGGCGGGCGACAAAAACCGCGGCTGCGGCAACTGCGATAATGAGCGAGACGGCGCCGAGCACCGTGTCTATCGCGATTTCCGCCAAACCGAACGAAAGAGCGAACAACGTAACGCCCGAAAGGGTCACCGAAAGCGCATCAAGATGCGCTTCGCTGTTTTCGAGGTCTTTTACATAGATGAAGCCCAAAACGCCAAGAAGCGTCATTCCCAGTATCGGCGCGAGGAATATCGAACGCCACCCCAAATTCGTGACCAATGCGCCACATACGACAGGTGCGAATGCAGGGCCGAGGGTAATGGTGCATCCACCAAGCGAGAGATACGTGCCGAGCTTGTTCTTTGGCGTCACGGCCAAAATCGTATTCATCATAAGGGGAATGAACACGCCCGAACCCACCGCCTGAATGATTCGCGCAACTAAGAGCATGCCGAAATTCGTTGAGAAAAGTCCTAAAACCGAGCCGACCAAAGTAAGGGCGCTCGCCGCGAAGAACAGCACGCGCAACCGAATGCGACGATAGAAAAACGCCATGCACATAACCACAAGCGTCGAGGCGATCATGAAGGCCGTTACGAGCCACTGCGCCGTCACCGAACCGATGGCGAACTCATCCATAATGGCGAGAAGGCCCATATTCATGAGGTTCTCATTAAACCCAGCCAAAAAAGCCCCGCCGTACAAAACTCCTAAGAGCATGGTCAATTGTTTTCCCTGCATACCAGAAAACTCCTTTTTAGGGCGCACGAAAGGCGCCGCATTGCTGCGGATATATGCGAGCCCGAAGGCCCAACAGCTGGACTTACGTTGTGAAATGCGGGGCGCGATGTACGCCAGAATGCATGGTGAACTGCTCACTGCGCGAGTGATTGTAGCGAATTTTAACGTGCAAAAGGGAGCTTATTCTTGAATCTCCACGCGAGGGTCGCGTTGGCGGCTCTCGAGAAGTTCAATCAATTCTGCGCGGCTGTGCACGTCGAGCTTCTCGTAGATATGCCGAATATGGGTACGAACCGTAGCCGACGAGAGCACGAGCTTCTCTTCGATCGATTTTGCTCCGTGGCCCGTGGCCCACAGCGTGAAGACCTCGGTCTCGCGCGCGGTGAGACCGAACTTCTCGGCGACCGCGGCAATACGTTCATCCATGGTTGGCGCAGGTTTTTCCGCATTGGGCTCGCAGGCTTGCACGTCAAGCTCGCCCTCTTCAACTGGCTCAAACACGAGCGCGTTATCGCGGTCGGAAAACATGAAGCCTGCGATAACAATAAGTATCACTATGGAGCTTACGCAGAACGCCACCATCATAGAAGGGAATGCAAGAGCGGCGATTTCGCCGAGCGCCATGCCCGTATGTATGGCGCACCTTCCAACGGCGAAAACCAAAAGCGCCGAAAGCCTCGAAGAGCGTGCAATTTCAATAAGCAAGACCCATGTAAGCATATCGATGAACATTGACCCAGCCGATGCGGCGAAGTACGCCGTTGCTGAATCGGGCTCATTGAATACCGTAAGCGCTGCTACGCCCAGCGCAAAAAGTGGCGCCGCCGTTCTATAGAGCGGTTCGAGCCTGAAGCTTGTATGGGGCAAAAAGAGGCTATACACGAGGAAAATAGCCGCAATCGCGAATGTGGATGCCGCGACGATAAAGGGGTCATGGTATACAGCCGGCGCTTCGGCGCCCGTGTATGTTCGAAGGCCGCCGCTCACAACCATGGTGAGAAGAATGCCCGCAAGCGCGCGAGATGAAAACGGACCGCACAGCAAGCCTTTAAGGTCTCGAAGAGCATCGGCACCCTCGGAGCTTTTTGCGACATGCGAACGAAGCGTAAAGGGATGAGGCCCCCGATTGGGGCACATCGACATCATGCAAACCGAAAGCAGGGGCAAGAAAGCAACAATCACGCCCGAGAGCGGCGCGGGAATAAGCGAAATCAGACCATAGAGCACGCCCGCTAGCATGAACGATCCAGCGGTGAGCCCGGCAGCCTCGCGGGCGTCGAGCGTACAGAACAAAACGCCCCAGCCGAGTGCGAGCAGGGGAGTCGAAAGCCCCGGTAAAAGAGCGCCAAGCATAAGCGACGCAGCAGCGCTCTCAATAACCTCGGTCGCGTAGAACATCGACCCGAATGCCGACACCATGGCCGCAGCCCAAAGGACATTGATCGAACGTCCGGCACGCTCAAGCCTATCATGATTGAATATGGCTACCGCGAAGGTCGCGCACCCCGCCAGGCCCTAAATGATATGCAACCATGTAATGGCCGTTTCATCTCCATTGGAAAATGAGACAACGGTCGCCGAATTAAACGACAAATATACCCATGTCCAATACAGGCCAAAACCCAAAAACCACGCTTTGTTCGCGCGCGTATGATTCGATGAATGCGCCAAGGCCGCCCTCCCAAGCGTCGGCTTTTCGTAAACGGTACTTTATCACGACAAAGCGCACGTTTTTCCCACGTTGGCGTTCTATGTAATCATTCATGGCATCTACCAGGCCTTTTACTTAATCCGATGAAAAAATCAACAGTAATTGATGATACGAATTGCTTTAATTTTCTTGGGAAATGGACAATTCCCATCGATGGAATATTCCAGCGGTGATGCCAAGATGCATGCCAGACGACAGGCGAGGGGCCTGTCAATCACGTCATCAGGGAGGATGCATCATGGGTATCGAAACCAAGGGAATGTCGCGTCGTTCGTTCCTCGGCGCAGGCGCAGTCGTTGCCGCTGGCGCTGCTTTCGCAGGCCTTGCGGGCTGCTCACCTTCGGGCGAAACGAAGGGCGCTGAAGCCACGAGCGCTGCTGCGGCCGGTGAAACCCGCGACCTCGGATCCGCTTCTTTTGAGCTTACCGCCGACACCAAGCAGGCCGACGAAACCAAAGAAGTCGACATCGTCGTTGTCGGTTCCGGAATGGGCGGTTTTTCTGCCGCGCTCACGGCAATTGAGGAAGGCGCGAAGAGCGTTGTGCTTCTCGAAAAGAACAATTCGCTCGGCGGCTCCACCAATATGGCCGAATGCCCGGCAGGCGCACGTCCGTTTGAATACACCGAAGAAGAAGCTCGCGCAGCAGCCGCAGGCGCGCAGGCCGACAGCTATGGCGTGAGCGACCCCATGCTTCTTTACAGCATGTTCCGTGACGCGAAAGAAAACTTTAGCTGGCTGTTCGACACGCACGGCGTTGGCTGGACGAAGCAGGGCGAAGCTCCCGCGTTCTACGAGGGCGGCAATGGCAAAATCGCCATCGAGAAGCTCGCTGCTGCCGCTGAAAAGGAAGACGGCCTCGAGGTTCTTACCGAAACCCCGGCGACGCAGCTGTTGCTTTCCGACGAATACACGGTCGAAGGCGTGCGCGCCAAGACGAAGGACGGCAAATACGTCGATTACAAGGCCAAGGCCGTCGTGCTCGCAACGGGCGGCATGTCCACGAACAAGACCCTGCTCGCCGGGTACACGAGCCAAGACCTTGATAAGACGATTGGCTGGGGCCAAGGCCAAGACGGCGACGGCCATCTGATGGCCGAGCAGACCGCCCACGGCCGCGCGAGCCACCTCACGGTCGACTCCCTGTTCAATAACGTGAAGGACTTCAGCTACGACAGCGCCCTTGGCGTATGCGTCGCCATGCAGCCGAGCAATTTCTGGGTGAACCAGGATGGCCTGCGTTTCATGAACGAGAACATTTCTTCGACCGCCGTTTCTGGCAAAGTCGTTGAAACCCAGGGTAGCGTTTGGTCAATCGTCGATGCCGACGGCATTCAAAAATACGCGGAAGGCGGCTGCCAGCGTCATTACTCGGGCTTCGCCGACAAGCTCGTAGGCAACGCAATCGATGGCCTGCAAGACGAAGTCGAAAAGGCGGTCTCTGGCAACGACGAGTGCTTCAAGGCCGATACCATCGCCGATTTCGCCAAGAAAATTGGCGTCGATGCCGATAACTTGGCCGACGAAATCGAGAAGTACAACACGGGCACCGATGTCGAATGGGGTAAAGAGGCAGAAAACATGTGGCCCATCGCGACCGCGCCGTTCTACGCCTTCCGCATTTCCTCGGGCATGTTGAACACCTCGGGCGGCATTCGCATCAATACCAACGCCCAGGTCGTCGACGATCGCTATAAGCCCATCGCTGGCCTCTACGCTGCTGGCGTTTGCACGAGCGGCTGGGACGGCGAGGTCTATGGCAACGGTACTTGCCAGGCAAACGCACTGTTCTGCGGCCGTACCGCGGCAAAGCACATCGTGAAGAACCTGCTCTAGCGTCGTGGCATCGCGGTGAAGCTGCTTCGGCCTCGCGAAAAGTCCGCTTGAGTTGGTTAATCCGCAACGAACAGACTTCAGACAAGCGTAACCTAGCCTTCCATCATGGCCGTCCTTCGGGGCGGCCATGATTCGTTTAAGCGTCGAATGCAATTCTGGGTTTTGTTCAAAAATGCCCTCGAATGTGGCATCCAGTTCGCTATAGTTTCAGCATTCGAATGACGATCGGAAGAAACCTAACGAAAATCCCAGGTCAGATGCGTTGATACTTTTCGAAAGGAAACAGTGCGGTTGAAAAATGCCACATTCGACCCTGTTTTTCAGCAAGAACCCCACACGCAACTGCCGCTTGACTTAAAGAAACGCAACATACGAAGATAGGAGCCCTCATGTCCGCTTGGTCCCTTTACGATGAACTGATTGACGCCATACCTTCGGGCATCACCGTGCACGATTACTGCCTTGGCGCGCATTGGACATGCATCGTGGCCGATTGTGGCATGGGCATCGCCAAAACGGTGCGTGGAGGCGGCAAAAGCCGATTCAAGCAAAGTCCCGTCGACGTCGACCTTAAAACGCTTGCAGCATTGGCCAAATCATGGAACTGGCTCGAAGCGAGCCTTGGGGTCGCGGCTATCAATGCCTATTATGCGACCCCCGATGCCATTGAGTCCCTTGGTGGCACAATCGACGAGGACGTTGCGGAAAGCGACAATGTGAGCAACCCCTTCCATCGATTGAAGGGGCGCTATACGGGCCGTAAGGTTGCGGTCGTGGGCCATTTTCCGAACGTCGATGAAATGCGCAAAGTTGCCCAAGTAACAGTGCTTGAGCGCAATTGCACGTCGCCCACCGATACGCCCGACCCCGCATGCGAATACATCTTGCCCGAGCAAGACTACGTGTTCGTAACGGGAACATCGCTCACCAACAAGACGATGCCACGCCTGCTGGAACTCTCGCGCGAGTCGAAGCTGTACGTTCTGGGCCCGAGCGTCGTGCCCGCACAAGCCTTCTTCGAGCGCGGCGTGAACGGTTTAGCTGGGAGCGTTGTCGTAGACGCGAAAGCGGCTCGAGCGGCCGTCAAAGGCGGCAGCAAAGCGCAATGGCGCGCGGGAATTAAGAAATTCATGATTGAGGCCTAGATTTCCGAGCGTGGTAGAGACATAGAACTTCCTGCTAGAAAGGCTCGATCACGAAGCATGGTTAGAGCATAAAGCCCAAGCACTGTTTAAGCATGAAACGCCGAACGGCATCTGAACATGAAGCATGTATTGCGGTTGGAAGCCTCGGCCCATGCGCGATTGGAGGCGTCAGCCCCATGCGCGATTGAGCAAGAATTGCCCATGTCGAGCCGCATGATGAATCGCAAGCTCGATTCCACACGCGGTTAGGAAGCGAACCCCAACCCCGGTTGTGAGTGGAGCCCGAATCACGGTGGGGCACAGAACCCAATCACGGTCGGAACGGAGATTGTTCATCGCAGCTGAAGCAGAAAGCCTTAACACCGCCGGCGGATGAAGCGCTCCAATACAACCCCATCGCGTTGCAAGGTTCTAAAACGCAGGAACGCCGCTCAATTGAGCGGCGTTCCTTGTCAGTGCTCCTTATTGCCCTAAGGAGAGTGGCGAAATGGCATGCCAAGGGGGTGGAGCAGAGGCCATTCGCCTTCCGGATAAACAAGTTAAGGGCAACATCCGGGGAATGGGCGGGGCGGCAGTGCGCCAAGGGGGTGGGGCGCGTGGCGCCGCCCGCCTCTCGAGTTAGCGAATCGTTGAAGAAGCGAAGGAAGAGAAGGCTTCTTCGAGTCCGATATGCTGAGCGGAAAGGGGGTGCCCGCCCAGCGTCTCGGTCGCTTTCAAGGTGGATGTTAACCACGGATAAGTTTATACAGGCTAAGTTAACCCGTGTCAACACTTTTTCGAAAGAAAGTTTCCCATGGTGAATAATTTCGTCGAAATACCCCGCAGCCCATATTTCATACACGATTGTTTCGACCATGTTAATTCGTCTAACGATTACATGGATTGAGCCGCCAATAGCCAAAAGACTTTAGCATGCGACAGTGCGCGGGTGTAAAGTAGAGGCATATTGAACGTACGTGTTGAAGGAGCAACCATGACAGTCGAGAAGAAAGACCTTGACTGGGGCAGCCTCGATTTCGGCTACCGCAAAACCGACTATAGCTATGTCGCCAATTGGAAAGACGGCGAATGGGACGAAGGCGGCCTTACCGCCGATCATGAAATCCACCTTTCCGAGTGCGCTGGCATTTTCCATTATTGCCAGGAGGTCTTCGAGGGCCTCAAGGCATACACCACCGAAGATGGCTCCATCGTATGCTTCCGCCCCGATATGAACGCTGAGCGCATGTACAACTCCGCCCAGCGTCTCGAGATGCCCGGCTTCCCGCAAGAGCGTTTCATTGAAGCCGTGAAGCAGGTTGTGAAGGCGAACGCCGCGTGGGTCCCGCCGTTTGGCTCTGGCGCCACGCTGTATGTTCGCCCGTTCATGATTGGCTCTGGTGAGGTTATCGGCGTTGCTCCCGCACCGGAATACCAGTTCCGCATCTTGGTAACTCCCGTCGGGCCTTACTTCAAGGGCGGCTTGAAGCCAATCACGATTCGCATTTCTGAATACGACCGCGCTGCCCCACACGGCACCGGTAACATCAAGGCTGGCCTGAACTACGCCATGTCGTTGCGCCCCATCATGGAAGCACATCGCCAGGGCTATGCCGAGAACCTGTACCTTGATTCCGAGACGCGCACCTATGTTGAGGAAACCGGCGGAGCAAACGTGCTGTTCGTCAAGGCCGATGGCACGCTCGTTGTGCCGAAGTCGCACACCGACTCGATTCTGCCATCCATCACGCGCCGCTCGCTCGTGCAGGTCGCCAAAGACCTCGGCATGAACGTCGAAGAGCGCTTCGTCGAGTGGGCTGAAGTCGCTTCTGGCGCCTTTGTTGAATGCGGCCTGTGCGGAACCGCCGCCGTTATTTCCCCTGTTGGCCAGATCGACAACAAGGTCTATGGCGCCAATGAGGAGGTCACCTTCCCGAATGGCAAAGACGAAATAGGTCCCGTGATGAAGAAGCTTCGCGAAACCCTCACGGGCATCCAAGATGGCGCCCTGGAAGACAAGCACGGCTGGGTTTGCAAGATCAACGTCGACTAGCTCGAATCGTAGACAAGCTTGCCTGAAAGCCGCCCTTCGGGGCGGCTTTCTCATATCACCGCCTCTTCCCACCCAGACGCGCGATATCGCCCGACACAGCTCGCTACCGCTTCGCCCTACGAGCTTCGCTATGCGCTCGCTTGGCAGTGTTCACTTTAAAAAGAAAAAAGCAAAACGAACACTGACGCCATGCAATATCGCGCGGTCTGGATGGAAAACGTTGCATCGCAAAGCTCACGCAAACGCTAAACCGCCAAACGAAATCGCGCCATCACTCATGGTCTCGAAGCTTTATATATTCCAGCAACGCGACAAAAAGCAGGCGGCAGAGCGAAGACCGGGCAACAAGAAAAGAGCCACCCCGTAGGGTGGCTCTGTAATCGATTGCGCGTATGCGAATCTTATTTATCCCACGTCTTGGGGTCGACCGTCTGGCCAGCCTTAGCCATGTTGCGGAATTCAGAAGCAGCGGTAAACATAACGTCGGAAGCAGAATTCAAGGCAGTCTCGCAGGAGTCCTGAATAACACCGATGATGAAGCCAACGCCGACAACCTGCATTGCGATGTCGTTCGGAATGCCGAACAGCGAGCAAGCCAGGGGAATAAGCAGCAGAGAGCCGCCAGCGACGCCTGAAGCGCCGCACGCAGACACGGCAGCGAGCACCGAAAGAATAACCGCAGTCGGAATGTCGACCGAAATGCCCAGCGTGTTAGCCGCGGCGAGCGCCATAACGGTAATAGTCACCGCAGCACCGCCCATATTGATGGTCGCGCCCAGCGGAATGGAAACGCCGTAGGTGTCTTTGTTGAGGTGCAGCTTCTGGCACAGCGTCATGTTCACCGGAATGTTCGCGGCAGAGCTACGAGTAAAGAACGCGGTAAGGCCAGATTCGCGCAGGCAGCGAAGAACGAGCGGGTAGGGGTTCGTCTTGGCAATAACGCCAATCATGATGGGGTAGGCGACAAGCGCGACGAAGAACATGCAGCCTACGAGCACGGCCAAAAGCAAACCATACTCGGTGAAAATCTCGATGCCGTTGGTGGAAACCGCATCGTAGACCAAGCCGAAAATACCGAACGGAGCGAAGCTGATGATCCAACGCACGACTGTTGCGATAGCGTCGGAGATGTTCGTGAAAACAGCCTTGGTAGCCTCAGTCGCTGCGCGCAACGCAACGCCAATCAAAATGCCCCACGCAAGAATACCCAGGTAATTCGCGTTGGCAAGTGAATCGACAGGGTTCGCGACCACATTCATGAGCAGCGTCTCAAGAACCTCGGTAATGCCCGAAGGCGCCGCCTTCTCGGCAGCCTCAACGCCCGAAAGCGTGAGCTCGATGGGGAACAGCTGAGACGCGATAACCGCAACCAGCGCCGAGATGAACGTGCCGAACACATACATAATGATGATGGTCTTCATCGATCCATCGGCATGGGCATTCGCCAAGGCGGCAATAACCAGGAAGAAAACCAGAATAGGAGCCACAGCCTTCAACGCGCCAACGAACAGGCTGCCAAGAATGGCGATGCCCGCGATAGGCGAAGTACCATCCATGTTCGGGAAAATGACGCCAAGAATAGCGCCAATAATCAGGAATACGAGGATTCGCTTGATCAGGCTGATATCGTTCCACTTGTTCCACAGGGTTTTCAAGGGGAACTCCTTTCTTCTCGTGCGGTGCGCGTCGGGGCCGCTCCTGCTTCGCGTGTCGACCTTCTTTTGATGGAGGGGCTTCGACGAGCGCCTTTTATTGATTACGAAATGGTAACCGCTTCATCGCGCTAAAGCGCCAACTTTCTCACATTGCCAGAAATGCGGCGGAATGCGCGCTGCGAGCGGAAGCCAATAAGATGCGGCGTATGCATGCCGAAAATTTCACGCATGCAGAGATGACGCGGTACGTCCAGCTTCCTTCGCCAAAGGTGATTTTGAAAGAGCTCGGCGCATTAAATAAAATCGGTTCGCGATGTATGCGACAGTCTGACATAGCGGGCGGCGCAATCGCTCGTTCTCGCCGCCCGTGAAAAAGCTTACGCCGCGTCAGGTACATCGACGTCTTTGCCGGCGTCGGGGTCGTTATATACATCCATATTGATGCGACCAGCTTGTTTGGCGACAACGGTAGTACAAACGGCATCGCCCGTAATGTTCACAGCCGTGCGCGTCATATCGAGAATACGGTCGATGCCCATGATGAGCGCGATACCTTCGAGCGGCAGACCGACCGAGTTAAACACCATCGAAAGCGTGATGAGACCAACCGAAGGAACGCCCGCGGTTCCGATAGAGGCAAGCGTTGCGGTAGCAATAACCGTGGCGTATTCAACGGGGCCCAGTGGCACGCCGAACAACTGCGCGGTGAACACGATGGCGACGCCCTGCATGATAGACGTGCCGTCCATATTGATGGTCGCGCCCAAAGGAATGGTGAACGAAGAAATGCGGCGATCGACGCCCATTTTGCGCTCAAGCGTTTCCATATTGAGAGGGATGGTCGCGTTCGAGGTTGCCGTCGAGAACGCGAACGCCATAACGGGGAAGAACTTCTTCAGGAACATAATGGGGCTCACGCGCGCGAGCAGCCACAGCATGATCATATACACGACAAGGCACTGCACCGCAAGCGCGAGCAGCACGCCGAGCATGTATTTCACCATAGGCATGAACGCCTCAAAGCCAACGTTCGCAAACGTGCGGGAAAGCAGGCAGAACACGCCGATAGGGGCGACGTACATGACGATAGAGGTCATCTTCATCATGATGTCGTTGAACTGCTCAAAGAAGCGGTGCACCGTTTCAACCTTGCGGCCCATGATGGAGATGATAATGCCCACGAACAGCGCGAAGAAGATGACGGCGAGCATATCGCCCGAGGCCAACGCGTTAACGGGGTTCTTCGGAATAATCGAGAGCAACGTGTCGGCGACCGTCTGATTGTTGCTTTGCGCCTTATCGAGGCTCGAGGTGTCGCTCACCAGAATGGAGGACATATCGACGCCGAGCCCGGGATTGAGCAGGTTGCCCATGCATAAAGCGACAGTAATAGCGAGCGCAGTCGTGCACAGATAGAAGATGAGCGTTTTCACGCCAATCGTGCCGAGCGTCTTCGTGTCGCCGATAGATGCCGCGCCGCACACGATGGAGCAGAACACAAGCGGCACAACAAGCATTTGCATAAGACGAATGAAGCCCTGGCCCACGACATAGAAGATGCCGTTCACGAAAATGTCGTCACGCATGGTTCCCGCAGGAATGAGGTAATGGAAAATAACGCCGCACACGATGCCAAGCGCAAGCGCGATAAGAATGACTGACGTAAGGCCCAGCTTGCGCTGCTTCTTGCCGGCGGTTTGGTTTTCGTTGGTCATGGTCGACCTTTCTATGGGCTATTCGGCGAGCAGGCCGTGGGCGCCCAGGTAGTTTTTCACATCGTCTTGCCACGAAGGCATGGAATACACACCCGTAAGGCGCATCATGAGGTTATCGAGCTCAATGCGATAGGCCTCGGCGGGATCTTGGCGACCAACAAGCGTCGTGGTAGGAACGCCTGCCAAATCGCACACGTGCTTCGCGAATTCAAAACGGCTGCACAAGCCTTTGTCGGCCGCATGGAACGTGCCGAATTCGTCGCATTCAAGCGCAGCGACGATGAACTCGGCCAATGTGTCGACCGACGTGGGGCTTGCGTATTGATTCGTAGGCACTTCGACAGCTTGACCCTCACGGCACGCCTTCAGAAGACGCGCGATAAGATCGTCTTCATTGGCCGTATATACCCAGCTTGAGCGTACGATAATGTGACGAGAGCACAGCTCGCGAACCAAACGCTCGCCCGCTTCTTTCGACTTGCCGTAAATATGAGGAGGCAGGGTTTTGTCGAACTCGTTGATGGGGTGGGCGATAACGCCAGGGAACAGGTCATCGGTCGAAAGATGCACAAGCGTTGCGGCAGAACTCGTCGCGGCGATGGCCAAATTGCGCGCGCCGAGCGCATTGACCTTGTAGGCCAAATCGGGGTTCGCCTCGGCGTCTTCTTTACGCGCCATGGCAGCGCAGTTAATAATGATTTCAGGGCGATAGGTGTCGGCATGCTGCACGACCGTGGTGAGATCGGTAATGTCGACTTCGATGTCGGTTGGAATGATGGTGTAGCGCGAATGGTCGAGCTTATGCTCAATGGCGCGACCTAATCGCCCGCTTGCGCCGGCGATCCATACGACCGTTTTAGGTTCAATGAACATGGGAATCCTTCCAGAAGATTTGGAAACTGGAAAAGTATACGCCACTTTTGCATGCTAAAGCGCTTCGATGGCAATTTTCCGTACGGAATGCCGGCAACTTCACTCGCATTCATTCCCAGACAGCCCGACTTCACTCCGGCATAGGCGCACCTGACATTTGCCTTACTTTCCACGCTCACGCGTCTCTCGCATTCGCCCCGAGTGCCATAATGTATGGCGAAAAGGAGGGCAATATGGTAGAGAACAGCCTACGAGACAAGCGCATTCTGGTGGTCGATGACGAGCCTCAGCTTCGTCATATGATTGTGGACGTGCTTCGCGCCGAGGGATTTTGCTCGATTTCTCAAGCGGGTTCGGTTATGGAGGCGCTTGCCGTATTCCGCGAAACAAACCCCCAGCTTGCGCTGCTCGATGTCATGCTGCCCGATGGCGACGGCTTTACGCTGTGCGAATACCTGCGGTCGCTTTCCGCAGGCGCGCCTTTGCCCGTGATGTTCCTTACGGCGAAAAACGAGACCGAAGATCGACTCGCGGGATTGCGCACGGGCGCCGACGACTTCATTCCGAAGCCTTTTTCACCCCAGGAACTCGTGCTGCGTGTATGCGCCGTGCTTCGTCGCTGCTATCCCGCCCAACCCGACACGCTTCAGCTCGCAGCGTGCACGCTTGACCTGTCGAATGCAGAAGCGATTCGCCCAAACGGTGAGCGCGTATCGCTCACCGTGAAAGAGCGCGATATTCTCACGGCGCTCGCACGCAATGCGAACCGCATTGTCACGAGCGAGGCGCTATGCGACGCCGCCTGGGGCGACAGCTTCGGGTACGGGCAATCGCTCATGACGCACGTACGCCGCATTCGAGAGAAAATCGAGGCCGACCCCTCGCATCCCGCATCACTCGTAACGGCGAAGGGCCTTGGATATAAGCTCGTTGTTCAGGGGTAGCGAATGGGATTCTTCAAGAAAAAAGCCCCGGCGCCCACCCGAGATGCAGCCGCCCAATGGCGCATCAATCGCACGCGCCGCCAAAGCTTCGCGCCTGCGTATTTTGCGAAACAGGCCTTCTTATTCATCGGTCTTACGATACTGGTGTTCTTCGTCGACATCGCTCTATATATCGTTTTCCAATTCGCGATTTACAACAACCACGATTACGACGGATCGCCCACCAGCACGACTTTTGAGGTCACCGACAACCTTTCGGCAACAGAGGACGAAAGCGGCGCGACGGTCTACAAGCTTCCCGACAATACCGCCTCGTGGCTCGACCAGCAAAATGCCTGGGCGATGCTCGTGGGAAATGACGGGGAAGTCCTCTGGAGCCACAATGCGCCCCCAGAAATCGCGAATCACATCTACACTCAAAACGACATCGCAAATGCCGCGCGCACGTTCTACCTCGAAAACTACCCAACATTCTTCGGGACGAACCGTGACGATGGCACCGTTATCGTAGGATACCCCACAGACGAGTATGTGGCGTTTCCCATCAATTACATGGGAAATCGCGAGTTCGTCGCGATGATTGTTCTGGGGGTAGTCCTAATCTATCTCGACGCACTCATCTTCTTTATGGTGTACAGCTTATCCAGGCGTCGTATGCTCAAGGCAATCACACCCGCTGTAGAGGCTCTCGACGATTTGGCCCACGGAGTGCCAACGCATATGGAAATGAAAGGGCCCCTGGCCGATATTGCGGAAAGCGTCAACGCCGCGAGCGCGATCATCCAGCATAAAGACGAAGCCCGCAAGCGATGGGTTTCAGGCGTAAGCCACGACGTGCGCACGCCGCTCGCCATTTCGATGGGGCATGCCGAACGCATCGCGAACGCGACGAACGCGCCGGCTGAGGTGAGGAAATCGGGCGAGGTCATCGTTCGCCAAAACGAACGCATTCGCGACTTGGTCGAAGACCTCAATATCGTCTCGAAGCTCGAATACGATTCGCAGCCCATGAACATCGAGACCATCCAGGTGGTTCCTTTCGCCCGCGGCATTGTGGCCGATTACCTCAACACAGGCATCGATGTGCAATACGACCTTGAGTTCTTCGATACCCCCACCGTGCAAGAATGCGCCATACAGGGCGATGAGCGCCTACTGCGTCGAGCCGTGCGAAACCTTATCGACAACGCGATGCGACACAATGGCGAAGGGTGCAAAATCGCCCTCTCGCTCGATGTCGAGCACTCAAGCATGCTCGCGCTAACCGTTGCCGACAACGGACGAGGCTGCGACACGTCGCGTATAGGAGCCCTTATGGCGCAGGCGTCAACGCCTGATGCGAGTTACGACGCCCATGGCTTGGGACTCACGCTCGTGAGCCGCATTTCAATCATGCACGGAGGCTACGTGTCGTTTGCAAGCGAACCTAAGCGAGGATTCACAGCGACGATGCGCATACCCATCGCAATGCGTCAGAACGACCCGCAGCAAGCCAAATAACGCGAAAGTCAGGCAAATGTAAGATAGGCGCAAGGGCGCCGAAAGAAGCGTTTCGTACCTTTGGATTATCAGATAAACCGAAGGAAGGAAACGCCATGGGCCATGTGCTTGAGGTCGACAACATCGTAAAGCAATACGGGAAATCGAAGAAGAATTCGGGAGCGGCAACCCTCGCACTCGCAGGAGTCAGCTTCTTCGTCGATGCGGGAGAGTTCGTTGCCATCATGGGCCCTTCGGGGTCGGGCAAATCGACGTTGCTCAATTGCATCTCGACGATCGACGCCCCGACCTCGGGGTCGATTCGCGTCGCTGGGCGCGACGTCACGAAAATGCGCGGGGGAGAGCTCGCAAAATTCCGCCGCGACCAACTCGGCTTTGTGTTTCAAGACTCGAATCTGCTCGATACCCTCACCGTACGCGAGAATATCTCGCTCGCGCTCACGATTCAAAAGAAACCGACGAGCGAGATACCTCCCATGGTCGACGAAATCGCGACGAGGCTGGGCATTGCAGAGATTCTGGAGCAATATCCCTACCAAATCTCGGGCGGCCAAAAACAGCGCGCCGCCGCAGCGCGCGCGGTCATCACGAAGCCAAGCCTCGTTTTGGCCGATGAACCCACGGGCGCGCTCGACTCGAAGTCGTCCAAGCAACTGCTCGAAACGTTTTCAACGCTCAACCGCATGGACTCGACGCTCGTCATGGTGACCCACGACGCCTTCGCGGCAAGCTGGTGCTCGCGTATCATCTTTATTCGCGACGGAGCGCTCTACGGACAAATCCAACGAGGCGCACTCAACCGCACGCAATTCTTTGAGACCATCGTCGCAGCAACCACACAAATGGAGAGCGAGGCCGCCAATGCTCGTTAAGCTCGCTTTCGCGAATGTGCGCAAATCGGCGCGCGATTTCGCCGTCTACTTCTTCACGCTCGTGCTGGGCGTAGCGGTTTTCTACGCATTCAATTCCATTGCCGATTCCTCGGCGGTGCAAAGCTTGCCAACCGACGTCTCGGAAGTCGTTCAGCTCCTTTCTAACATCATTGCGGGCGTATCGGTTTTTATCGCGATTGTGCTTGGCTTTTTGGTGCTCTATGCCAACGCGTTCCTCATTCGACGCCGTAGCGTCGAATTCGGCATGTATTTGACGCTCGGCATGGGGAAGGGGGATTTGCTGAAAATCTCAGCGTGCGAAACGCTTATCGTTGGCGCCGCGTCACTTGCGGTTGGCCTGCTTGCAGGCGTTGCGCTTTCGCAAGCGCTCACATGCTTGTGCCTTTCCATGATGGCTCAGCCAGTCGAGGGCGTAACGCTGTCGTTTTCGACAAAAGCATTCACAATGACCGTCGCAACCTTCGCGGCCATCTTTGCCGTATCGATGTTTTGGAATTCTGCACACCTCGCGAAATCGAAGCTCATCGATCTGCTCGCGGGTTCGCGTAAAAACGATAAACCTCGCCTGCACAACCTGCCGCTTTCGTTTGCCCTGTTCATTGTCTCGCTGTGCATCATTGGCTATTCATACTCCATGCTGCTGCGAACAGGGCTTCTTGGCGACGATATGTCGAACCTGCTCATAGAAACGGTTCTCGTGAGCGCGGGAACGGTGCTGCTCTTCTTCTCGCTTTCGGGTTTTCTGCTTAAAGCTGCACAAATGGCAAAGCCACTCTACCTGCGCGGACTGAACATGTTCTTCCTTCGTCAGCTCGCATCGCGCATCAATTCCACGTTCGTCAGCATGTCGGTCATCGCTATGACGCTCTTCCTCGCGCTTACAAGCGTGTGCGGCGGCATTGGCATCGTCGACGCCATGCAGAAAAACGCCGAGAACGGAATGCGATGCGACGCGTCGTTCACGAGCTATTACGCCATGAATACCGATGACGAGAACGGAAACGTAAGCACGCGATCGCTCGTCAATGGCCTTGTAGAAGAATCGAATTTCGATGCAGCCGTCGGCCTTTCGAAGCTTACCGAGCAATATGGGGCCCCGTCTTGGGACAGCATGGTGGAAAATTCCGCGCAAATCAATTTCTATCCGAGCGACGTGTCGTTCGATACGCTGCACGACCTCACGGGCCTCAATCTGCTCGACTCGGTTGGCGCGGGTCTTATAACCCCCGACACGACGAAGCAGAAGGCTTCCCTCATCAAGGTTTCAGACTTCAATGCCGCCCGTGAGCTTTGCGGTCTTGAGCCGGTTACAGTCAACGATGGCGAATGCCTGCTGTGGTCCGACTACGCGACATCGCAGCCGTATCTGACGAGCGTTGCGGCACAGCAACCGGCAATCACCATTGGCGACATGCAGCTTAAGGCGCAGCGCGAAATCGCGACAGACACCATTGAATGCACGAGCGTGAGCACGAGGGCGTTTCAAATTGTCGTTCCCGATGATGCCGTAACAGGCGAGCCCACCATGGCGGTTTTCGACGCTCGCATTGCCGATGACATGCAAGAGGAATTTGCCGACTTCTGCCAAGCATTGTGCGACAGAAACAATGCGGAGGAGGATTCCTGGCCCATGTACATGTATCAAAATGTCGCGGGCGTGCAGGCCAACAGCCACAACCTCACCGCACTTGTGAGCTACCTCGCGATGTATATAGGTTTCATCATGGTCGTAGCATGTGCAGCAATTCTCGCCATACAGCAGCTCTCCGACGCAAGCGATAACGCACGTCGCTACGAACTGCTCGCAAAACTGGGCGCACCGCAACGCATGATATCAGGGGCGCTCTTCAAACAGGTGCTCGTTTGTTTCGCGTTTCCCCTGGTC
>OLPB01000776.1_pt1 | contig 17501 bp, 14 predicted proteins | sample 1672001 | NCBI WGS metagenome assembly OLPB01 (sample SAMEA3136635, study PRJEB25190) | human gut metagenome | biome: human gut; feature: human-associated habitat; material: faeces | place: Austria | collected 2013 | reverse complement strand
TGATGACTCCATTGTGTATCAAAAGTATAAACATCTTGAACTTGCATTTTTCCCTGTGTTAATGTTCCTGTTTTATCCAAACATAACACATCGACATGGGATAATGTTTCGATACTGAACATTTCCTGAACTAACACTTTTCGTTTCCCTAGTCTTACAACACTTGTGGCTAAAGATACACTTGTTAATAAAACCAGACCAATAGGTAACATACCTAATAATGCTGTTGACGTATTGACAATGGTTGTATTCAAAGTTTCATTTCTGATACCCATAGCCTGATAAAGCAAGCAAATACTGATTGGTAATACAAGCATACTTGTAAAACGTGTGACTTTCTTAAAAGTCTTCACCAACTCTGATGTCACTGGCTTACGTTTACGTGCTTCACTGGCAATCTTTGTTGCATAGTTATCCATACCCACATGTTCAACACAAGCATGACATGCTCCAGAAATAATAAAACTTCCTGATAAAAGATGATCACCGATATCCTTTAAAACCGGATCAGCCTCACCAGTTAATAATGACTCATCAACTTCTACCTGCGTATCTAGCACAATGCAATCTGATGATATCTGCATTCCTGTTTCCAAGAAAACAACATCATTCAAAACAATCTCTTCATTATCTATTTCCTGAATACAGCCATCACGTAAAACTTTTGTCTTTGGTGAAATAATTAAATTTAAACGTGCCACCATATTACGTGAACGAATATCCTGATAAATATGAATCACTGTATTCATTGTGACAATCAATACAAAAAATAAACTTGACCATGCTTTAACATAAATCAAAGCACAGGCAATCACAAAATTATAAACATTAAAAAGTGTAAACACATGTTCACAAAAAATCTGTCTATTTGTCTTAACTAAAGGTTTTGGTGAAACATTCACATGTCCTAACTGAACTTGTTCTTTCACCTGCTGACTTGTTAATCCCTTCACTTCACTCATAATATCACCCATTTTTAATATATAACTATTTCTAATCTTATCATATTTATATGGAAAAGCCATGAATTTTTTCTAAAGTTTTTCTAAATAAACTTCATTGACCATTTAAATCAGTTGGTTTATATAAGTAATTCTTAGTTTTGTGTTTTAATAAAATTATTTGAAAGAATAAACTAAGATATTTTCAACAAAAGTGTCAGATTATCTATAAAAAATAAATAATAAAGTTATAGAAGAACCTGTATCAGCAATATAGTATGAAGTATCTTTTCAAAAGTAGAAAAAGAAATAGAAATACTTATAAGCACATAATATAATGCGATTAAAGACAAATTATTTTTCCATTTTTGTATGTGAGAAAAAGCCAATTTTTATCCAACACTTAAAAATATAACAATAAATTTTCAAATCAGTCTATCTAAATTAAAAAAATAAAGGTATATTTGTCCTATGATAAATAGAGAACAAAAAATAATGAGATAGAAATATTTTACAAATTCTTATTTGGAGAAATTGATGATAACTATTTTAGATAAATTTTAATTTTCATAAACGAAAGAAGGGAATAAAATTGAAAATCGGAATTGTATGTGCCACTGATGATGAACTTTCTCCGTTTTTAGCCATGATAGATAACTATAATATCACAAAAAAGGCAATGCTTAAATTTTATGAGGGAGAGATTTATGGCATGCAAGTTGTCACCCTATTTTCTGGGGTATGTAAAGTCAATGCTGCTATAGCAACACAAATACTGATTGATCATTTTAATGTAAATATAGTTATAAATGCAGGGACCGCTGGTGGAATGAATCCAAAACTGAAAATATTTGACACTGTTATATCTACCGAAGTCTGTTACCATGATGTTGCACAAGATACTTTAACAGAATTTCATCCATGGCTAAAAACTGTATTTTTTAAAGCAGATCAAGACTTAATAAAAATATCAAAAAGAGCTGTAAAAAACATAGAATCAAAAAACAAAGTATTTTGGGGACGAATTGTTACAGGAGAAGCTTTTATAACAGATATGGGACGTAAAAAAATCAATGATGAATTTGCACCTTTGGCAGTTGATATGGAAACAGCCAGTATCGCTCATGTATGCTATGTAAACAAGATACCATTTCTTTCAATTCGCTGTATTACTGATACTGCTGAACACAAAGGTGTTGAAAATTTTGAAAAAAATTGTGTCAAATCTTCTATAATCACAAAAAATATGACTTTAGCTATATTAAAAGAATATAGGAATCAGCATAAATGAAAACGACAAAATAAGAAAAAGATGAAATATGCCATTTAAAAAATCTTCGAAGTCAACTTTATTTATGTAAGAGCATATCATTATTAACTATGCCTGTATCAAAAATAATATAATCATTAATATCCATCAGCAACTGGTGGATATTTATTGTATACAAAAAGGAATAGTTTTTGACTATTCCTGTATATCATTTTGATCAAAAACATCATCAATTGGTGCACCAGGAGCAACCATTGGGAAGACTTTATCATCTTCTTCAATCATACATTCAATCACTACTGGTCCCTGACTATCCATTGCTTCCAAAATAGCTGGAGCCACTTCTTCTTTCTTTGTGACTCTTATGGCTTTACATCCAAGTCCCTCTGCTGTTTTACAGAAATCAACTTTATCATCAAGTACAGTTGCTGAATAACGTTTTCCATAAAATAATGTCTGCCATTGACGAACCATTCCTAAAACATGATTATTTAAAATGACTTCAATAATAGGGACTTGATAACGTGAAGCTGTTGCTAATTCATTCATGTTCATTCTAAAGCATCCATCTCCAGCAATATTAAAGACATATTGATCAGGTTTTCCATACTTTACACCAATGGAAGCCCCTAAGCCATAACCCATTGTTCCAAGTCCACCACTGGTAATGAGCTGACTTGGTCTTTTAAAATGATAATATTGAGCTGCCCACATTTGATTTTGACCTACTTCAGTACAGATAATCGCATTATTATCTGTTAATGCTTCAATTTGTTCAATAACATATGGTCCTGTTAATTTATCACTATCATAAGATAATGGATATTGTTCTTTTAAAGCTCTAATTTCCTTTAACCACTGTGAATGATTTTGTTGCTTTAACAATAAATTCAAAGCATTTAAAACACTTTTTGCATCACCCACAATACCTAAATCAACATTGACATTTTTATTAATCTCTGCCTCATCAACATCAATATGAATAATTTTAGCATGTCTGGCAAACTTTTGAGCATTTCCAATCACACGGTCACTAAATCTGACACCGATTGCTACTAATAAATCACAGTTAGAAACACCAAGATTACTTGTTTTTGTTCCATGCATTCCAAGCATTCCTGTATAACGTGGATTGGTTCCATCAAAAGCACCTTTTCCCATCAAAGAATCGGTAACAGGCGCATCAATCTTTTCTACAAACTCACGTAGTTCCTGGGAAGCATTAGATCTGACAACACCTCCTCCAACAAAAACAAATGGCTTTTCACTTTTTTCAATCATTTCAATAGCTTCTTTTAAAGTTGATGTTGGATAAGTATAACTACGTCTTTCTATTTTTTCTGGTTTTTGTGATTGATATTCACATTTTGCAGCTGTGACATCTTTTGTAATATCCACAAGAACGGGTCCAGGTCTTCCTTCTTTGGCAATTTGAAAAGCTTTACGAATTGTTGGTGCTAAACTTTCTACATCTTTGACAATATAATTATGTTTTGTAATAGGCATTGTCACACCTGTAATATCAACTTCCTGAAAACTATCTTTTCCTAACAATGGCACACCTACGTTAGCAGTAATCGCTACTAAAGGGACAGAATCCATATAAGCTGTTGCTATTCCTGTCACAAGATTTGTCGCCCCTGGTCCACTTGTAGCCATACAGACACCTACTTTTCCTGTAGCTCTGGCATAGCCATCAGCGGCATGTGAAGCCCCTTGTTCATGAGAAGTCAAAACATGATTAATTCGATCTCGATAATGATATAAACTGTCATAAACGTTTAAAATTGTTCCTCCAGGATAACCAAAAACAGTATCAACACCCTGTTCTAATAAACATTCAATGACAATATCGGCCCCCGTTAATAACATATACTTCTCCTCCTATTCTTTGACTTTTAAAACCGCTCCAGTATTTGCAGATGTCACCATAGACGCATATTTTTTCAAATATCCTTTGACAACTGGTAATTTTGGTTTAAAATTCTTTCTTCTTTCTTCTAATTCTTCATCACTCACTAATAATTCAATACGATGATTGATAATATCAATTTCAATCATATCTCCTTCTTTCACAAGCCCAATTGGTCCTCCAACTGCTGCTTCTGGTGAAACATGACCAATAGATGCTCCACGTGTTGCCCCTGAGAAACGACCATCAGTAATTAAAGCGACATCTTTATCTAATCCCATGCCAGCAATTTCAGATGTTGGCGATAACATTTCTCGCATTCCTGGACCACCTTTTGGTCCTTCATAACGAATGACAACAACATCACCAGCGACAATCTTTCCAGCACGAATAGCAGCTATCGCATCTTCTTCACAGTCAAAGACTCTTGCTGGTCCTTTATGTTGTAACATTTCTTGAGCTACTGCACTTTGTTTCACAACACAGCTATCAGGTGCTAAGTTTCCTTTTAAAACAGCAATTCCACCTGTCTTCATATATGGATTTTCTACTGGTCGAATGATGTTTGGATCTAAATTAACACATCCTTCAATATTTTCTTTTAATGTTTTTGTTGTACAAGTTAAAACATCTGTGTGTAAAATACCTAATTGATCTAATTCATTCATCACAGCATACACACCACCAGCTTCATTTAAATCTTCCATAAATGTATCCCCTGCAGGCGCTAAATGACACAAGTTTGGTGTATGTTGACTGATTTCATTAGCAATTTCTAAATTTAACTCAACTCCAGCTTCATATGCGATAGCAGGTAAATGTAACATGGAGTTTGTTGAACAACCTAAAGCCATATCAACAGTTAATGCATTTAAAAAAGCATCCTTTGTCATGATATCTCTTGGTTTGATATCTTTTTTGACTAATTCCATAATTTGCATACCTGCATGTTTAGCTAATCTTATTCTTTCACTATAGACAGCTGGAATAGTTCCATTACCTTTTAATCCCATTCCTAAAACTTCTGTTAAACAGTTCATAGAATTAGCTGTATACATACCTGAACAAGAACCACATGTTGGACATGCTTTTTCTTCAAATTCTTTTAATTTTTCAGCAGTGATTTTCCCTGCATTATATTGTCCCACAGCTTCAAATAATGATGATAAACATGTTTGTTTGCCATCTAATCTTCTTCCAGCCAGCATTGGTCCACCACTGACAAAAATTGTTGGCACATTAATTCTTGCGGCTGCCATTAATAAACCAGGAACATTTTTATCACAGTTTGGAATCATTACCAAACCATCAAACTGATGTGCGTTGGCTAAGCATTCAGTACTATCACAAATCAATTCTCTTGTGACTAATGAATATTTCATTCCTGTATGATTCATAGCAATACCATCACAAACAGCAATTGCAGGAATTTCAACAGGTGTTCCACCTGCTAAATAAATTCCTTTTTTCACTGCTTCAGCAATTTTATCTAAATTCATATGACCTGGAACAATTTCATTATAAGAATTTACCACTCCAATGAGTGGTCTATCTAGTTCTTCTTCAGTCATTCCCAAAGCATTAAATAATGAACGATGTGGAGCTCTTTCTACTCCTTTTTTGACTTGATCACTTTTCATGCATTTACCTCCTATAAGTTCTCTACAACATATTGTCCCATTTGACAACACGTCACCTGTTGTTTTCCTTCAGACATAATATCTATTGTACGATAGTTCTTTTCCAAAACTTTTTCTACAGCTTGTTCAATATCATCTGCTTCTTCATCCATATCAAATGAATAGCGAAGCATCATTGCTGCTGAAAGAATTGTTGCGATAGGATTGGCAATATTCTTTCCAGCAATATCTGGTGCACTTCCATGACTTGGTTCATACATACCCAGTTTATCTTCTCTTAATGATGCACTTGATAACATACCAATTGATCCGGTAATCATACTAGCTTCATCACTTAAAATATCTCCAAACATATTTTCAGTCAAAATGACATCAAACTGACGTGGATCTTTGACTAACTGCATTGCGCAGTTATCCACAAGCATATGTTCTAATTCCACATCTGGATAATCTTTGGCTACTTCATTGACAACTTTTCGCCATAAACGAGAAGTATCTAAAACATTAGCCTTATCAACACTTGTCACTTTATGACGTCGCTTCATGGCAATATCAAATGCACGTTTAGCAATACGACGAATTTCTGCTTCACTATAAATCAGATTATCATGAGCCACCATCTGTCCATCAATCTCTTTGGTTTCTCTTTCACCAAAATAAAGTCCCCCTGTCAATTCACGAACAATGATCATATCAAAACCATCCTGACTTAGTTCTTCTTTTAATGGACAGGCACCTTTTAATTCTTTATATAAATAAGCAGGTCTTAAATTGGCAAACAACCCCAAAGCTTTACGCATCTTTAACAACCCGGCTTCTGGTCTTAATGATGGTTCTAACTGATACCATGGTGAAGTATTTGTATCCCCACCAATAGAGCCTAATAAAACGGCATCACTTTTTTGAGCCATTTCAATAGCTTCATCAGTCAAAGGCACACCATATTTATCAATAGATATACCACCCATATCTATATATTGATAATGAAAAGTATGATGATATTTCTTGGCAATAGCATCTAAGACTTTCAATGCTTCATTGACAATTTCTGGACCAATACCATCACCTTTAATGACTGCAATTGTTTTTTCCATAGATTATCCTCTTTTCTTTTCGTTAACATAATTCACCAATCCATTTGCCTGAATCATTTTTTGTAAAAATTCAGGGAATGGCTGTGCCTGATATTGTTTATTTTTTGTTATATTTTTAATGATTCCTGTATCAAAATCAACTTCTACCTGATTGCCTTCATCTATGTCTTGAGCAGCTTCAGGACATTCCAAAATAGCAAATCCAATATTAATCGAATTACGATAAAAAATACGAGCAAAAGACTGAGCAATCACGCAACTGACTCCAGCTGTTTTTAAAGCTAATGGTGCATGTTCACGTGAAGAACCACACCCAAAATTCTTTCCAGCCACCATAATATCTCCTGGATTTAATCTTTCTACAAATGTTGGATCAATATCCACCATGGCGTGACTGGCTAATTCTTTTGCATCAAATGAATTTAAATAACGTGCTGGGATAATCACATCCGTATCCACATTATCCCCATATTTTAAAACAGTTCCTTGGGCTTTCATGTTATTCTCCCACCTTTCTTGGATCAGCTATATATCCTGCAATAGCACTCGCTGCCGCAACCTCAGGAGAAGCTAAATAAATCAAAGATTCTGTATCTCCCATTCTTCCTACAAAGTTACGGTTTGTTGTAGAAACACATTTTTCACCTTTTGCCATAACGCCCATATGACCACCCATACATGGTCCACAGCTTGGTGTATTGAATGCACACCCTGCTTCCACAAAAATTTCTGCCAAACCTTCTCGAATACATTCCACAAAGATTTTCTGTGTTGCAGGAATGACCATGACTCTGACTGTATCAGCGACTTTCTTTCCTTTTAATAATGCCGCAGCTTTACGCAAATCACTTAAACGACCATTCGTACATGAACCAATCACAACTTGATCAATATAAATCTTTTCACTTTCATTGATTTCTTCCATTGTATGTGCATTTCCAGGTAAATGAGGGAAAGCTACAGTTGGTGTAATTTTTGATAAATCAATTTCAATGACTTCATCATATTCTGCATCTTCATCTGCCTGATACTCTTTATAACTTTTCTTTGAATGTTGTTTCATATATTCTCTTGTTTTCTCATCAACTGGGAAAATACCATTTTTAGCGCCTGCTTCAATCGCCATATTACAAATTGTAAAACGATCATCCATCGTTAAAGAAGAAACACCTTCCCCAGTAAATTCCATAGATTTATATAAAGCACCATCAACACCAATACGTCCAATAATATGTAAAATCACATCTTTACCACTGACATACGGCTGTAATGCTCCTTTTAAAACAAACTTAATAGCACTTGGCACCTTAAACCAAAGTTCTCCTGTGGCCATACCTGTCGCAATATCAGTTGTTCCAACACCTGTTGAAAAAGCCCCTAACGCTCCATAAGTACAAGTATGTGAGTCAGCCCCAATAATACATTCTCCAGCAACGACAATTCCCTGTTCTGGTAAAATGGCATGTTCAACACCACATTTCCCCTGTTCCATATGATGTGTTAAACACTGTTCTCTAGAAAACTCCCTGATGGCCTTTGAATTTTCTGCTGATTTCATATCTTTATTAGGCGTAAAATGATCAGGAACCAAAACAACCTTATCCTTATCAAAAACATGATCAGCCATTTGTTTAAAAATCGGCAAAGCCATTGGCCCTGTAATATCATTAGCCATTACAACATCTAGTTTTGCTTCAATTAACTGACCAGCCACAACTTCTTTCAATCCTGCATGATCAGCTAATATTTTCTGTGTCATCGTCATTGACATATATATTCCCCCTTATGACTTTGTATGTCATCACTAAAGAGTCAAATGACTCTTTACTGAACACACACAAAGTGTGTGTGTCTTAATTATTAATTAATTTATCTTCATCAGACCAGCTATATAAACTTCTGATTTCTTTTCCAACTTTTTCACTTTGATGTTCTTTAGCTAATTTACGCATAGCTTTGAAATGAGCTTGTCCTCCAGCTGGTGACATATCTAATAAGAAATCTTTCGCAAATGTTCCATCCTGAATATCTTTTAAGATTTGACGCATAGCTTTCTTTGTATCTTCAGTAATAATCTTTGGTCCAGTAATATAATCTCCATATTCTGCTGTATTTGAAATAGAATATCTCATTCCTTCAAATCCTGATTGATAGATCAAATCAACAATCAATTTCATTTCATGAATACATTCAAAATATGCATTCTTTGGATCATATCCTGCTTCTACTAATGTTTCAAAACCAGCCTGCATTAATGCACAGACACCACCACATAATACAGCCTGTTCACCAAATAAGTCAGTTTCAGTTTCAGTTCTGAATGTTGTTTCCAAAATACCTGCTCTTGCCCCACCAATAGCTAAACCATAAGCCAAAGCCATATCTAAAGCTCGACCTGTTGCATCTTGTTCTACTGCTACTAAACATGGTGTTCCTTTTCCAGCCTGATATTCACTACGTACTGTATGTCCTGGTGCTTTAGGTGCAATCATTGTCACATCAACATTTTTTGGTGGCACAATTTGACCAAAATGAATATTAAATCCATGTGCAAACATCAACATGTTTCCTTCTTCCAAATTTGGTTCAATTGATTCTTTATATAATTTTGCCTGTAATTCATCATTAATTAAAATCATAATAATATCTGCTTTTTTAGCAGCTTCAGCTGAAGTATAAACTTCAAATCCTTGTGCTTCAGCTTTTGCCCAAGATTTTGAACCTTCATATAGTCCTACAATAACATGCACTCCTGATTCTTTTAAGTTCAATGCATGAGCATGCCCTTGTGATCCATAACCAATAATAGCGACTGTTTTTCCATCCAATAAAGCTAAATTACAATCTGATTCATAATAAATTTTTGACATTTTTTTACCCCCTGTTTTCTTTCTTATTTATTTCAAAATTATTAAGACCTCTTGAAATACCAGCTAAACCAGTACGCACGATCTCAACAATATTGAAGCCATCTAACATTGCTAATAAACCATTGATTTTATTATGTGTTCCTGTTACTTCAATAACCATTGAATCTGGTGACACATCAACAATCTTAGCTCTAAATATATCGACGATTGAAACAATATCTGCACGTGTGTGACAATCAGCTTCAACTTTAATCATGACAAGTTCACGGTAAACAGATGCTTCGCTTGGTAAGGCAAAGATTTCAATGACATCTTCTAATTTTCTAAGCTGCTTTTCAATCTGTTCAAGAATTTGCTGATTCCCATGTGCAACCACTGTCATTCTTGAAATACCTTCTGTGTTTGTTGGTCCTACGGTTAAACTATCAATGTTATAGCCACGTCTTGAAAACAAACCACTCACACGTGTCAGAACTCCTGCACTATTGTGTACAAGAATTGATAAAATAAGTTCTTCCATAAATTATCCTTCCTTTTTTATATTTTTATAAATACGATTCATAGCTGAAATCATAGCTTTAATCGTCGCTGTTGTAATATTCAAATGCACTCCTACCCCATATTCACAAAGCTCTTCACCTTGTGGTCTTAATTGGACATAGGCAGCAGCTTTAGAATTTGAACCAGATGTTAAAGCATGTTCACTATAATCCACTAAATCTGTATATAGAAAATCATCTGTGGCATTGAATGCGTTCTTAACTGCATCAATAGGTCCATTGCCATATCCAATTAAAGTTTTCACTTCACCATGATCTTCAATTGTCACTTCAGCGCGTCTTTCATACTCATTATCTTCATCACTAATATCTATTAATCTCTGTTTAATAAATTTATATGGATATTCCAAATCTATATATTCCTTTTTAAATGTGTCATAAATACGTTCTGGAGAAACTTCTCCTTCAATTTCACTAATATTTTGAATAGCTTTTGCAAAATCAGCCTGTAAAGCTTTTGGTAAATGATATCCAAAGACTGTATCCATAACAAAAGCCACTCCACCTTTACCTGATTGTGAATTAATACGTACAATTGGCTCATATTGACGATTTAAGTCAGCTGGATCAATTGGTAAATAAGGGACTTCCCAAATACCATCTCCACGTTGATGATAAGCATACATACCTTTATTAATGGCATCTTGATGGCTGCCAGAAAAGGCAGTAAAAACAAGTTCTCCAGCATAGGGCTGTCTTGGTGGAATTTCCATTTTTGTACATTTTTCGTAAACATCTTTAATTTGGTTGATTTGTCCCAGTTCCAACTTTGGATCTATACCATGTGTAAACATATTTAAAGCCAATGTCACAATATCAACATTTCCTGTTCTTTCCCCATTTCCAAACAATGTTCCTTCAACACGATCAGCTCCTGCCAATAAAGCAAGTTCAGTAGAAGCCACACCACAACCTCTATCATTATGTGGATGAACACTCACAATAACTCTTTCTCGATCTTTAAAATGACGGCACATCCATTCAATCTGATCGGCGTATACATTTGGTGTACCCATTTCAACTGTAGATGGTAAATTAATAATCACTTTATGTTCTTTTGAAGCACCCCAAGTATCTAAAACAGCTTCACAGACTTCCATCGCATAATCAACTTCCGTACCAGTAAAACTTTCAGGCGAATATTCTAAAATAACTTCTCCATCAAAATCCTGAGATAACTCCTTGACTAATTTTGTTCCATCAACAGCAATTTTCTTAATTTCTTCCTTACTTTTATGAAACACAACATCTCTTTGTAAAATAGATGTTGAATTATAAATATGCACAATCGCCTTTTTTAATCCTTTTAAGGATTCAAATGTTCTTTTAATCAAATGTTCTCTCGCTTGTGTTAATACCTGCACTGTCACATCATCAGGTATCAGATTTTTATCTATTAGTAATCTTAAAAAGTCAAACTCAATCTGTGATGATGATGGAAAACCAACTTCTATCTCTTTAAAGCCTAAATCAACAAGCATTTGAAACATTTCTACTTTTTCATTAATATCCATTGGTGTAATTAAAGCTTGATTCCCATCACGTAAATCAACCGAACACCAGATAGGCGCTTGTTCAATTTCATGATCTGGCCATGTACGATCTGCCAATTTAATTGTTTCAAATCTTCTATATTTTTTATAGTTCATATATTTTCCTCCCCTTTCCTATAATAAAAAAACTCGTTCTCACCATGAAAAACATCATAGTTGAGGACGAGAGTTCATGACTTCGTGGTTCCACCTCATATTCATTATTGCCTCACAACAATAACCTTATCAAGTACGCTTATTCATATAAGTTCATACTCTAGCGTGATAACGGTCGCATTCCGTAGCAGCTTACTTTATTTTTCAGTGCTCCACTCAAGGACGAGTTCAATAACACTTTCACAGTTCTTTCCACCAGCCAGAACTTCTCTATGCATCATTTGTTATTTACTATTTCCTATCACTGTATTTATTATAGAGTTGTTGGATATATCATATACCTTTTTATAAATATAGTCAACCATATTTTATATTTTTAAGCATTTCTTTTTTTTTGGTTTTATGAAATATTATATTCTATTTTTCGCCTTTTTCAAAAAATAAAACACAACAAAAAAATATCTTTTACCCCATCATAAGCAATCAATTCCTATATAAAAGATAAAAAACTATATATCAAAATAGATATATAGCTTTATTTGAAGCCTTATCATGGCACCCAATTTTATCATTTTTCATAATTCTAGTCATCAAATATATCTGTGCCACAGTGTGAACACTTCTTACCAGAAAATATGCTACTCATATCCAGAAAACTACCACAAAAATGACATCTCCATATAAAAGGATATAAGACATAAATAGCTACCGTTCCAATAAAACCAATGAAACATAATACATAATAGAATATATCCAGATTAATATTAACGGGAACAACTGTGGTAGCTGATACCACAAGAATCGCCAAAAAGTCATATACTAGCATATAAATGACAAATTTTTTATATCTTCGTTTCATTAACTCAATTTACCATAGTCGTATTATATGGACATGTCAAGACAACATTTTTTACTGTTTTTCCTGATACTCCAGTAATATTTACTGATTTAATTCTCTGTGATATATATGTTGAACCTTTATATCCTGCATAAGCCTTAGATGTACTGTCATAATATGCTGGAGTAAACGTGCTAGTATAAGTAGCAGTTCTATGAGCTGTTTTTGCACCATTAGCTCCATATTTAAGTGTAGGAACAACAACTGTCACCGTGCATGATGCTTTTGTATAAGAAGCCGAATGAACCCATAATCCACTTGGTGATTTAAAATAGACAAAAGAGCATGTTTCAGCAGTATTCCAAGTATATGAACTACTTATACTTGTAACAGTTGTTGTACTTGATATATCAGATGCAACTGATTTAATAAAATCATATGCTGAAATAGCTTTTCCAGCTTTACTTTCACCAGCTACTGTTTTTCCAATTGTTTTTAAAACACTAAACGTTTTTGCTTGAGCTGAGGTATTAGATTTCAAAGCAGTAACACCAGTTTTGTATAAATTACTACTTGTCGTGGGAGTTGCAAGCACTCTCATTACATCATATGTTTTTCCTCCAGTAGTATATTTACTATATACTGTTTTCATTGTTGCACCTTTAACTTTAGCAATACCTCCAACTTGATCTTCACCAATGATTTTTGCCAATTCAGATCCCGTAACAGTTTGGACACCTAAACTATTCAATTGATTTTCATATTCTTTTACAGAACTGAAATTTTCCTCAACAAATGCTTCATTTTGCAAATCAATAATTGCATTGATTTCATCAATTGTTGTGTTTGTTTCATCTCCATTACTATCTAATACAATTTCTTTTTCATCATTAGAAAAAGCTGAAACATTCTGCATTTCTATCACCGAGAATAGAAAAGCAGACGCTAATAATGATACTGATATTTTTTTCAAGTTTATATTCATTTTTCTATCATATTGAAGATTTTTAATCTACAATTTTCCCTTCTTATTCAAATATTTATATATAATGCACTACAACATTATTTAATCATAAATCAAGAAAAACATAAATACCATTCATTTATACTTAATATTCACTTAAATAAACTTTAACAATCTTTTATAGAAAATATATGTTGAAAATGAAAAATCAGTTATTTAACAATTCATCTATCTTTTCACAAATATAAACAAATTGAATTTATATTTTTACTTTTAATAAATACCTATCAACTCATCTCGTGTTTTTTATGAGAACAAGCCTGTTTCTAGAACAAAAGCTGAATCTCCTTCATTTTATGCGACCTATCCTAGCATCTTGCATTATTTCTTGTTGAATGGATCATTTCATTAATTGTTCTGCCTCTTCATCTTCTTTCAATGAATTTTTGAAATATTCTTGTATGCTTTTCTTATCCTTTTACTGTACAACAATCATCAATACCACTTTTATATTATTTTATACACTTTTTGATTATCTTACTTTTTAGCTTTAGGAATCACATCTCATTTTTAAATCTCGTTACTACGCGATAGTTTGTGGATTTTAATTGAATACAAAAAAGAATAACCCCAAAGGTTATTCTATCGATCAAAAGCTAAATCAATTAATCGATCAATAAGATCACTATAAGAAATACCATAATCTTCAATTAATTGTGGATACATTGAAATTTTTGTAAATCCCGGCATTGTATTAATTTCATTTAAATAAACATTGTTTGTCTTTTTATCCAAGAAGAAATCCACACGAGATAAACCATGTCCATCAATAGCTTTGAAAACTTTTAATGCATATTCTCTAATTTGATCTTGAATCTCCTGGTCGACAAGTGCAGGTATACAAGTCTGACTTTCTTCATCCTCATATTTAGATTCAAAAGTATAAAACTCACCATGAGGCATAATTTGTCCTACACGAGAAACAATAGGATCATCATTTCCTAATACAGCTGTTTCTAATTCGATACAATCAATACATTCTTCTATCACAATATGACTATCATATTGTCCAGCCTGATGTAATATTTCTAACAAGTCCTCTTCATGATCTACACGATAACAACCTACACTTGATCCAGAACGACTTGCCTTCACAAAACAAGGAAACCCTAACTGATTTTTCACTGCTGTTAATATATCATCAGTTTCATCAAATTGATGATTCACAACAACATATTGACCATCATATCTTTTTTTCACATATAAAGATTTCACTTGTGGAATTCCTACTGTTTCTAAAATCTTTTTGGTATAAATTTTATCCATGGCCACACTTGAAGCTAATGTTCTACATCCTACATATGGAACACCAGCCAATTCAAATAGCCCCTGAATCGTTCCATCTTCACCATATTGTCCATGGAGAACAGGGAAAATAACATCTTGTTGTTTCAACAAATGATAAATATCTTCAATATGTGTTGAGTGATCTAACCATGAATCTAAAGTTAAATCTTCCTGACTGGCATCTAAAAGATACCATTCTCCAGACTGATCAATACCAACCAAAGTCAACTCATAACGATCTCTATGAAGATTTTTTAAAATAGATGTACAAGACATTCTTGAAATGGTATGTTCAGTAGATTGTCCTCCACATATAATCATTAATTTTCTCATTTTTTATATTTCTCCTTTAAATAGTCTACAACTTCATCAAGATGCATGCCATGTGATCCTTTTAATAAAATGACATCATCATTCTGTATACATCCCTCTAAAGTTTGAATTAAATCTTGATTACTTTCAAAATGATAAGCTTCTATACCATTTTCTTGTGCTTTTAAAACAATATTCTGGCTTGCAGGTCCTACACACATTAATTGATCTATATGCTTTTTAGCAACATATTGCCCAACTTCCTGATGAAATGCCTGTTCATACGCTCCTAGCTCTAACATATCTGCCAAGATGGCTATTTTTCTATTAGGATATTTTGATAAAACATCAAGACTTGATTTCATTGAATCTAAGTTGGCATTATATGTGCCATCAATCAATCTGATTCCATGACTTAGTTCGATCATATCCATACGATTTTTTGTCAGTTCAAATTGATCAATACCTTTAATACACTTTTCAATATCAATATCTAAGCTTAACCCTACCGCAATCGCAATCAACGCATTCATCACAAAATGCTGACCAGAAACTGGCACATGAACATGATAAATTTTTCCCTGATAATCCAAATCAAAATAAGATTCTTCTAATAATAACTCAACATGATAAGCTTTTAAATAACAGTCATTATTTTCACCAACACGAATAATAGGATAATCTTGAGATTGTACAGTATGCAACATATCATTATCATCATTGATAATAAGGCGTCCCTGCTGAGTTAATCCTTCAACAATTTCCATCTTCGCTTTTAGAATATTCTCTCGTGAACCTAGTTCTCCAATATGTGCTGTTCCAACGTTTGTAATAACTGCAATATCAGGTCTTGCAATATGTGTCAGATGGCGAATTTCACCAAGATGATTCATCCCCATTTCTAATACCATGACTTCTTCATCCTGATGTCTTAAAACTGTTAAAGGTAAACCGATATGATTGTTGTAGTTACCTAAAGTTTTCAGAGTTTTATATTGCATTGATACCACAGCATAAATCATATCCTTGGTACTTGTTTTTCCAACACTCCCTGTAATTCCCACAACTTTAACAGCACGATGTTTTCTTAAATAAGCTGCCATATCTGTTAATGCCTGTAAAGTATCCTTCACTAAAATCACGTTTTTATCAGGATAATCTATGGGCTGAGATGTTATAACAGAACTTGCGCCAGCTTCAAAAGCCTGTTTTATAAACTGATGTCCATCATTTTTTTCACCAACAAGTGGTATATACATATCTCCTTGATGAATCTGTCTTGTATCTTGTGTAAATCCATGAATATCATCATTGATATTTCCGCTCAACAATGTGCCACCAGTGGCTTCAATAATCTCTCTTATTAGCATAATTTTACCTCATTTTTAATATATGCACTATTATAGCACCAGTTCACTAGGAAAGCTATGAAATTTTATTGTTCTTATATAATAAAAAATAGCTGTTTAAAACAACTATTTTTTTCATATTCATATATATTGATATTTTATCTAGCTCAAATCAATATAGTGACAATTAAATATAATCACCTTGTCCATCAAAGAACAATCTTTGTTGCTGGGCACCATCAAAGTCCATAATGACATAATAGCTTTCTTGTTGATAAGCTGATACATATGTTTTCACAATCAATTTATCACCAACAATATATCCTGTATCAACCAATCCATTGTAAATTGTCTTTTCTTGCTGTGTTGATAAATCATATCTAACAACACTGCCATCCATAGACTGATAAAATAAATACTGTTCATTCATATTTAAGAAATTAACAGCATTCGCTTTTAATACCTCTGTCTTTTTACTATTTATATCTAACAAACAGATACCATAAATAATAAAGTTTTCCATCTAAATAAATTAAATTATAAAATGATCCACTCAATAATTTTTCATCATTTTCTCCATTTCTATTCATACGATAAATACCATCATCAGATGTATAATAAATATAATCATCTACAACATTAATACAATAAGAGTGTCTATCATTAAGCTTTGTCTGTTTTTGTGTATTGATATCATAAACATAGATTGATTCATTATTCTCATCTAATTGATAGTAGATGCGATCATTATCTAT
>OLPB01000759.1_pt1 | contig 17906 bp, 16 predicted proteins | sample 1672001 | NCBI WGS metagenome assembly OLPB01 (sample SAMEA3136635, study PRJEB25190) | human gut metagenome | biome: human gut; feature: human-associated habitat; material: faeces | place: Austria | collected 2013 | reverse complement strand
TCTAGCACTCGGGAGTTTTGGAACCTTAGGTCCAAAACTAAGTCATGGAACTTCTTTGAAGTTCGCTGACGTCCGTCTTCACCTAAGGAAAGTTTCTAAGATGACTTTATCTTCAATCTAACTAGAACTGAACGCTTTATTTTGTTTCTATTCAAAAAATTCAGAATATTACAGAAAATTCTTGACATTGCTTTTTCCCTATGCTAAAATACTAAACAAGACATTGAACAAAGGAGAAAGTCAAACATGAAAACAGCTAAGTTTATTCAATTTGCTTTGTTGTTGAGGTATAAGGGCTAGTGCAGAAGCATTAGTCCTGTTTGGCTTACCAAGCGGGCAAAAACATCTCGCTTGGTTAACCGAGTGAGATGTTTTTCTTTATATCCACTACATAGAAATGAGGAGACCCTATGCGTAAAGTTGAATTTTTAGATACCAGCCTTCGGGATGGTGAACAGACTCCGGGAGTTAATTTCTCTATCAAAGAAAAGATTGCTATTGCCAAACAATTGGAAAAATGGGGTATTTCTGCTATTGAAGCAGGTTTTCCAGCGGCTAGTCCGGATTCCTTCACAGCTGTACAGGAAATTGCAAAGGTCTTGACCAAGACAGCCGTAACTGGCCTAGCTCGTTCTGTCAAATCAGATATTGATGCTTGTTATGAAGCCTTGAAGGATGCTAAGTATCCACAAATTCACGTCTTTATCGCAACCAGTCCCATTCACCGGGAGTTTAAACTCAACAAGACAAAGGAAGAAATCCTTGAAACGATCAAAGAACACGTTTCTTACGCTCGCTCAAAATTTGAAATTGTTGAATTCTCTCCCGAAGATGCAACTCGGACAGAATTGGATTTCCTCTTGCAAGTCGTACAGACTGCAGTTGATGCTGGTGCTAGCTACATCAACATTCCTGATACAGTCGGTTTCACGACACCAGCGGAGTACGGTGCCATTTTCAAATACTTGATTGACCATGTCAAGACAGATCGCGAGATTATCTATTCCCCTCATTGCCATGATGACCTAGGAATGGCAGTGGCCAATAGTCTCGCTGCTGTTAAAAATGGTGCCCGTCGTGTCGAAGGAACCATTAATGGAATCGGTGAACGGGCCGGCAATGCGGCGCTTGAAGAGGTAGCGGTTGCTCTCAATATCCGTGAAGATTATTACCAAGTTGAAAGTCCGATTGTCCTTAATGAAACCATCAACACTTCTGAGTTGGTCTCTCGTTACTCTGGTATTCCAATTCCTAAAAACAAGGCGGTTGTTGGTGGCAATGCCTTCTCACACGAGTCTGGGATCCACCAAGACGGAGTTCTTAAAAATCCTCTTACCTACGAAATCATTACGCCTGAGTTGGTGGGTGTTAAGAGCAATAGTCTCCCTCTTGGAAAATTGTCTGGTCGACATGCCTTTGTCGAAAAACTGCATGAGTTGGGACTGGATTTCACAGAAGAAGACATCAAGCCATTGTTTGCTAAGTTCAAATCTCTTGCAGACAAGAAACACGAGATCACAGATGCCGATATCCGCGCCCTTGTTGCCGGTACAGCAGTGGAAAATCCAGAAGGATTCCAATTTAACGATCTCCGCTTGACAACCAATGCAGACGAAACGATTACAGCAGCGGTTAGCCTCAGCAATGAAGAAGGGGAAGTGCTTGAGTTCCTTGCCAATGGTCAAGGGTCGGTTGAAGCCATCTTTAATGCGATTGATAAATTCTTCAACCAAACCGTTCGCTTGACCTCTTACAATATCGATGCAGTGACAGATGGGATCGATGCCCAAGCCCGTGTCTTGGTATCCGTGGAAAATGTCGATACAGATACGATTTTCAATGCCTCTGGTTTGGACTTCGACGTATTGAAAGCCTCTGCCATCGCTTATATCAATGCCAACACGCTGGTTCAAAAAGAGAATGCGGGTGAGATGGGACGAGCTGTCTCCTACCGTGATCTTCCACAAGCCTAAGAGGAAATGAACATGACAAAGAAAATTGTAACACTTGCAGGAGATGGGATTGGCCCTGAGATCATGGCAGCTGGACTAGAGGTTCTCGCAGCCGTTGCTCCCAAAATTGGCTTTGATTATAGTCTAGAAGACAAACCTTTTGGGGGTGCTGGGATTGATGCCGCTGGCCACCCACTTCCCCAAGATACTCTAAAAGCAGCTAAAGGAGCGGATGCTATTCTTCTCGCAGCCATCGGGAGTCCTGAGTATGACCATGCTCCTGTTCGTCCAGAACAAGGCCTGCTCGCTATTCGCAAGGAATTAAATCTCTTTGCCAATATTCGTCCTGTACGGATTTTTGACGCCTTGAAACACTTGTCTCCTTTGAAACCAGAGCGTATCGAGGGTGTCGACTTTGTAGTCGTGCGTGAATTGACAGGTGGGATTTACTTTGGAGAGCATATCTTGAAAGAAGATACAGCGCGCGATATCAATGATTACAGCGCAGAAGAAATCCGTCGGATTATGCGCCAAGCCTTCAAAATTGCGCAAGGACGTGGCAAGAAAGTGACCAGTATCGATAAGCAAAATGTCCTTGCAACTTCTAAATTGTGGCGCCAAGTGGCAGAAGAAGTTGCCAAAGAATTTCCAGATGTGACCTTAGAGCACCAGCTTGTCGATAGTGCGGCCATGATCATGATTACCAATCCAGCCCGCTTTGATGTCGTAGTGACAGAGAATCTATTTGGAGATATCTTATCTGACGAATCCAGCGTCCTTCCTGGAACACTAGGCGTGATGCCGTCTGCCAGTCATTCTGACCAAGGACCAAGTATGTACGAACCGATTCATGGTTCAGCACCTGATATTGCTGGTCAAGGCATTGCCAATCCGATTTCCATGATCCTGTCCGTTGCCATGATGCTCCGAGACAGTTTTGGAGAAACAGCAGGTGCAGAAATGATCGAAGAAGCCGTCAATCAAACCTTGAATCAAGGAATCTTGACACGGGATCTAGGTGGACAGGCTTCTACTGCAGAGATGACTGCAGCCATTATTGGGAATCTCTAAGATGACTTGGAGAGATCGCTGTTTAGTTCTTATTGCTATTTGGAATAGTATCGTATTTCTGACCTATGGTTTAGATAAACGAAAAGCTATCCAAAAGAGGTGGCGGATTCCTGAAAAGGTCCTGTTACTCGAGAGCTGGCTGCTTGGTGGATTCGGAGCTCTACTAGGTGGATATCTCTTTCACCACAAGGTGCGGAAATGGTATTTTCAAGCTACTTGGTGGGGCAGTAGCCTTCTTTTAGCAGGTGCCCTCTTTCTAATCCTTCAATGGATTTCCTAACAAGAAGATAAATGGAGAAAGACGATGAGTGGAAAATCTATCTTTGATAAACTTTGGGACCGCCACGTGATTACAGGAGTGGAAGGGCAACCCCAACTCATGTATGTGGACCAACACTACATCCACGAAGTGACGAGTCCGCAAGCCTTTCAAGGATTACGGGATGCAGGACGCAAGGTTCGACGACCCGATTTAACCTTTGGAACCTTTGATCACAATGTTCCAACGGTCAATATTTTTGATATTCGAGATGTGATTTCAAAAGCCCAGATTGATAAATTAGCTGAGAATGTGGTGGACTTTGGGATTGATCATGCTGCCCATGGTTCTGCTAAGCAAGGAATCGTTCATATGGTGGGCCCTGAAACCGGTCGGACCCAGCCTGGGAAATTTATTGTCTGTGGAGACAGCCATACCGCAACCCACGGAGCCTTTGGTGCCATTGCCTTTGGGATTGGAACCAGTGAAGTGGAGCATGTCTTTGCTACCCAAACCATCTGGCAAGTCAAACCAAAGAAAATGTTGGTTGAATTCACCGGAACCCCACAAAAAGGGATCTATTCAAAGGATTACATCCTAGCTTTGATAGCGCGCTACGGTGTTGCTTGTGGAGTTGGCTATGTCGTAGAGTATCGGGGAGAAGCAATTGATCGCTTGACCATGGAAGAACGCATGACCATCTGCAATATGTCGATCGAGTTCGGGTCCAAAATGGGGATCATGAATCCAGATGAGACGACCTTTGACTACCTCCGGGGACGCGAATGTGTGCCAGATGATTTTGAGGCCGCAGTAGCTGATTGGAAGACTCTGGTAAGTGATGACGACGCCGTTTATGATAAGGTCATCCGTATGGATGTATCTGATCTTGCTCCGATGGTGACTTGGGGAACCAACCCTTCTATGGGAGTGGACTTCGAGACTCCTTTTCCAGAGATTCGCGACATGAATGATGAACGGGCTTATCATTATATGGATCTAGAACCTGGTCAAAAACCAGCAGACATTGAATTAGGCTATATCTTTATCGGTTCTTGTACCAATGCGCGTCTCAGCGATTTGGAGTTGGCAGCCAAGTTTGTGAAAGGCAAAAAAATTGCGCCAAACTTAACTGCTATTGTGGTACCTGGCTCTCGTCCGGTTAAGCAAGCTGCCGAAAAATTAGGCTTAGACAAGATCTTCATGGATGCGGGCTTTGAATGGCGTGATCCAGGATGCTCCATGTGTCTAGGAATGAACCCAGACAAGGTTCCAGATGGGGTCCACTGTGCTTCTACTAGCAACCGGAACTTTGAAGATCGTCAAGGATTTGGAGCCAAGACCCATCTCTGTAGCCCAGCAATGGCCGCTGCAGCAGCAATAGCTGGTCGCTTTGTCGACGTGCGCCAAATGCCGGAAGTCGAGTAAAAGGAGGAAGCATGGAGAAATTTACCATTTATACGGGAACTACGGTTCCCTTGATGAACGATAATATTGATACTGACCAAATCCTCCCCAAGCAATTCTTAAAGCTGATTGATAAAAAAGGTTTTGGGAAATACCTCATGTATGCTTGGCGCTATTTGGATGACCAATATACTGAGGATCCAGATTTTATCTTTAACAAGCCAGAATACCGCAAGGCGACCATTTTGATCACTGGTGACAATTTTGGGGCCGGTTCCTCTCGGGAGCACGCAGCCTGGGCTTTAGCTGATTATGGCTTTAAAGTCGTTATCGCTGGATCTTTTGGAGATATCCATTACAATAATGAGCTTAATAATGGCATGCTGCCGATTGTCCAACCACTTGAGGTTCGTCAACAATTGGCAAGTTTGAAGCCGACAGATCCAGTGACGGTGGATTTGGAAGAGCAGAAGATCATCTCGCCTGTAGGAGAGTTTCGCTTTGAGATCGATCAAGATTGGAAGCACAAATTGCTCAATGGCTTGGATGATATCGGGATTACGCTTCAGTACGAAGACTTGATTGCAGCTTATGAGAAGAACCGGCCAGCTTACTGGCAATGATAAAATTGTATATCGAATTACGAATTTTCTGAAAATATATTGAATTTGAGACTATATTTTGATACAATACTAAAAAGAATAGAAAAGGAAAGAGACTTATGACAAAACACATTCAATGGGACGGACAACTTTCACAAGAAGGATTTGATATTCTTAAAGGAGAGGGGGGTTGTATCGTCTGCCCTACCAAAGTTGGCTACATCATCATGACCAGTGACAAGGCTGGCTTGGAACGGAAATTCGAAGCCAAAGAACGCAACCGTAACAAACCAGGTGTGGTTCTTTGCGGAAGCATGGATGAACTTCGTGCCCTTGCGCAATTGAATCCTGAAATCGAAGCCTTCTACCAAAAACATTGGGATGAAGATATCTTGCTTGGTTGTATCCTTCCTTGGCGTGAAGATGCCTATGCAAAATTGCAAGCTTTCGGAGATGGACGTGAAGAACTCATGACAGACGTTCGTGGAACTTCATGCTTTGTCATCAAATTTGGTAAAGCTGGTGAGCAAATCGCTAAAGAAATGTGGGAAAAAGAAGGCAAAATGGTTTACGCTTCTTCAGCCAACCCTTCCGGTAAAGGTAACCGCGGGAAGGTCGAAGGAATCGGTGAGCGCATCGAAGGTGCCGTGGACTTGGTCATTGAAGCCGATGATTATGTAGCTTCTATCCAACCTGACAAAACCATTGAAACTCGCTATGAACAAGGCGTGATGGTCTCTATGGTTGATGCCGAAGGAAAACTCATCCCAGAACAAGGAGCAGGTAGCCGTTCTGTCAATACTTGTCCAGTTGTGATCCGTAAAGGATTGGATATTGATAAGATCATGATGCACTTATCTGATCATTTCAACTCTTGGAACTACCGCCAAGGGGAATACTATTAAGAAATAGAAAACAGCATTCCGTTTGGAATGCTGTTTTTGTGAAAGGATAAAAGATGGTATAATAGAGTCAAACGATGTTCCAATAGAAGGGGAAGTAGTATGGTCTCCAGAAAAGCATTTATCGATAAAGCCAATCAGGAAGGTTTTTCCTTCAACATCCAAATCCCATGGTGGCGGTACACTAACTTCAAGTCATTGGTTTGGAGAAAAAGGCTCTCTGAGGAGCAACTCTATCAGATCTTTCTTTTACTTTGTAGAGAGGTAGAAGACCGGCAAATGAAAGTAGTAGAGGATAAGAGGAAGTATCAGACCGGATTTTATGTAGTGGCATGCAATGGCCGGGAGTTTCGCTTTGAGTTTGCTTTTAAAAAGAACCAAGAACTAAGAGTTTATAATCTCTTTGAGACCGTCAATGGTCGTAAGAAACTCACCCTGATGGATCTGCTTGATTACATAATGGATTGAATGTGTATAGAAACAATAAGGGTTCACTACAGATTGATAAAAGAAAGAGTAGTTCTATGATTTCAAGAGATGCATTTTTAGAAAGAATCAATCGGGAGGGATTTTCATTTAGCATTGAAATCCCGCGCAGAAATTTTTCGGATTTTACATCATTGGTTCGGAGAAGAAGAATTTCAGAAGAAGACCTCTATCAGCTGTTTTATAACTATTGTCAGGAGCTAGAAAACTGTTTGAAAGAAGCAGGGGAGACACGACGCTTGCTCTTCAATAAATTTCCAGTTAGTCCTGTTCATGATAAATATAAAACAAAATTTGATACAGTGGCACCGAATAGACGCGAATTCCGCTTTGAGTTTGTCTTTAGCAATGACAATCGTTTAAAAGTTTATCACATGATCGAAACTGTTAATGGTCGTAGGAAAAAAACACCTATGGAAATACTGATGGACCTAGTCGATGCTTTATAATGAGGATCTGTTCAAAAGTATAAGGGGGATCAAATCAAAAAAACTAGAGCGCTTGCTCTAGTTTTTTGGTTGTTGATGGGTGATGTTTTTTCCCCATGGGATGAGATTTTCTTTTTTCTCCTTGATCCGTTGGATATTGTCCTTGTGACGAAGAATGATCAAGGTCGCTAGGGCCAAGACAATGATTGTAAAAAGTGGATCATAGTTGTGCAAGATCCATCCAGTCAAAGGGAGAAGGAGGACCGATAGAATTGCGAGTAGCGCAACGGTAACACTCGAAAACGAAATCATGCTGGTTAAATAAAGGCTGGCTACAAAATAAACAGCTAAAATGAGTAGCAGGATAGGCGAGAAACCAAGTAAAACACCAGCACTCGTCGCCACTGCTTTTCCACCCTTGAATCCAGCAAAAATTGGGAAAGTGTGTCCCAAAACGGCTAAGAGACCAAAGACCATCGGTGAGATCCCCTGAATTCCAAAGAAAGTCGGAAGGAGAACGGCCAAAGTTCCTTTCAAGAAATCAATCGCAAAGACAATGATCCCAGCTTTCTTCCCTAAAATCCGAAAGGTATTGGTCGTTCCTGTATTGCCCGAGCCATGTTCCCGTAAATTAATATGGAAAAAGATTTTCCCAATCCATAATCCCGAAGGAATGGAGCCTAACAGATAGGCTAAGATTAAAACACTTATTTCTTTTATCATACTCTCATTATATCAAAAAGCCATCGATAGAAAAAGCAATTTCTGGAGTTCAAGTGTGACATCTGAAGAAAGTGTCCAGCCAGCTTTTTTTACTGAGATATAGAAATCTCCATATAGAGAGAAAAAATTTTGCAAAATTTCCTAAAAAACTGTAATATAGAAAAGATGAACAAACAGGAGGTTCCTTGTGGCAAAAAAGGAAATCAATATTAATAATTATAATGACGATGCCATTCAGGTACTAGAAGGGTTGGATGCGGTCCGTAAACGTCCAGGGATGTATATCGGATCGACCGACGGAAATGGCTTGCATCACATGGTCTGGGAGATCGTGGATAATGCGGTCGATGAAGCCTTGTCTGGCTTTGGATCACAAATCGATGTAACGATTAATAAAGATGGTTCTCTATCGGTAGAAGACCAGGGACGTGGAATGCCGACCGGGATGCATGCTATGGGTAAACCAACCGTTGAGGTGATCTTTACGGTCCTCCACGCCGGAGGGAAGTTTGGTCAAGGAGGCTATAAGACATCTGGAGGTCTTCACGGAGTGGGATCTTCTGTCGTCAATGCCCTTTCTAGCTGGCTAGAGGTAGAAATTACTCGTGATGGAGCTGTCTACAAGCAACGTTTTGAAGATGGGGGAAAACCAGTTACGACTCTTGAAAAGATCGGCTCTGCTCCCAAGTCTAAGACAGGGACCAAGGTCACCTTCATGCCGGATCCAACTATCTTTTCAACGACGGATTTCAAATTTAATACCATTGCTGAGCGGATCAAAGAATCAGCCTTCTTGCTGAAGGACGTGACGCTGACGCTGACCGATCTCCGTAAGGAAGAAGACAACCATGTGGCCTTTCATTATGAAAATGGTGTCCAAGATTTCGTAGAGTACTTGAACGAAGACAAGGAAACTTTGACACCTGTTCTCTACTTTAGTGGCGAATCAGATGGTTTTCAGGTAGAAGTGGCCATGCAATACAATGATGGCTACTCAGATAATATCTTGTCCTTCGTTAATAATGTCCGCACCAAAGATGGGGGAACCCACGAGACGGGTCTGAAGACAGCCATTACCAAGGCTATGAACGACTATGCAAGAAAGACAGGGCTCCTCAAAGAAAAAGACAAGAATCTGGAAGGATCAGACTACCGCGAAGGTTTGTCTGCTGTTCTTTCGATCTTGGTTCCAGAAGCCCATTTGCAGTTTGAAGGACAAACCAAAGACAAATTAGGAAGTCCCTTGGCTCGTCCAGTTGTCGATAGCATTGTTTCTGATAAATTGACCTTCTTCCTCATGGAAAATGGGGAGTTAGCCTCTAATCTGATTCGTAAGGCTATTAAAGCCCGGGATGCGCGTGAAGCCGCTCGAAAAGCGCGGGATGAAAGTCGAAATGGCAAGAAGAGCAAAAAGGACAAAGGACTTTTGTCTGGTAAATTGACACCAGCCCAGTCTAAAAATCCTAAGAAAAATGAACTCTATCTAGTCGAAGGAGACTCAGCCGGCGGTTCTGCCAAACAAGGACGGGACCGGAAGTTCCAAGCGATTCTCCCCCTTCGTGGGAAGGTTCTTAATACTGAGAAGGCCAATATGAGTGATATCCTCAAGAACGAGGAAATCAACACCATGATCTACACCATCGGTGCTGGAGTTGGGGCAGATTTCTCAGTGGAAGATGCTAACTATGATAAGATTATCATCATGACCGATGCGGATACGGATGGTGCCCACATTCAAACCTTGCTCCTAACTTTTTTCTATCGCTATATGCGACCTTTGGTAGAAGCAGGGCATGTCTACATTGCACTTCCTCCTCTTTATAAGATGTCGAAAGGCAAAGGCAAGAAAGAAGAAGTAGCCTATGCTTGGACAGATAGCGAATTAGAAGAGTTGCGTCGGACCTTTGGCCGTGGAGCAACCCTCCAACGTTACAAAGGGTTGGGGGAAATGAATGCGGATCAGCTTTGGGAAACCACCATGAATCCAGAAACTCGTACCCTGATCCGTGTCACTATTGATGACTTGGCGCGTGCAGAACGCCGTGTCTCCGTCCTCATGGGCGATAAGGCTGCACCACGCCGTCAATGGATTGAAGATAACGTTAAGTTTACCCTGGAAGAGAGTGGCGCGTTTTGAACGATGCAAAATAAACAAATTATGATAAATGAATTGAAAGAAATAGCTATGAGATATAGAAAAGCTATTGAAAAAGCAATTCAGACAAAAGAGATTATTGATTATAACCTAGTGAATTTTCCTAAGGGATGTTGCAATTTTGTAAGTGACTACCTTCAGAGGTTTTTATATGAACAAGGAATTGAATCATTATATGTTTCTGGAGAATATGGTTCTGGATGGGAAGGGGATTCTCATGCTTGGTTAGTTGCCTATGAAGATATAATTGTTGATATTACCGGAGATCAGTATCAAGATAATAAAGGAGAACTCTTTTATGATATTCCGGTGTATGTTGGCGAAGAGGATGAGTTTCATAAATTATTTAAATATAATGGCCCTCCGATTTCATATCCTGAGCAAGAAATAAATAATTCTCGTAGCAGTCATTTAAAAGAAAAAAATAACAAAAATTACAATATAATTTTGAAATACATTCAAAATTAGAGTTTTGCACTGTGAAAAGGGGAACTCTTATGAAAGAATCAGATGTTCTGACTAGGATTGGATTGAAAGATAAAAACGAATTGGTCTATTTATTAGAAAATAGTGGATTAAATGAGAGATTGTCTAGATTGGCTTCTATTGAGAGAGAACCACATTCTATTAGCTTAGAATTTTGTGAATCGGGATGTTACTTTAAAATAGTAAAAGATGATGTGAGCGATATATCGAGTGTTAAAGGAGAAAAATTTAAATTCTTTAGAAGAGGCTGGTCTTGCGTACTCAAATCACAAAAAAATAAAAATGTTTCTAAGCTAAGCTCTCCTAATATATTAGAAGGGCAGTATAATCCTAAGAAGTTAGATGGACAATATTTTTTTCACTCGGGGCATATTCTAGGTAAACAATTTTATAGTTTTATTTCTGATTATTCATGCAATGATAAATATAGTAGTGCCAAAGATATTATAAATAGCAAAGAGAAGAACATATTTCTACAATTTAGTGTTGCGAATAAAGAATCTAGTTCGTTCGTCAATAGAAGAAGTCAGGCTTATTATGAAAATTTAGTCACTGACTATTTTAATGCTGATATTGAAGAAATTTTTTATGAAGTAAAAGCTGTTTTTTATAGCAAAGACTCTAAATACCCTATTGGAACAGAAATATTTTTAAAACCCATTATCCGCAAGAGAATTCCTTCTTTGGAAAATGATTTGGAGGAAATTCATGTCTTTATACCAAATTTTGATGTAGATTTTAATTTGTCTAAATTACCTTCAGATTACGAGGGATATGTTAGCTATCGTAAATTTTATCTTGAAGGATACAAAGAAGTTTATAAAGATTGTTTTGAAAATATCTTTAAAGATAATTCAGATATAGAAAAAAACGATGAGGGAGAAAGAATATTTTACCTCGTACTGAGTCAAGAAAAAAATGCTATTTTTAGTCATATAGGAAGAGCTCAAAAATTTCTGGGTGTAGATACAAACGCCTTAGATATTGAACAATTACCAGGTGATATTTCAAAAGATGAAATATTTATGTTTTCAGAAAATCAGCAACAAGTAATTTTTGATTATTTGAAAAATCAAAAATTAATCAATAGCTCAAGGAATAAGAATTATTTCTATCCTGTTGTTAGATGTTCGGAATACAAAGGAATTTATTTTTCTGACCAAGAAATAAGAGAAAAAAGGATACAATTTGAAAAGGGGGCAAAAACTTTAGATGATGCTCTAAAACTTATTTAGATTTTCATTTTGTCGAAATCACTATAATATAAAATAACCTATCATTTGAATTTCTGACAAGCTTACTAGAGCTAAAGTGAAGTCGCCAGTTTTTCTGACGGAGTGCTTTAGAGCAAATTCTGTTTGGCAGAAAATCCGGCGAGTGTTTTTTGAGTAAAAGACGAACGTTTATTTTCTTGCGAGCAGTTTTAAATCAAAAAAACTTTTCAGAAAATCAGGAAAGGTAAAAAAGGAATTAAAGTTAAAATAAAAAAATTTAGGAGATTATAGATTGGAGGAATAGAAGATGATTATCAGACCTGCAAGCAGAAAAGATTGTCAGGCTATTTATAGCCTTTATAAAAGTGAAAAATGGCTTTCTTTCACAGAGGAAAAAGTGAGATCTCTATTTTCAACAAATCTGTCTCATTACTTGGTGCTTGAAGAGGACCAGAAAATCCTTGGCTTTGCCCGTTATCTGACGGATGAAGTGCTGACGACCTTTTTAGCTGAAATAATTATTGATAAATCCCACCGCAGAAAAGAACTGGGACAGCAGCTGATTGAGGAGATCCATAAAAAATATCCTTTAACACGGATTGAATTAATATCTGAAGCAGATGGATTTTATCGGGCAATAAGTTTTAAGCCTGTTGGCACAGGATTTAGAAAATCTGAATGAACGGAGACAGCCAATGACTCTTGACAACAAACTGGGTCTGACAGATTCGCTTGAACTAGCCAAGATGGTTATGCGACGGAGGCTGCCCAAGCCTGTCTAGACTTTGTTTTTCAGCAATCTAGCTTGTCATAAGTTTACTCTTTTACATCCTTACTCAATCAACTTTCGCAAAAAGTCATGCAAAAACTGAGCATGGAATTTGTCGAAGAATTTGATAATGAAAAAGTTCCAGCAGACAGTCCGCTTTATAGACATGTCCTCTACAGAATCAAGAGTTTCCACTAAAAAGGCAGGTATTCCCATGAAAACTGAAACTGAGATGTTTGATGTGATTTTGCAAACTGCAAAAGTGCTACAGGTCGATGCAGTCGCTATGTCCGGCTCGCGGACAAACCCAAAGGCTCCCAAGGACGTGTTCCAAGACTATGATGTAGTCTATATCGTGGAGAATTTGGATGGTCTGATAGCCGACCTTTCTTGGCTGGACCAGTTCGGCAAACGTATCATCGAGCAAGAGGTTACTCTGGGACATCGCCGTCTCTACCTCATGTTTTTTGAAGATGGTAATCGCATTGATCTAACCCTCTGTCCTAAAGAACACATTAACGAGTGGGTAGCTAGCGAAGATGATTATACAGTTTTAGTAGACGAGAAGGGTTTGTTCGAGTCCTATTCTCCCAGTCCTCAGCGTTTCTGGACAAGCCCAGCTAGTGAGACGGATTATGAAAAAACTTGCAATGAATTTTGGTGGGTGTCAGCTTACGTGGTCAAAGGAATTTGTCGTAAGCAAGTCAGTTATGCAACTGACCATCTCTACGGTATTTGCCAACAAGAACTCTTGAAAATCTTAGCTTGGCAGGTCGCAAGAGATAGAGGAGTAGTCGACATCGGTAAGAACTACAAGTATCTTTTCCAGTATTTCCCTACAGAGAAAGAGAAGGAATTCTCTGCTCTTCTTGATTTCTCAAGTTTAGACCAAATCACTCAGTCTTTTTTAGCAACCATGGAATTTTTCCACCAGGAAGCTCAAAGTCTTGCTCGAAAGATGGGATTTAAGTATGAAAAAGAAGTGGCTGAGAAGATGATGAGATATGCTAAGGAAAAACTTCCTAATCACTCAGTAAATAAAGAACACAAATTATAATTTTAAACTACAGAAAGGATAGTTTGGTTACTAGAGGTAACTGAACACGGGACTAATTTCCTAGGAAAAAAGATAAATCGCTTTGGGTTCATCGAACCCTGCATCGATTTCCTATTTTTCTACAGAAATTTTCGGCATGCCGAATCGTCCCTTTGTATCTTATATGAGTAATATTCAAAATATGTCCCTAGAGGACATCATGGGGGAGCGCTTTGGTCGCTACTCCAAATACATTATTCAAGAACGGGCTCTTCCTGATATTCGGGATGGCTTGAAACCAGTTCAACGGCGGATTCTTTATTCTATGAATAAGGATGGCAATACCCATGACAAGGGCTACCGCAAGTCCGCTAAGTCAGTCGGGAATATCATGGGGAATTTCCACCCTCACGGGGATTCTTCTATCTATGATGCCATGGTCCGCATGTCTCAGGACTGGAAGAACCGCGAGATCCTTGTTGAAATGCACGGAAACAATGGTTCCATGGACGGTGATCCACCAGCGGCCATGCGTTATACGGAGGCGCGTTTGTCTGAAATTGCTGGCTATCTTTTGCAAGATATCGAAAAGAACACAGTGCCATTTGCCTGGAACTTTGACGATACAGAAAAAGAGCCAACTGTTTTGCCGGCAGCTTTTCCAAACCTCTTGGTCAATGGAGCTACAGGGATTTCAGCTGGTTATGCGACAGATATTCCGCCACACAACCTTGCTGAAGTCATCGATGCCGTGGTCTACATGATCGACCATCCATCTGCCAAGGTAGACAAGCTCATGGAGTTTCTGCCTGGGCCTGATTTCCCAACGGGTGCCATTATCCAAGGACGGGATGAGATCAAGAAAGCCTATGAAACTGGTAAGGGCCGGGTGGTTGTCCGCTCTAAAACCGAGATCGAGCAGCTCAAAGGCGGTAAGCAGCAAATCGTTGTCACCGAGATTCCTTATGAGATCAACAAAGCTGTCTTAGTCAAGAAAATTGATGATGTTCGTGTCAACAACAAGGTTGCTGGTATCGCAGAAGTTCGGGATGAGTCTGACCGGGATGGTCTTCGTATTGCCATTGAGTTGAAAAAAGATGCCAATACAGATTTGATCTTGAACTACTTGTTCAAGTATACAGACTTGCAGGTCAACTACAACTTCAATATGGTGGCGATTGACAATTATACCCCTCGTCAAGTGGGGATTGTACCGATTCTCTCTAGCTACATTGCTCACCGTCGGGATATCATTGTCGCTCGCTCGCGCTTTGATAAGGAAAAGGCAGAACGACGTCTCCACATCGTAGAGGGCTTGATCCGCGTGATTTCCATCCTCGATGAAGTGATTGCCTTGATTCGTGCTTCTGATAACAAGGCAGATGCGAAGGAAAACCTCAAGGTCAGCTACGATTTCACTGAAGAACAAGCAGAAGCTATTGTTACCTTGCAATTGTACCGCTTGACCAATACAGATATCGTCACCTTGGAAGAAGAGCATGCCAGTCTCAAGGAGCAAATCGCGACCTTGGCAGCCATCATTGGTGATGAACGGACCATGTTCAACCTCATGAAGAAGGAGTTGCGTGAAGTCAAGAAGCTCTTTGGTAATCCGCGTCGTAGTGAATTGCAAGACACTGCTAAAACGATCGAGATTGATACAGCCAGTCTCATTGTTGAAGAGGAAACCTTCGTCAGCGTAACCCGTGCGGGTTACATTAAACGGACCTCGCCTCGTTCTTTCAATGCGTCAACACTGGAAGAAGTCGGTAAGCGGGACGACGATGAATTGATTTTCGTAGAGCCTGCTAAGACCACTCAGCATCTCTTACTCTTTACCAACTTGGGGAATGCCATTTATCGACCAATTCATGAATTGACAGATACTAAGTGGAAGGATATCGGAGAGCACCTCAGTCAGACCTTGACCAATTTTGAGCAAGAGGAAGAAATTCTCTTTGCGGAGATTGTGGATCAGTTTGAGGGAGTAACCTACTTTGCGGCAACTCAACAAGGACAAATCAAGCGCTTTGAACGCAAGGAATTGAGCCCATGGCGGACTTATCGTTCTAAATCGACTAAGTACGCTAAGCTAAAAGACCAAGACGACCGTATCGTAGCTGTTGCGCCAGTTGTTCTTGAAGACATCATGATCATTACTAAAAATGGTTACGGGTTGCGCTTCAATATTGAAGAGGTCCCTGTAGTAGGAGCTAAAGCAGCAGGGGTTAAAGCGATTAACCTCAAAGACGGAGATCAAGTTGCTGCCGCCTTTAAGTCGACAACTCCAAGCATGTACATTCTGACTCAACGAGGCAGTCTCAAACGGATGTTACAAGACGATATTCCTGTGACCAGTCGGGCTAAACGGGGACTGCAAGTCTTGCGTGAGTTGAAAAATAAACCCCACCGCGTCTTCAAGGCAGGTCCAGTTTTCACAGACCAGGGAGATTTTGATCTCTTTACGAGCCAAGAAGAAGTGGCAGAACAAGATCAAATCCTTCATATCACTTCCACAACAGGTCAGGTGACAGAAGTTGATTTGACACAATTAAGCATTTCTGAAAGAACAAGCAATGGATCCTTTGTCAACGATAGTATTTCGGATCAAGAAGTTTTTTCAGCTACTATCAAATAAAAGAAAGCGTCGGTCCATGCTAGGACTGACTTTCTTTAAAAATAAATTTTCTGAAAATTGAAAATTTCGCTTGAAATTCTCATGAAATGGTGTACAATAGTGTACATAGATTGAGAAACTGAATCGACCTGCATCAGATCGACAAGGAATAGAAAAAATTAAAAGGAGCACTATCATGACAGTATCACTTGATTGGGAAAACCTTGGCTTTTCATATATGAAATTACCTTATCGCTATTTGGCACATTATCGCAATGGAGCTTGGGAAAAAGGGGAATTGACAGAAGATGCGACCTTGCATTTGTCCGAATCTTCTCCAAGTTTGCATTACGGTCAGCAAGCCTTTGAAGGCTTAAAAGCCTACCGTACAAAAGATGGAAGCATCCAATTGTTCCGTCCAGATCAAAACGCCAAACGTTTGCAACGCACGGCGGATCGTTTGCTGATGCCTCAAGTACCTGTTGACATGTTTGTGGATGCTTGTAAGGCAGTGGTAAAAGCTAATGAAGAGTACGTTCCACCATATGGTACAGGTGCAACGCTTTATCTTCGTCCACTTTTGATTGGGGTTGGTGATATTATCGGTGTGCATCCAGCAGATGAGTATATCTTTACCATCTTTGCCATGCCTGTCGGTAACTACTTTAAAGGTGGTTTGGTTCCAACGAACTTCTTGATTCAAGATGAGTATGACCGTGCTGCACCAAATGGTACTGGGGCTGCAAAAGTTGGTGGGAACTACGCAGCTAGTATGTTGCCAGGTAAGATTGCGCATGATCGTAACTTCTCTGACGTGATTTACCTTGATCCAGCGACTCACACCAAGATTGAAGAAGTTGGTTCTGCAAACTTCTTTGGTATCACTGCTAATAACGAATTTGTAACGCCATTGAGTCCTTCTATTTTGCCATCGATCACCAAGTACTCTTTGCTTTACTTGGCAGAACACCGTCTTGGTATGACACCAATTGAAGGGGATGTCTTTATCAATGACTTGGATCGCTTTGTGGAAGCAGGAGCTTGTGGTACCGCAGCTGTCATCTCTCCGATCGGAGGCGTTCAACACGGTGATGACTTCCATGTCTTCTATTCTGAAACAGAAGTAGGTCCTATCACACGTAAACTCTACGACGAGTTGACCGGTATTCAATTTGGCGATATCGAAGCACCAGAAGGATGGATTGTCAAAGTTGATTAAAATGAAAGTGTCTGAGACTAAAAATGTCCAGGATTCAATGAGAAACATCCTTAACGAAGGACGTAGCAGCTAACGTTTCTCCTTATTCGCTTATAGGCTCAAAAGAATGCCGAATGACCTTTTCGGGGGTGGGATAAAGAAGGAATTTCTAACTAAATTCTTTCTGCCTACTCCCTTTTCTCTTGCGTCATCAAGAGAATTTTTGTAAAATAGAAAAAGTGAAAAGAGGGTTGAAATGAGTAAAAAAGATAAGAAAATTGAGATTCAAATCGTTGATAGTAAAGTAACCGTCGGAAAAGACACTTTTGATGGATTCACTTTGTCCATTGGAAAGAAAACGATTGGTGAAATTGCAGACATGGCTGGTCAATTTGCCATTATCAAAAATGGAAATGTGGATTCTCTTTACAAAAAACTTGAAAAAGCCGTTGAAATTTTAATAGAAAATTATAATTTGAATAAATAAGGGCTTGCAATCATAGTAAATCAATGGTATAATAGATCCTGTTGATTTATATGGAGAGATAGCGAAGAGGCTAAACGCGGCGGACTGTAAATCCGCTCCTTCGGGTTCGGGGGT